>Ga0213863_10002615_pt1 | contig 12680 bp, 12 predicted proteins | sample PICome_8_FD_160128 | JGI IMG/M metagenome (GOLD analysis project Ga0213863, IMG submission 160128) | Coastal seawater microbial communities near Pivers Island, North Carolina, United States - PICO497 | ecosystem: Environmental > Aquatic > Marine > Coastal | place: USA: North Carolina... | reverse complement strand
CTTCGGCACGATAAAAAGCAGCGTGCTGCTCATTGAGCAAGTGCTCTGGCGAGTGATCGATATCGAGCAAAATGGCATGATACCTGGCATCTGGGTTGAGCGAGTCAAAGCCGACACCCTGATCCCTCACCGCCCGCTTGAAAAAATCACCATGTTCAAAGCGGCACCTTTCATCTTCGACAAGTTCATGCCCCAGAGGAACAAGCTGCTTCTCGTGCCATTCAATGACAGGCTTCAAATAATCCACCACGATAAGTTTTTTCAGAGAATCGTGCTCCAATGCCTTTCTGGCAGTATAGCCCAGACCCAAGCCCCCAACCACAACGTCCAGCTCCTCACCCGGAAAAATTTCTGCAGTCGCTGCCAGTCCTAGCTCTGAGAGAGCCTCCTCCACTACCGTAAACAAACTCGACATCAGAAAATCGGATCCGAGCATGATCTCATAAATTTCAAGATGATCGAGAGTCTGCATGACCCGCCTGCGCAAAATCACCTCACCAAGTGGTGTCTGCTGATAATCCAACTCCTCAAATTGCGGCCTCACGGTCCCACCTTTAGCTGATCAGACGGTTCATCAACAGAAAAACCTGACTTTATCACCAAGGCTGGCACGAAGAATGCTTAAAAGAATTCAAGTTTGGCTATTTTAGGCACGCTTATTGCTACATTTTGTTGTGACTTAGCAATAAGTGCAGTTTTCGTGTACACGGGTTTAAAGCCTTTGTTCCTCTGCATCAACGACTTGCATTGATGAAACTCCACTGACTCGTGCTTTGTTGCCTCATAGCCCCCAACCATCCAGACAACCATTAAACTATGAACCGTAACCATTATATCAGAAAATTAATTACAACCGTATCTCTGCTCTTTGCCTCCACGATGGCAACATTTGCAGAGGAAGCCGAAGCCCTTGCAGCTGCCACCGATTCCGGTGACACCTCATGGATCCTCACAGCCACAGCATTGGTACTCTTTATGACCATGCCCGGTCTCGCCCTATTCTACGGCGGACTGGTACGCTCTAAAAATGTGCTCTCCGTAATGGCACAATGCGCGGGCATCGCCTTCATGGCGTCTATTCTTTGGGTGGTCTGCCTCTACAGCCTTGCATTCAAGGGTGGCGACGGCGGCTGGATCGGCAATCTCGATGCTGCCTTCCTCAAAGGTGTCACCAACGAGACAACCTCAGGCACGCTACCTGAAACCCTCTTCATCATGTTCCAGATGACTTTTGCCATCATCACACCTGCACTTTATGTCGGTGCCGTGGTCGAGCGGATGAAATTTGGTGCTATCCTCTTCTTCTCAGCCCTCTGGCTTATTCTGGTCTACGCCCCTGTCTGTCACTGGTGCTGGGGTGGTGGCTGGCTTGCTGAGGATGGCATCCAAGACCTCGCCGGAGGTATTGTCGTTCACACCACAGCAGGTGTCACAGCCCTCGTCATGGCGATCATGCTCGGACGCCGCCGTGGCTTTCCCGAGCACCCGCATCCACCACACAACCCCGGCATGGTCTATATTGGCGCCTCAATGCTTTGGGTTGGTTGGTACGGCTTCAATGCCGGTAGCCAGGTCAGCGCTGGTCAAGGTGCCGGCATGTCCATGCTCGTCACACACCTCTCTGCGGCCACTGCAGCCGGTGTCTGGGGTATCATGGAGCGCGTTCTCAATGGTAAGGCGAGTCTTGTCGGCATGGTCACAGGCTTGATTGCCGGACTTGCCACGATTACCCCTGCCTCCGGTAATGTCGGCCCAATGGGTGCCATCGCCATTGGAGCCATTGCAGCCATCCTCTGCTACTACGCGGTCAACCTGATCCGCAACAAACTCAGAATTGATGACTCGCTCGATGTCTTTGCCGTTCACGGAGTTGGAGGCATTCTTGGCACGATCCTGCTGGCAGTCTTCGGCCAAACCTCATTTGGGGGCCTCGGCAACTTGAAACCAATGGGAGAGCAGCTGGGCATCCAGCTCACCGGTCTCGGGGTGACGATTATCTGGTCAGCCGTGGGAACCGTCATTATCATGCTGCTAACCAAAGCCATCATAGGCACTCGCATCAAGGATGAGGAAGAAGACCGCGGACTTGATCTCACCGAGCACGGTGAAGACGCCTATAGTGAACTCTAGACCTTTGCTCACAGGTTGGCGATAACACCAACCATGACTTCAACCAACAAGCCACTCGACATCCTTTACCGGGACGAGTGGCTTGTTGCTGTAGACAAACCTGCCGGTCACTTGGTTCATCCTGCTGATGAACCCAAAGACGGTGACCTCGTCACCATGAAGATCCTCCGTGATCAGATCGGTCAGCGGGTCTACAACATCCACCGGCTTGATCGCCCGACCACAGGGGTCCTGCTCTTTGGCATCGACCGCAACGCAGCCAGAGCTTTACATCGTGCACTGGAGCGCCACGAGGTAGCCAAAACCTACTTGGCCATTTGTGAAGGTCTCGCAGCAGCCGATCCCTGGGAGTGCTATGAGCCCATTCAAAAAGAAGACCACCAGCCGCAGCGCGATGCCCACACCAGTTTTCGCCGTCTGGCAATATCACAAATTCCCCACATCGCTGGGACTGAAACATCGAATCTCTCTTTGATTGAGGCCAGGCCACACACTGGGCGCTACCATCAAATCCGCCGGCATCTCTTGCACCACAAGCTGCCTATTGTTGGTGATTTTCGCTATGCCGGTATCGAGCGGTCTCACCAGCTCGGCGAACGACTTGGCACAGGAAGCAGAATGTTACTACAATCCAAAAGCCTGAGCTTCACCCACCCGGTTACCGGGAAATCTACTTATATTTCCGCGCCTCCGGATCCGTTTTTCGTTCAGCTGTTTGCTCAGGCCATGGACTACGAATGAATTTAAAAAATCAAATTTGAAAATTCATCACCCAACATTCAGAATGTAACACCATGCCAAGTTCGCCGCTATTATCACCTCATCGGCTATTAGCCTACTACAAGTCAGGTGCCATTACCCGTAAACAGTGGCTGGCTGGCATGAGGCAACACCTACTGCAGGCGCTGGCAGAAATCTCCGAGGATATTGCCGATCCCCGGGGAGCGTTCCTGGAAAGATTGCGCTGCCGGAATGCCGCACGCAGACTTACCAAAAAAAATACTGAAGCCGAGCTACGTGAAGTCTTCACAAGCCTCAGTCAGCTCGATGATTTTCCACCAGCGAACTACCTATGGAATGCTGAGCAGTTAGAGACTCCATTATACAGTCTACTTAGGGAAAAACGGATTCCTGTGCTTAAATTCAAGGACGTGCAAATCCTTCGCCAGAGCGCCAAACTCACGGTTGTATACGGAAGCTTGAAACCAAAAAATCGCATCATGGAAACCATTCAGCTTCGCAGGGATTGGCGGGGTGTATTGATTGTCGAAGACCGCCAACGCCATGAAAAACCATCGTAATCTTTCCCGCAATAAGCAGCTCTGCGCCTCCCTCAAACCGATTTTCATGAAATTCTAGGGTTGAATTCAGCATCTATCGGGAGTAATTTTCAGCCATGAAGTTAAACCAATCAGGACAAGTCACCATCCCCAAGGTCATCCGTGAACAATTTGGACTCGAGCCGGATACCGAGCTAATCGTGGAGACCAGCAAAGACGGCATTCTCATCAAGCCCATGCCTACACACAGAGAGCAAGTCAACCAGTGGTTCAAGGATGAACATGGTGACGAGCTTGCCACCCTCACTACAGACCAGATCATGAATCTGATCCAGTAATTCATTGTATTTCTTTACCGTTTTGTAGGGCCGCTGAATTCAGCGGCCCTTTTTTAGTCCCTTTCTTAGCCCCTTCCTTAGCATTACCAGCGAGCATCTTGCTCAACCCAAGCTCGAGGACTTAATACTTCTCAAACACCAGAAAGTGTTGCCAGGGAAGAAAGCCCTCGGTCTTGACGTGACGCAGGCCCACTACTTGCATCTCCTTGATTACTTGGGCCTCACTCATTTTGTGCAGCGGCTTGATCGGCACAGCAGGGTCCTCTGCACGGTATTCTAACAAGTAGACTCGTCCCTTTGGCTTGAGCCCATGGATGACCGACTGCATCATCTCGTTAGGGTGGGAAAATTCATGGTAGGCATCCACCATGACAACAGCATCCGCACAGGCGGCCGGTAGCTGCACATGATCTACTTTGCCAAGGCGGGACTCCACGTTACTCACTCCCATCTGCTGGGCTTTCTGGACAAGATAAGCAACCATCTCCGGTTGAATATCCACCCCGATCACCTTGCCCTGTGGAACCAGTTTTGCCAGACGGAAGCTGTAGTAACCTGATCCCGAGCCCACGTCCACTACCACGGCATCCTTGGAAAGTTCCCGCTCCAGCCCCTTGATGACCTGAGTGGTTGCCTCCTCCGCATCCCTTTCAGGCCTCTCTAGCCAGTCAATGGCAGCGTGCCCCATCACCTTGGAAATCTCCCGACCCATGTAAATTTTACCCGTACCATCCCAGCTTGCTTCCCTTTGTTCGTAGGGGTAGGGCTTCGGAGTGAAAGGCTTGTCTCCAGTGGTTTTCTCATCCCCGGCCAAGCTTTGATTCCCGCCAGCAGTATTAGCCTGTGCTGCAGCTTCATTATTCCCGACTTCCCGCCACTCTTCATTGAGGTAAATCATCCCACCCACCACCAAAAGCAGTAGAATCGAGTACCACATCAGACGCTTACGCTCGCTAAATTCCATACCGTCATGCTTAAACCAAGCTAAGTCATTTGACAAAGCCCAATGTCACCAGCTCCCGGCTCTTTATCATTTTGCAGTCAAAGCCATCACAACACCTTGCAGCAAGGGCTAAAGCCCGATAGCTTGCACCCATGGACTCAATCACCCAGGCGGCCCTCGGCGGATTGTGTGGCGAGATGACGCTGCGCAAACAGCTTGGCTGGAAGGGTGTGGCATGGGGTCTGTTCTTTGGCACCCTGCCTGATCTCGACATCATTGCCTACCCGTGGCTGGACAAGATGCAGCAGCTCTCCTGGCACCGGGGACTCTCCCACTCGATTCTGATGTGCTTTGTCGCCGCTGCCGTGTTCGGTTGGTTGCTGGCCAAGCTGCACCGCAAAAAGGGTGTTACCCAAAAACAGGCCACCTGGTTTGTCTTCATCACCTGGGTCACCCACATCACCATCGACTGCTTCACCTCCTACGGCACCCAGATCTTCGAGCCGTTCAGTGATCATCGCTTTGCCTTGAACAACATGTCCATCATCGACATCTCATTTACTCTGCCAATGCTCCTGGGCTTGGTGCTGTTACTTTTTTTCCGGAAAGAATCGCGTGCTCGCACCGGCATTGGCCGTGCTGTCGCCGTCTGGCTCTGCCTCTATGCCTCCGCCAGTTTTGTTCTCAAACATCAGGCCAATCGTTATTTTGAAAAACAACTCAGTGCACAAGGCCTCCAGCCCACTCGCATGATGACCGCCCCTACCATCTCCAACATCTTTTTCTGGCGCATGCTCGCCGAGACAGACGGGCAGTATCACATCGCCTACTGGTCATTCTTTGATGATCAGGACCGCCAATGCCGGATCGATACCACACCCAGCGGACACGAGTTACTCAACCCGCTTGTGAGCTACCCGCAGACTCAAAAGCTCACCTGGTTTGCCAAAGGCTGGCACAAGGTGGTGGCCGATCCGGCGAACGGGGGCACACTGCTCTTCATCGATATGCGCTTCACCGAGATTGTCACCCCGGAGGTCAAAAGCCCCGTATTCGTCTGGCAGCTCATTGAGCAACCCGGCAGCCTGGACTTCCGCCAGGTCTCTTTTCGTGACCGCTCCAAAGCCGGAGAAACCCTGGGCTATCTCTGGCAACGCATCCAAGGGGGAGCCCCGCTTTGGATGACTGCTCCCTGGCCTTGGGATGCTCCAACAGTTCGCTGAAATAGGTGACAGCGGCACCCAGAGGCCCTGTTTTAGATTTTTTCTGCAAAAAAATACTACTCATTTTTTGTACCTAAACTGCATTCGCAGCTTAGTAATTAAGCATCAATTTTAAGGTGTTTTGGTGCTTTGAGCTGACTTCTTTTAGTTGAGCTTATTTTTTAATTCGCTAATATACAACCACTTAAGTAAGCAAAACACCTCTATTTTATTGCCCTGCAGGTTTAAATCGATAGGATTGTAGAACATGCCCTATTTTGCGGAGACATCATTCAAAATAATGAATCCGCCGAGCAACAACCATAACACCAACATCACCATGAAAACCATCCACACACTTACCAGCAAAACCCTCTTCGGAGCACTCACCCTTGCCAGCATACTGGCGATTTCAACCAGTCAAACGTCCACAGCCGCAGGCGTCGTCCTGCTGGATGATTTCTCGACGGACACAACCGTTACACCCGAAGGCAGGGTCTGGGAAAGCACGCTCGATGCAGGCTGGCGTGGCACCACGGGATATGGAGGTGGGGACCATTCCTCACCCGAACACGACTCCCAATGGGACATCTCTACTGGAACCCTGAATAACGATGCGAACCAAACAGACAGTTATGTCAGAGGTGAAACCCCCGCCTACAACTGGTTTACCAACCCCATCGTGGGTGACACCCGGACCAAGATGACCATCAGCTTTGATTACAGCACCAGTGGATCAGACACGCTGACGGCACACTTCTGGGCAGTGCAAACGGGCGGAACACCCACAACAACGAACAGTTGGATCACCAACAACCAAGGCTGGATCAATGGCAATAGTGGTCAAAACGAGAATGTTAGTAATGGAGGCTATGACACCTTCAACCTGCTGGATGGTGACACAACTCCGGATGCCACCGATTCCATCACCGGCCAGCTCAGTGGCACAGGCACCTTCACGCTAACCATTGATGTCAGTACCTTGGGAATTGCCGGTGTTTCCACCGTTGGTGATATCGACACCTTTTTCTTAGCCTTTGCCGGCAATGAAACAACGGGCGGCACAACTTGGGTGGACAACCTCGTCATCACCGTGCCCGAGCCTAGCTCGACCGCCCTGCTGGGCCTCGGCCTTAGCTCCTTGCTGCTGCGCAGACTGCGTAGCTAACTTTAGGTTAACAACCATCAATAACGACATTACATTATGAATAACATACACACAAAAATCCTATTCACCTTCAGCCTCATCCTGGCACTGCCCAATGCCGATGCCGCGGTCACAGTCACCGGGGATGTTATCGGCAGTACTTCAGACGCAGTAGCCCTTAACGAGGGCACCGGTGGAGCTGCCACTCCATTCAACCTCAGTGTCGGCTCAGCCAGTGAGGATGCAACCAGCCTTTGGGTAGGGCGCTATGACAATGGCACCGACGCCCCGGGCGGCAGTAATGCCGCAGCCATCTTTCCCTTCCTGCTACCTGATCTGGGAACCTTGGATCCGGACATGCCTAATCCCTTCACCAACGCCACCTTTACGTTTACTACCGAGACCACCAAAACCTGGAATGCTACACTGCAAGGTCTTGATGTGCGGGCGACATCGGATGTCTTGGCGGAGGACTTTCGCTTTGGTGGTGGCGATGGCACAACTCCGGAAACGAATCTTCAGACGAATATTTTGCCGAGCGGTACTGCAGCTGGGACATACACCTCGGTCGATATTTCCAGCTTTCTCAATGACCAGTATGCCAGTGGAGCGAATGCTGGAATGTATGTCTTTCTGAGGTTGCATATCTCAACATTTGCTAACCAAAGTATCTTTAATGGCACCAACACTGGTTTCCGCATCACTTCTGCCAATGCCGGAACCAACCAGCCTTCGCTGAGCTACATTGCCGTCGTGCCCGAGCCCTCCTCAACCGCCCTGCTTGGAATTGGAGGGCTTGTATTCGCCCTCAGGCGTAAGAGGTAAAGAAAAGTGAAGTGGCCGCGCCGCCACAGTTCATGGTTTGTTGAAAAGACTCCGCCGTAACAACGGCGGGGTTTTTTATTGCCCCTCCCTCAAGGCAAGCCCATCTTCTCCCTGAAAACCCGCGCTGATCATGTCATCACCCGAATCACTCTCCATACAATACCAGGAAGCCATGGACTTTCTCGCTCTTTGTCATGAGGAACTTGGATGGGACGATCAAAAACTGGCTACAAGACAGGCCCATGCAAGCGACTGCCTTGAGGCGGGAAATCCCTGGCAACCAAGCTTCGAAGAGCTTGAACATGGTGCGCGCGTTGCCTGGCGCAATAATGCCCGCTGCATTGGACGCTTGTTCTGGGAATCTCTGGAAGTGCGGGACAAACGTGAACTTCTTGACCCCGACGCTGTTGCCGAGGATTTGCACGAGCATGTCCGCCTTGCTACCAACGGTGGTAAGATCAAACCTTTGATCAGCATTTACGCCCCTGAAGATGCCGAAGGTGCCCAGCTACGTATCTGGAACCACCAGCTTTTTGGCTACGCCGGCTACGGCAAGCAGGCAGACGGGACATACCTCGGTGATCCCAAGCATGAGGAGTTCACCCGGCTCGCCCAGGAAATGGGATGGCGTGGGCAGGGCACGGATTTCGATCTGCTACCATGGATTATCCAAAAAAGGGGCGAAGCGGCTCGGCTTTACGATCCACCCGAGGAGTCGTGCCTGGAGGTGCCTCTGCGCCACCCCAGTCTGGAATGGTTCGCCGACCTGGGCCTGCGCTGGTATTCAGTGCCTATTCTCTCTGACATGAATCTCCGTCTGGGCGGTTTAAACTTTAGAGCAGCACCCTTCAATGGCTGGTACATGGGAACAGAAATTGGATCGCGTGATTTGGGCGATGTGGATCGTTACAATCTATTGCCCGTCATTGCTGACAAGATGGGATTGCGGGACAACAAGGCAGAAGCCTTGTGGAAGGACCGCGCCCTTGTGGAGCTCAACGAGGCGGTTCTGCATTCCTACTCTAAAGATGGCGTTCGTATTGTTGATCACCACCGGGCATCCTCTGAGTTCATGCGTTTTGTCGCTAAAGAACAAGCAGAGCAGCGGCTCGTATCCGGCAACTGGAGCTGGCTGGTGCCTCCGATGTCAGGATCCGCCACTGAGGTATTTCATAAGAGCTGGAAGGACCGTAAATACGTGCCTGACTATCAGCTTCAGCCCAAAGCCTGGGGTTGATTAGTATCATTGTCCGCGCAGAAGGCCTACCCCCCATTTAGTCCAGAGCTGAGCGCAGGTCATCAGCCGCAGATCTAACATCAGGCTGCCGGGCCTGATCTTCTATCCTGGCGATATTTTCCTCAACCTCAAGTATGGGAAGGGAGTCCGCGCTCAACTCCCTGGGCACGGCTTCAGCGGCCTTAAGCTCACTAAGGCGAGCATCCTCCGAGGCGGCCCCCAGCTCAGGGAACTTCCTCGCCCCGGGAATCACCGAGCGCTCAAAGGAACCCACCGCACTGTTGTAATTCTTGACCGTGGTTTCGAGGTTCTTGCCCACCTTGGTCAGGTGGCTGGCAAAAACACCCAAGCGCTCATAAAGGGTTTTGCCAATAGCAGATATTTCACGAGCATTCTGCGCCAAAGCCTCCTGCCTCCAGCCATAAGCCACCGCGCGCAGCAAAGCAATCAGTGTTGTGGGAGTGGCAAGGATCACATTCTGGTCGACTCCTTTTTCAATCAAGCCGGAGTCCTCGGCCAGGGCCGCAGAGAAAAACGCCTCGCTGGGTAAAAACAGCACCACAAACTCAGGCGTGATCTCAAACTGCTCCTGATATTTCTTGCTGCCAAGCTGCTGGATATGGGTGCGCACCTGTTTGGCATGACGTGCCAATGAAGCCTGACGCACGGTGTCATCATCCGCTTCAATAGCATCCAGATAGGCATCCATCGGGGTCTTGGAATCCACCACCACCTGCTGCCCGGCGGGCAACTTGACGATCAGGTCGGGACGCAGGCGTTTGCCCTCGTCAGTATGGGTGGTTGTCTGGGTTTCAAAGTCACAGTGCTCCTGCATGCCGGCCATTTCCACCACCCGGCGCAGTTGCATCTCTCCCCACTGGCCGCGCCCTGTCGGCTGGCGTAGAGCCTTGACCAGACCCTTGGTCGCGTTTTCAAGCCCTTGGTTGGACTCGGTGATTTGAATCATCTGCTCCTTGAGCTCCGCCTTGTAGCCCTCCCGCTGCTTCTGGTTTTCATTGATCAGGGTCTGGACTTTTTCCAGCTTTTCGGAGATCGGCTTGACCAGCTGCTCAACGGCCACCTTACGCTTCTCCATCTCACTGTTCGCCTCCTGCTGCTGGGCCTTGAGGCTGTTCTTGGCCATGGAGAGGAACTGGTCCTGGGTAGCCTTGAGCGATTGGTCAGAAAGAGCCTTGAAGGTGTCCGTGAGGCGCAGTTCGGCCTTTTCCAGTAACGCCTGTTTTTCCGCCGCCGCCTTTTTCTCCTCCTCAAGCCTTACTTCCAGCTTGGCATGGGCCTCGCGCAGGGTGGATTCCTTCTTTTGAAGCTCCGTAAAGCGGCCCTGCAGCTGCTCGACTTCACGTGCAGCTTCCTCACTGCGCTGCTGCTCGGCCCTCAGTTTCTCGGCGGCAATTCCGGTACGACCCTTGTTTCTGGCAGACAAGATCAGCCATGCAAAAACAACACCGAGGATTAGTCCTGCAGCAGCGGCTTCGAAGGAAAAGTTTTCAGGAGTGATCATGATACCTTGGATCGGGCAGAGTTTTTCTTGCGGTGCGTCAATCATGCGCCATAGTTTGGCCAACATCCGCTTACGGGATATCATTAACCCCGCAAGGCAGGGATGACAACTCATACAAACCAAAAAGACATTATGGCCCACGAATTACCAGAACTAGGATACGCATACGATGCCCTGGAGCCGCACATTGATGCGCGCACCATGGAGATTCACCACAGCAAACACCACGCCGCCTACGTCGCCGGTCTCAACGGAGCCCTCGAAGGCAACGCCGATCTCGAAGGCGTCTCCGTGGAAGCCCTGATCCAAAACCTCGACAAGGTTCCCTCCGACATCCAGACCCCTGTCCGCAACCACGGTGGCGGTCATTTCAACCACAGCTTGTTCTGGAAAGTCATCGCTCCCGGAGGAGCCTCCGCCCCCTCCGGAGATCTCGCTGAGGCCATCGATGCCAGCTTTGGCTCACTCGATGCGATGAAAGAGCAATTCGCTAAAGCAGCAGCGACTCGCTTCGGTTCCGGCTGGGCGTGGCTCGGCCTCAAGGAAGATGGCTCACTCGCCATCTCATCCACCGCCAACCAGGACAACCCGCTCATGGGTGAATTTGCAGGGGCATGCGGTTGCAAACCCATCCTTGGCCTCGATGTCTGGGAGCATGCTTACTACCTCAACTACCAGAACCGCCGCCCGGACTACGTTGCAGCGTTCTGGAATGTGGTAAACTGGGACGTGGTATCTGCAAACCTCGCAAGCGCTAAATGCTGCGGTGGTGGCTGTGGTTGCAGCTAGAGCGGCCCTCGCTCATCCCAGAGCAATCACACATTGCGACCATTCATCAGAATCATTCATCAGAACCATTCATGACAAACGCGGTCATGACGGATTTCCCCGTCAGGCCGCGTTTTTCTGTGCCTGCTTACCGGCTTATTGAGCAGGCTCAGCTTCACGCTTAGCCGCCTCAGCCTCAATACTCCTCTCAACCTTTCCCCCATGCGCGTCTGAGTCAGGCGCTTGATACTCATGATCGGTGAGGTTGGTCACCCCTACCGTGCGACCGACCGATTTTACAATACTGGCAGGGATTTTCACAACACTGTTGACGAGCTTACAAGACGGAAGCAAACAAACACAGCAACTCAGGGTCAAGATTTGAACGGCACGGGCAGCGTTGGAAGAATGCATCATGGAATAATGTATAAGTTGCTCAGTAAGCTACGGCATTGTCATCACCAGTCAATGCGCAACTACCCTGGCCTTTCCCGCTGATACCTCTCAATCGCCAACCTGATGCCCTTGGCCTTGTGCAGCGTTTCTTCAAACTCTTCAGCAGGATCAGAGTCTGCAACAATACCCGCACCGACATGGTAATGCAACTCGTCTCCATCTCGTACGAGAGTACGGATCGGAATGTTGAATTGGCTCTCCCCATTGAAACCGATATAACCAACAGCACCCGTGTACAGACCACGCGGCACGGTCTCGAGCTCTTCAATAATTTCCATCGCCCGGTGTTTGGGAGCACCTGTGATACTCCCTCCGGGGAAACAGGCCGCCAATGCATCAAGATGATCGAGCTCCTCGCGCAAGGTTCCGGTAACGGTGGATACCAGGTGGTAAACATGCTCGAGTTTTTCGAGAGATAGCATGTCCGCGACCCTCACACTACCAAACTCACAGACTTGACCAAGATCATTGCGCTCAAGGTCGGTGATCATAATGAGCTCTGCATTTTCCTTTTCAGAATTCAAAAGCTCCAGCGCAGATTCCTGGTCCTGCTGCTCATCCTCAAAACGAGGTCGCGTGCCTTTGATTGGCCGGGTCTCAACCGATCTGCCACTCATACGCAGAAAGGTTTCAGGGGAAGATGATAACACCTCGCGTTCCTCCAAACTCATCCACACTGCCAGCGGTGCAGGTGTCTCCTCACGCAAGTGCCTGTAGAGAGGGAAAAGCGATCCTCCGCTCACTTCAGCACGGTAGCTCTGGGTAAGGTTGACTTGATAAATATCTCCAGCGGCAATGTATTCGTGAATACGGCGAACCCCCGCTTGGTATT
>Ga0213863_10002611_pt1 | contig 12694 bp, 4 predicted proteins | sample PICome_8_FD_160128 | JGI IMG/M metagenome (GOLD analysis project Ga0213863, IMG submission 160128) | Coastal seawater microbial communities near Pivers Island, North Carolina, United States - PICO497 | ecosystem: Environmental > Aquatic > Marine > Coastal | place: USA: North Carolina | collected... | reverse complement strand
CCGGACATGTTACGCCTTCCCATTAATGGTAATATATCATTCTCACCACTATTTCCCATTCGAGTTAATATACCAACTTGCTGATATGTACTATTTACCGCACGCGTTTGGATATTTACTGGTATGCCGGCTACTGGTGGAACTCCGCGAATATCGATTGTATTACGTGGATAGTATATATCATGGGTTTTCAATGGCGGTGCGTATGGATCATTTATCGTGTCATTACGATCGGAAACAGGCATTAATGCGTGGTGAATAGGCATATTTATATTTGTTGTTTTTGTATTAATTTGTTTTTTATCTTCCCATAAACGATAATAAAGTGTGAATCCAAGTACTATAAATACGATCATTATAAATACCATGGTTATGTTCTCGATACATATGACTCCCGGGATGCATTTTTTTGCCATACTTTATATATTTATATGATATTATTTTACAATGCCATAATTATTGGATATGTAAACGAATAATATGGTCGGGTGGGTACATTGTCTAAATTTTGAAGCATTCCATTTTCTATCATAATAATATGATATATATTGACTATATTTACATGTCGAATGACCCGACAATCGTATCGAATCCACCAAATATCTTTTTTAACCCACCAGTGATAAATGGTATGATTGGATGTTCTACCTTCTTGACAAATTCCGATGTATTTCGGGTAATTGCTACCGGTTTTAACCGTTTACAACTAAAACATCTATCCCGTACTGATTTCGAAAAGTATATTATATGCGGTCCACCAGAGTCTACTGAATACCTGTCGAATCTATCAAGATAATACCATAGACTATGTTCCATTATACCTCCCAATTTCATTTCACCAGTTCCAAAATCTAATATCATAAATATTAACCAGGGAATTAGATAAAATATCATTCCAATAAATTGTAAGATGTAATACCCTATGCATGATGTAAAATTACTTAGCAATTGAATAAGGCATAAAAAATTACTTACACTAAATATAAATAAAGCAATTATGACACGGGATAAACTCCACGCACCTACGGCTAGACCTTGGGGTAATTCAATAATTTCTTGACCTATACCTTCCAATATCTCTAGTAGTCCCCTTCCTATATTACCAATTAATTTAAATACTCCGAATACTATTTTTATCGGTTTAAATAAGAATCCGAACATTGTGAATATATATATATATATTCGCAATATATTAGTTGATTGCAGACACATTATTTCTTAACTTGCTTATAATTTTCGTATTTGTGAACGAAAGATTCGGTTTTGCCAATAATAGAGTCCATATTTTCTAATCCGGTCATTAGTTCTTTTTGAAGATCTGGAAATTCCTTCTTTAACGCAGTTAACATATCTTTCACTTCTGTATTTGTAGTCTCACTGGCTTCATTTGTTGAAATTGGTGCTGATTTTGTTTCTTCTGTTGCGAGTGAGTCGGATGTTACTTCTTCTGTTGCGAGTGAGTCGGATGTTACTTCTTCTTTTGCTTCTTCTTTTGCTTCTTCTTTTGGTGCTGCTTTTGCGTTTGTTTCTTTCGCTGTAGCCTTATCAGCACCTTCTTTCATTCCTTCGATTCCAGCACGATTTAATCCTGTATTCAAAATATTTGTTACGACCAATGCTACGCATAGAATTACAATCATATTTTTACTAAAGAACGCGGTTACAAATCCAAGTAAGCACATAAATACAATTGACGTAATGTCGCTGGAATTAACATAAATTACAATTTGAACTAATGTCATGAATAAGAATAAGTAGAGAACTAATTTATTTTGAAGTATAGGGTTAAAATTGTACTTCATCTTTGTCATTTTTCCGATGTTAGGTAATTTGAATGCCATTTATAAATTATATACCGAAATTAAAATATACTAACTGGTTTCCTAAATTTCGTCCATAGTAGTCTCATCTATATCATCTAACTCATATGTTGCTGGTATATCTCCGCCATAAATATCTAACACCTCTTTTACGACTTCTTCACGTTGAATATCATTCCTTTGAAATTCTATACTGCTTATACTGGACGAACGCTTTCCTTTGAATTTATCTAAAAAGTCATCTAGACCATTTATTTGGTCGGGTTTATCATATTGCTCTAGATCACCAGTTATTACTAGACGACTGTTTTCACCTAAACGTGTCATAAGCATTTTCATCTGTGAAATTGACGAATTCTGCATTTCATCAGCGACAATCCATGAATTTTTGAATGTTCGACCGCGCATATACCCAAGTGGTGCGATTTCTATAATTTTGTCTTCCATTAACGAAGTAACTTCCTTTGGTGTCATAAAATTATACAATATATCATAGATTGGTCTTACCCACGGTGCCATTTTATCCTCTAATGTACCTGGTAAATAACCTAAATCTTCATCTACTGAAACTGACGGACGAGTAAATATCAGTTTTTCATATTTCCCCAATAAAAAATTCTTGACTCCCCACTCGGTCGCAAATAGAGTTTTACCAGTTCCAGCGGGACCAGTAGCAACTACGATCTTTTTATTTTTGTTTCGTAATTGACTGTGATAATACTCTTGGCTATTATTTTTCGGAGATGTAAATTTAGATTCAAATTGTTTCTTTTCATTACTTGATAAATGATGTATATTTTCATAATAAGACCTCTGTTTTGCTAATGTGGATTCTCCTTCTATATCATGTTTATATTCTTTCATCAATTCTTTATCATTTTGCTTTTTTGATTTACGTCCACGTTTCTTGTCATAAGATTCTTCTCCTAGATTGTCATTTTCACCATTATACGACGATTTTTTCATTTTTACTATATGGTATATCTGTAAAATATATTTGAGAATATAACTCATTTCATTATTTCACTGGGTATACCAGCCATTTCGAAACGACGTATATAATGTATACACTCCATTTATGTATATTTTTGATTGAAATGAAATAGAAATATAGTATCTGTATTATTTAGACAACTATGTCGAACGTCCAAAATGTTGAACCTCTACTGCAACCCGATGAAAATCGGTATGTAATGTTCCCTATTAAGTACAATGACGTTTGGGATATGTATAAACGCTCAATTGACTCTTTTTGGCATACGGGTGAAATTTCATTAGCGCAAGATTTGAATGATTGGAATAAATTATCTGATGATGAACGCCAATTCATAAAAATGATATTGGCTTTTTTTTCAAGTAGCGATGCTCTTGTTACTGACAATCTAGGAACACGATTTATGAACGAAGTTCAACCATCCGAAGCGCGTGCTTTTTATGCGTTTCAAATCGCAATTGAAACAATCCATTCTGAAATGTATAGTATATTGATCGAGACATATATTAAGGATAGTGCAGAAAAGGAAACTCTATTCCAAGCCACGCAGAATTATCCATGCATTACCAAAAAATTTAATTGGGCGAAGAAATGGTTAGATGACGATGAAAGTAACTTTGCTACACGATTAGTTGCGTTTGCTATTGTTGAAGGTCTATTTTTTTCATCTTCGTTTGCTGCGATTTACTGGATTAAAAAACGCGGACTTATGCCAGGACTTACCTTCTCAAATGAACTTATTTCACGAGATGAAGCCCTACATACTGAATTTGCGGTGCTTCTATATTCAAAAATACAACATCGTCTATCGTCAGATCAAATATATACTATTATGAAAGAGGCCGTTGATATCGAGAAAGAATTTATCACCGAAGCCATTCCATGTAGGATGATTGGGATGAATTCCAAATTAATGTGTCAGTATATAGAATTTATAGGAGATAGGTTATGTCTACAATTAGGTTATAATAAACTATATAACTCTCAAAATCCATTTGATTTTATGGAACTCATTAGTGTAGAGTCGAAAGTAAATTTTTTTGAACGTACAAATTCAGAATATGCTCTTGCAAACAAAATGGTCGACGATACTATATTTGACTTTAATGCTGATTTTTAGAATTGTATACTACATCTTTACCGTATTACCTGATAAAATATTAATTGATAATATATCTTATGTACATTATCATTTTGATGGTTATTATAAGTATTTAGTTCGTTATGACCGTATAATATATAAAGAGTTATTATAATAGTTATATACATGGCAAATTCATGGTATGATTCGTCCGCAAATTCAAACATATTGCGAAAAACGTACGTAAATGGGTTTTTAGATGTTTCCCAAAACCTTACCGTACGGAATGATATGTACGTTGTTGGAGACGTTAGTTTCAGTGAAAATCTGTATCTTAATAAGCAACTGAACGTAGATGGCGATGCTAGTTTTAATAGTGATATGGATATTAGCAACAATTTACACGTAAATGGTGACGTGAGTATCAATAATAAGTTAAGTATTGGCGGGGACACAAGTATCAATAATAAATTAAGTATTGGGGGGAGAGTTGACATTGTTGGTGATACCAGTTTGAATAGTAACTTGGACGTTAGTGGAAGAGTAACCATAGACAACAATGTTAGTATGAATAAGGATCTGAATATTGGAGGAGACATTTCTTTAAACCGGAATTTAAGTGTCAATGGACGGATTGATACTACTGGCGATGTTAGTTTTAATAACAATCTCGATGTTAAGGAGAATTTGAATGTTCTAAATACGGCTAATTTCAATGCGGTCAACGCAACCGGTCCGTCCAAATTCACCAACAGTTTGGATGTTGAACAAAAATTAAAGGTAGGAAACGATGCTAGTTTCAATACTAATTTGGTTGTCGGTGAAAAACTGGTTGTAAACGGGGATGTTAGTTTTAACAAGGACCTTATTGTTGGTAAAAGACAAACCGTCCACGGAGACGCAAGTTTCAATAATAATTTAGATATTAGTAGGAATTTGACTGTAAACGGAGACACCCGATTTAATGGGAAAATTACGTCTATCAATACACTTGATTTCAATTCTGATATAAGTTTAAATAAAAATATGACTGTTGGTGGTACATTTCATGTAGCCAAGGATGCAAGTTTTAATAATGGTATAGATATTAGTGGAAATTTAATCGTACGAGGTGATACTTCTATTGCTGGCAATATTGGATTTAATAATAATTTTGTTGTTGGTGGTGATGTAAGTTTTAATAAAACATTGTTAGTTGGTAAAGATGTATCTTTTAACGCAGGACTTATGGTAGAACATGACGTATCATTAAATTCAGGGTTAATTGTAAATCACGATGTGTCATTGAACGCAGGATTAATGGTTACTAAAGATGTATCATTAAATTTGGGGTTAACTGTTGCTAGCGATGTGTCATTGAACGCAGGATTAATGGTTACTAAAGATGTATCATTGAACTCGGGGTTAACTGTTGGTAGCGACGTGTCATTAAATGCAGGATTAATGGTTACCAAAGATGTATCATTAAATTTGGGGTTAACTGTTGGTAGCGACGTGTCACTGAATGCAGGATTAATGGTTACCAAAGATGTATCATTAAATTCGGGGTTAACTGTTGGTAGCGACGTGTCATTAAACGCAGGATTAATGGTTACCAAAGATGTATCATTAAATTCGAGGTTAAGTGTTGGTAGCGACGTGTCATTAAACGCAGGATTAATGGTTACCAATGATGTATCATTGAATTCGGGGTTAACTGTTGGTAGCGACGTGTCATTAAACGCAGGATTAATGGTTACCAATGATGTATCATTGAATTCGGGGTTAACGGTAAACCACGATGTATCATTTAACTCGGGATTAATGGTTACCAATGATGTATCATTAAATTCGGGGTTAACCGTTGGTAGCGATGTATCATTAAATTCGGGATTAACGGTTGCTAACGATGTGTCATTAAACTCAGGATTAACGGTTGCTAACGGTGTGTCATTGAACGCAGGATTAATGGTTACCAAAGATGTATCATTAAATTTGGGGTTAACTGTTGCTAGCGATGTGTCATTGAACGCAGGATTAATGGTTACTAAAGATGTAAGTTTTAATAATAATTTGACTGTTGGAAATAATTTAATTGTGAATAGTGATGTTACTATCAACGGTGTATTAAAAACAAAGTATACTCTTGAAGACGTTGTAACTCGTACAACGGTGAATGAGTACTCATTGGTGGTTGCTACAGAGGATTTATCGTTGAACGCTGGATTAATGGTTTCTAACGATGTATCGCTCAATTCGGAATTATTCGTTGATGGCAATACATCACTTAATTCGGAATTATTCGTTGATGGCAATACATCACTTAATTCGGAATTATTCGTTGATGGCAATACATCACTTAATTCGGAATTATTCGTTGATGGCAATACATCGCTTAATTCGGAATTATTCGTTGATGGCAATACATCGCTTAATAGCAAATTACTCGTTGATGGAGATGTATCGCTTAATAGCAAATTACTAGTTGACGGAGATGTATCGCTTAATAGCAAATTACTAGTTGATGGAGATGTATCACTTAATAGCAAATTACTAGTTGACGGAGATGTATCGCTTAATAGCAAATTACTAGTTGATGGAGATGTATCGTTTAATGGCAAATTACTAGTTGATGGAGATGTATCGTTAAATGCTAATGTTGATGTATGTGGAAATTTTTATGCACAATATCCCGTCAATTCTATTCCTGGTACCGCGGTTATTACTACCGGTTCAGGAAATATTAGTACGAATACGACAATAGGAGTAAACGCATTAACATCTAACACAACTGGAACGCATAATGTCGCCAATGGATACCAAGCATTAACGCTTAACAATAGCGGAGACTTTAATGTTGCTAACGGATCAGAAGCATTAACTTCTAACACCACTGGAGAGTATAATACAGCGACTGGAACACAAGCATTAAAGGATAACATTGACGGAAAGCATAATACTGCCAATGGATTTCAATCATTATACAGTAATGAAACAGGTTTATATAATGTTGCCAATGGATCAAAAGCATTAAGATCTAACACCGCAGGCAATTATAACATTGCGAGCGGATCACAAGCATTATACCATAACACTTCGGGTCAGAAGAATATTGGGATTGGATACCAATCATTACTTCGTAACAAAACTGGCGGTAACAATGTTGCGATAGGACATGAAGCAGGTGATGATTTAAGTGGAGGCAATTTCAATACATTCATTGGTTCTAATACGAATGTTTCTGTCGATGTCGTTGGTAATACTATTGATAATAGTACTGCTATAGGGTATGGTGCTATAATTACAGAATCTAATCAAATTGTAATTGGAACCAAAAACGAAGATGTTGTGATACATGGTAAACTTACAGCAAATTATGACGTTAATTCCATTCCGGCATACGCTATTAATGGAACCGTAAGTTATAGTAGTGTGTCTTCAACAACCGACGTTGGAATAAATGCAAAATTGTCAGTGGATGGCGATGTTAGTTTAAATACAAGCGGTTCAGGAAGGGTTGACGTTTGTGGTAATTTTTACGCACAGTATCCCGATGATTCTATTCCTATGTCAGCAATCAATGGAATATCTGATTTAAGTTTGAACGCAAGGTTATCAGTAAAGAGTGATAGTAGTTTCAATGCGGATCTCGATGTGTGTGGTAATTTCTACGCACAGTATCCCGCAAATTCCATTCCTATGTCGGCAATCAATGGAGTATCTGATTTAAGTTTGAATGCGAGGTTATCGGTACAAAATGATAGTAGTTTCAACGCAGGTCTCGATGTGTGTGGTAATTTCTACGCACAGTACCCCGATGATTCCATTCCTATATCAGCAATCAATGGAGTATCTGATTTAAGTTTGAATGCGAGGTTATCAGTACAGAGTGACAGTAGTTTCAACTCGGGACTCGATGTGTGTGGCAATTTCTACGCACAGTATCCCGATGATTCCATTCCTATTACTGCTTTAAAAAATAACGATAATTTGATTAATACTACGTATAAAACCTTTGCAATTACTGTCATTGGTGAAAAATACTATATAGATGGAGTTTCACAAGATACCCTGGTTCTATACAAAGGATTAAAATATGTTTTGGATGTAAATGACAGCACAACGAACAGTCATCCACTGTATATTCAAACCACAGACAATGGAGGTGAATATGATAGTGAAAATGTATATGGTAGTGGAGTTACTAATAATGGTGCCACGTCAGACACTATTGAATTCATAGTTCCAAATGATGCTCCAAATACATTATATTATCGATGTGGGGTTCATTCTAATATGGGTGGAACAATCACAATTGAAAACTATTTAAATATCAACGATAATTTGATTTTAAGTAAGAATCTTGATGTTAATACTGTAACAATTGGGAACGAACATATATTTTCATCAGGACAAGCAACATTAAAATCCAAATTAAGCGTTGGGTCGGACGCTTCATTCAATGCGAATGTTGATGTATGTGGTAATTTCTACGCACAATATCCGGAATCTTCTATACCTACGTCGGCAATAAGTGGAAATTTAGACGCTTCATTCATCGATTTACAAGAAATTGTCGACAGTAAGGCTGATTTAACTGGCGCTATATTCACTGGAGGCGTAGAATTTGACAATGCCGTTTCGTTCAATAATAATGTAGATATTACTGGGGATCTAGTTGTCAATGGAACATTAACTACCATTAATCCCAGGTATATTAGCAATGTAATAACCACTGCTACCACCGTAAATGAATATTCGATCAGTGAAGTTAAGAACGACGCGTCTTTTAATGGGAATTTACAAATTGCCGGCGATGTTAGTTTAAATACAAACGGTACAGGCAGAGTTGACGTATGTGGTAATTTCTACGCACAGTATCCCGATAATTCTATTCCTAGATCCGCCGTAGTTGATAATGCGTCAGGACTAAATCTGAATGAAGATATTAGTCTGAATGCGGGACTTTCAGTACAGAGTGACAGTAGTTTTAATTCAAATATGGATGTATGTGGTAATTTTTACGCTCAATATCCGAACGCATCTATACCAGCATCGGCATTAACTAGCGGTACTATGGTTGGAACCTTGACAATCGATGGAAGTTTAAATGTCACCAATATCGCACGAAATATTAGTAATATAACGACGAATAATTATGACTACAATACTGAAACAACCTATAATTTTGAATCAGATGTTTCATTCAACGAAACAATTGAGGTTTACGGCGATGCATCATTCAAGCAAAATGTTGGTATTTCGGAAAGTCTAACTGTAACTGACGATGTTTCATTCAATTCCAAATTAAGTGTTGGTTCTGATACGTCGTTTAATAATAATGTATCTATAGGCGGGTCGGCAATAATCAACAGTCTCACAGTTGATGAAAATATATTTATAAACGGTCAAACATTCCTAGAAGATACTGTTGATATTAGTGGTTCTACTATATGTAAAAGTACATTATCAGTTAATGGGGACGTTTCATTAAATGCGAATGTTGACATTAGTGGATTATTATTCACATCGAGTGATGTTTCATTCAATTCTAAATTAAGTGTTGGTTCTGATGCGTCATTTAATAATAATGTTGACATTAGTGGATTATTATTCACATCGAATGATGTTTCATTCAATTCTAAATTAAGTGTTGGTTCTGATGCGTCATTTAATAATAATGTTGACATTAGTGGATTATTATTCACATCGAGTGATGTTTCATTCAATTCCAAATTACGTGTTGGTTCCGACGCGTCATTGAATGCGAATGTCGATATTACCGGGTTACTCAACACCATTGGGGATGTTTCGTTTAATTCTAAATTAAGTGTTGGTTCCGACGCGTCATTGAATGCGAATGTCGATATTACTGGGTTACTCAACGCTCTTGGAGATGTTTCATTCAATTCCAAATTAAGTGTTGGTTCTGATACTTCATTGAATGCGAATGTCGATGTATGTGGTAATTTTTACGCACAATATCCGAATGAATCTATACCGGTTAGTGCGATTATGGGTCTTAATGAGGGGGGGCTCAACATAAATGAAGATTTGTCCCTCAATGAGGGATTAAGGGTTGGTTCCGATGTTTCATTCAATTCCAAATTAAGCGTCGGTTCAGATTCTTCATTTAATGCGAATGTTGACATTATTCAGGGTCTAAATGTACTTGGTGATGTTTCATTTAATTCCAAATTAAGCGTTGGTTCTGATGTATCATTCAATGCGAATGTTGAAATTACTGGTTTACTTAATACTATTGGGGATGTATCATTCAATTCCAAATTAAGCGTTGGTTCCGATGTATCATTGAATAATAATGTTGATATTACAGGTTTACTTAATACTATTGGGGATGTATCATTCAATTCCAAATTAAGCGTTGGTTCCGATGCATCATTCAACCAAAATGTTGACATTTATGAAGGTCTAAATGTAATTGATGATGTATCATTCAATTCTAAATTAAGCGTCGGTTCGGATTCTTCATTTAATGCGAACGTTGATGTATGTGGCAATTTTTACGCACAGTATCCCACTAGGTCAATCCCTACATCAGCCGTAGTTGACCTTATTGATACATTAACAGAAATTAACGAGTCTAATAATTTAAAAGCAAATAAAGATCAGCCTGAGTTTACCGGACATGCTAATTTTGAGGGGGACGTTAGTTTTGGGAGAGACGTTACTATTGATGGAAGTTTAAATGTGATTGGTTCATTCACCAAAACAACAATGACTACAGTTGATAATATATATAATGTGAATTATACAGAAGATCTGAGTTTAAATGGAAAAATGAGCGTTGATGGCGATGTTAGTTTTAATTCGAGCAGTCGCGTGGATATATGTGGTAATTTCTACGCACAATATCCAGATAATTCCATTCCACAGACAGCAATATTTGGCGTACTTGAATTAGGTGTAACGCAAGATCTTATATTGCAATCAAGATTATCAGTACAAAATGATAGTAGTTTCAATGCGGGTCTTGACGTTTGTGGTAATTTTTACGCACAGTATCCCAATAATTCAATTCCTATATCGGCAATAACCGCACTTGGTGATTCTTTGAACGCGAAACCCAATTTTATTTATACTGACGCTTCTTTAAACTTGAAGGCAGATCTGACGTATACGGATGCTTCTTTGAACTTGAAGGCAGATCTGACGTATACGGATGCTTCTTTGAACGCGAAACCCGATTTTACTTATACGGATGCTTCTTTGAACTTGAAGGCAGATCTGACGTATACTGACGCTTCTTTGAACGCGAAACCCGATTTTACTTATACGGATGCTTCTTTGAACTTGAAGGCAGATCTGACGTATACTGACGCTTCTTTGAACGCGAAACCCGATTTTACTTATACGGATGCTTCTTTGAACTTGAAGGCAGATCTGACGTATACGGATGCTTCTTTGAACGCGAAACCCGATTTTACGTATACGGATGCTTCTTTGAACGCGAAACCTGATTTTACTTATACGGATGCTTCTTTGAACACGAAACCCGATTTTACTTATACGGACGCTTCTTTGAACTTGAAAGCAGATTTATCAAATCCTACTTTTACGGGAATTCCATTAGCACCCACTGCTTCAAGTGGAACCAATACTACCCAATTAGCAACTACCGAATTCGTACAATCACGGATTAGTGAAATTATTAATAGTGCACCCGAAACATTAAATACATTAAATGAATTAGCAGAGGCGCTTGGAGTCGATGCCAACTTTTCTACTACAATTACGGAATTGATTGGTGACATTTCTACAAATTTAAATAATCAGGTTACTCACGCTCAAACTACAAAACAAAACACAGATGCTTCATTTAACCTGAAACCGGATTTTACCTATATGGATGCTTCTCTAAATTCAAAGGCAAATATTAATTCCCCGCAATTTACGGGTCATACATCATTTACTGGTGATAGTAGTTTCAATGCGGGTCTTGACGTGTGTGGTAATTTCTACGCGCAATATCCCGATAATTCTATTCCTGCATCAGCCATTGATGGAAATATCAATGGACTTGATGCGGAGTCTGATTTAAGTTTGAATGCTCGTTTGTCAGTACAGAGTGACAGTAGTTTCAATGCGGGTCTTGACGTGTGTGGTAATTTCTACGCGCAATATCCCGATAATTCTATTCCGGCATCAGCCATTGATGGAATCGTTACAGGACTTGACCTGGATTCTGATTTAAGTTTGAACGCAAGATTATCAGTAGAGAGTGATAGTAGTTTCAATGCGGGTCTTGATGTGTGTGGTAATTTCTACGCACAATATCCCGAGAATTCCATTCCTGCGTCAGCCATTGATGGAATCGTTACAGGACTTGACCTGGATTCTGATTTAAGTTTGAATGCTCGTTTATCAGTAAAGAGTGACAGTAGTTTCAATGCAGGTCTTGATGTCTGTGGTAATTTCTACGCGCAGTACCCCAATAATTCTATTCCAGCATCAGCCATTGATGGAATCGTTACAGGTCTTGACCTGGATTCTGATTTAAGTTTGAATGCTAGATTGTCAATACAGAGTGATAGTAGTTTCAATGCGTGTCTTGACGTATGTGGTAATTTTTACGCACAATATCCCAATAATTCTATTCCTATGTCAGCAATCAACGCACTTCATACCTCATTGGAGTTGAAAGCAGATGCTGAAACTACGTCTGCTTCGATTAATGTACTTGATGCCTCTGTGAATGCACTTGATGCCTCTATGAATGTACTTGATGCCTCTGTGAATGTACTTGATGCCTCTGTGAATGTACTTGATGCCTCTGTGAATGTACTTGATGCCTCTGTG
>Ga0213863_10002603_pt1 | contig 12714 bp, 7 predicted proteins | sample PICome_8_FD_160128 | JGI IMG/M metagenome (GOLD analysis project Ga0213863, IMG submission 160128) | Coastal seawater microbial communities near Pivers Island, North Carolina, United States - PICO497 | ecosystem: Environmental > Aquatic > Marine > Coastal | place: USA: North Carolina | collected... | reverse complement strand
AAAGTCCCGCGCGTGCGTGGCGGTGAAGGGGCGCGCGTCTTCGCTTGCTCTCCTCTTCGTGGCGGTGGTTGGATACCATCCTTCCAAATTGTTCTGCCTCTTTCGAAAAGGTTCGTTTCGTCGCCAGAGCGTTGAAGCGTAGTCTGCACTTGCTTGCCTGGTTTAGATTTGTACCCAATTATGCGAACAGCGTCATCATCGTCGCTCGATTCACCGGTCTTTTGACGCTTTCGTTCTTCGCGTAATTCAAGATGCTTATTAAGCCTCTGTACATTTTCGTCCTCCTTCTCGCGAGCGGTGAAAATCTTCTGGAGGCATTCGTTTATTCTCCTCTTTTCTGATCTCTCCATTTTCAGCTTTGCCTCGCACACATTTCTATCCAAAGCGCTCAAGGATTTAAAATTCTCGTCGACTGCATCGCTAAATATAGGGACGAGTTGCGTGACATTTTTAAAATTCTTGACGACTGCGTTCTCTTCGTTTTCTTTTTCACTTTCCGGCAAAGCGTTCTGCATGGCTTCGAGTTCTTTGTATTTCGATATCATTTTTTCTTGTAACGCTTCCAAGATCATCAAGCTTATCCTAACACGCATGTGCTCTGCACATTCCATCGGGGGAAACCAAGTTTCTCGGAACATTTCAGGACAATTCGTCTGGATCCACGTTTTTGGGAAAGTTTGGAGTATTTTTTCAATCGACATGCGCGTCTCTTGTTCTTCTTTTTTTTCTTCCCTTTTCTTCTCCTTCTCGCGGCCACTTTTCCCATCCGTTTCGGAAATAATCGCAACCTCCTCGCTGCTCTTCAAATCGTTCTCTTTATTCTCGCTGTTCTTTTCGCCTTCTTCTTCTTCCGGTGACGGTTGCATTTTTGATTTAAAATGTTTCACGTCTTCGTCTTCTTCATCTCTCAAATCGTTGACTTCTTCTTCTTCCTCTTCTTTTTCTCCTACTATATGTAATGATATGTTGTTCTCTTCTTCTTTCACTTCTTCTTTCGCTTCTTCTTTTTCAGATGACCCGTAGCGTTTGCGAATTTCTTCTTTCCAACTCTGTTCGATGAATTTATCCATGTCAAGCATTCTAGGCGTTAGCAGCCGGTATGGTTCGTGAAGTGATAATTTTTGGAAACTCATCCTTGTATTCACTTTACCATAAAAAATCGACTCGAAGTCCGCCAAAGTGAACTCTTTCGGAAGGTTCTGGATAAATTTTTGTGCGTAAAGTAACGTGAAAACACCACAATCGCAACCATTCGTTTGTAATGGAACGATTGGATTCAATTTACGCATCGTCTCGTTGTTTATACGAGTTGCTCCGTCTTCGACTAGACCTCCCGTGCGTTCAGATTCAACGCGGTTATATTCGCGTTGCAGCCACTGCGTCAAATTTTTTCGTATACTATCGAATGAGTGCGAGCTATTGGTCCCCATCGAGTCTAGATGAATAATGCACGGAATGTTCCCCATTTCTACGCGCTCCGCAGAATTGGCGGCTAATCCAGGATACGATATAATAGCCAAACTCCAATGTAATTGAGCGTGAATTGGAATAAGAATGAAATCCTTGTCAAAAATATTGATAGATTTCGTCCAATTCTTCACCCTCTCGTATGCCTGATCTTTTCGCTCCGCTATGTTTGAGGCTCCACGTGATTTCTGCGTCAACTTCCGATAGAAGTACGTACTCATGACTAAACATCTTCCCTTGTCTTCAAGCGAGGGAAAATCTTCCACCGCAATCTTTTTCATGTAAAAATCAATCGTTTGGTCGTTTAACATTTCACCAGGTTCTAAGCAATCCAAATCGTTAGTGTTGATTAAAGCGGCTCCTTTGGATCCATCATTAGGGTACGTTGCGGTAAATTTACCAAATCTCGCGACGCTGGACCCTACAAATCCTGCATTTTGTCGCGTCGTCCGTCGCCTCTGTTGTATCGGGCTATCGATTTCAATCGGTTTGTTACTTGTATCGTCTTCAGAATCTACAAGATCAACTACGATCGGTTCTTTCTTCTCTCTTGTTTCTCGTCCGCGTCCTCGAGGGCGATTACCTCTGCTATTATCGCCGATTCGTTGGACGTCCTCGATTGGATCGTCTTCTTCTAAGTCATCAATGCGGACTCCGAACATCCTTTCCTTGACTTTGTGTCCGCTACCGCCCACATCATTTCTCGTTTTTGGACGTTTCTCTGCGCTAGGAATGAATTGTTCTGGACAAAAATGTTCAATTTCGTGCCGTGGAGAAACAGCTCGCGGAGCACTTCGTGGTGTCGATGTTGCCCGCTTGTTCGACGAAAAGCCAAGACGCGCAGCTTCAACCATCGATGCGCCGCGTCCATTCACCGGTCCAATGTTGGTCGGATTTTTTTTCCTACTATAAGTTTTGGTACGAGAAACGCCGCCATTTCCTCGATTCCATCCGTCGTTGTTATCCTTCTCGTGAACTTTCTCTACTCTTTCAGCGTGTCCGTGGTGATCGGTGTTCTCAGCGTTAGCTTTTTTCGGCGACCTTTTCTCACGCGGCTTGTCTGTATAAACTTTCTCGTCGAGCTCTCCGTTCGCTAACCGTCCAACTTTATTCCACGCTTCTTCTCCTTTCTTCTTCTGCACTTCCTCGTCGTCGTCCGAAACATTCACAATACCAATAAACTCCTCTCCCGAAGCTTTCCTCGCAGCGCCTTCCTCTTTTTCTGCGCGCTCGAGCAGCGGTATCGCTTCGTGCAGAAAGTCCACCACCCTCTCTAAATAATCCGACTTAGGTAACGAATTAGGTATCTTCGATATCGTTTCTGTTTTTAATATATCTAAACGATTCAAGTGTTTCTTATAGTGCACCGCCGTTTCTTCGTATCTCTCTCTTTCTTTCTGTTTCGATTGGAACTCTTCTAAAATCCTCTTGTTCGACTTTTTGAACGCTTTGAAATCTTCCCTCGCCGTCGTCTTCGCAATGGTTTCCACCGTCGTCATTTCCACGTCGTCGTCGACTCGAGTCGTCGTCCTTCTTTCTCTTTTACTGCTTTCCTCTCGCCCCTCGCGTCTGTTTTCTTCGTTGTCTTCTTCTCTGTTCTCCTCCATCTCCACGTCCGAGGACGACGACATGATTTCTCTCAGAAACAATCTCAACAACACCAACAGAAGCAGAAGAACGAAGAGAAATGGATGATGATGTCTCTCTTTCCTCTTCTTATTTTCGCGATTATTCAAACAACAAAAACAACATCACTCTCACTCTCTCTCTCTTTTTCTCAAAAGCACCCCGTCAAAGTGTTTTTAGTTACGCGCGTGTGTGTGTGTGACTCAAATCTCGCGAAACGAGAGTGCGTTTTTTAAACAACCAAGCGCAAAATTTGATCAAAATCTTGAACGAAAAAAAATCGAGAGACACAAAAATACGCGAAAGCACTACTAAAAAAAGATACAAAAATTTTCCCTTTTGGGTGCGGTCTCCCGGACAAAAGACGCACCGGCGCAATCATCATCATCATCGCGAAAAGAGGGCACGACGAGTGAGACCGGAGATGACGACGACGAGGAAAAAGAAGAAAGGTTTTTTTACGCTCGCAACGGCGGCTGGGTGGACGTGCTTTCTTCTTCTTCTTCTTTTCGTGTCTCGGGTGTCTTTTTTTTCTTCTTTCTTTAACGAGCGTTACGTGTATTATCCGGTGATATTCTTAGCGCCTTTGACGCACGCGTGGGGGGTGTGGAGGAAGAGAGGCTATCGGCTCTACATGCCCTTCGCGGGGAATTACATTTTCGTGACGTTACAAGCGGTCGCTTGGATAGCTTTCGCGCTTTCCGTGGCGTCTGTTTTTCTCCATCATTTCTTGTTGGTGGAAGAGCTTTTCGCGCTCATCATAGCGACGTCCTTCGTGTCGCATTTTTGCGTGGCGTTATCTTTTCATCATTGGGAAAAAGGAGAAAACGCGAGAGATATTGCGAGGGTGTTCATAACTTCGATGAGTATGACTGTTTTACACGGACTCCCGTTGATTGTCTTTTCTATGCTTCTCGCTTTGGCGTTTTTCGCGAGGCCGACGGTTCTGGTCGCGCTATTAGCGGCGTATGCCGTTTTCACGCGCAGACTCTTTCCAAGCGATGCAGATAACACGATAGAAAGAGTGCGAAAATTTGCGAGAGATGTTTTAATGGTTGGCTTGGAAGAATGGCACGGAGAGATTTCTATCGTGAGAGATGTAGGGAAGGAGGAGGACGAAGAGGACGACGACGAGGAAGGCAATGGTCGGTTAATTTTTGGGTACAGCCCTCACGCATTCATTCCACATTCTGCCGCGTGGTTACATCTGCACCCGGCCTTCGAACGTTTGTTTCCAAACAGGCAAGTGTGCACACTCGCGGCGTCGATAATTTTTAAAATACCCATAGTTCGCGAGATATTTAGTTTCACCGGCGCTCGAAGCGTCTCTAGAAAATCGTTCTCCAAGTGTTTGGGCGAGGGAAAATCAGTTATGTTTGTTCCCGGAGGCCAAAGCGAGTTGTGCGAGCACGCTCAAAAAGTAGATGAAGACGAAGTTGTCATCTGCATGAGACACAAAGGGTTCATTCGGATTGCGATGAATGTAGCGAGCGATTATCAGGAGAAGATTCGAATTATACCAATTGTCGCTTTCGGAGAAAGTTCCGGAGTAAGAAATATATTCAAACGATTCATATCGAAAAAGTCGTATCGATATTTTGGGTTTCCGTTCCCATTTATACCAGTTGGAATATATTTCACGCCTTTTCCAACTCGACAATCGCTGTATTATGCAATCGGAAAAGGAGTTTCCATAGAACCCAATACGTCTCAAACGATAGAGGCCATTCACAAGCAATATTACGAACAAGTTCGAACTCTTTTCGAGAAGCATAAAAAGTTGGCAAAAAATAGCGCGCATTTACGTCTCCGTCTCGTTCAAAGTTAGTCACGTATCTAATTTATCTATATTACTACCTACATCTAGTATTAGAGATCTATTTTGGTTTAATGCTAAGTTCTTTGAAACCGATGTAAGGATTCCCGTGTCCATCACCCTCGTATTTTTTCAGCCTCTCGACAAAAGCGCGAAGTTTCACATCATCGGTTTTCTTTTCTTCCACCGCGATATGAGTGAATATAGGTCCACACGCCGCGTTTAGTACAGTCAAAACATTTTCCACCGCGCGTCTTCTTTTCTCAACTTCCTCTTCTTCGATAATTCTCGGACCTTCCTCGTAAGCTATTTTCATGCTCTCCCAAATCTCTTCGCACCTCGAGTACGCTCGCGGCCACGTCCATTGGAGGATATCGTGTAACGCTTCCAGCGCTAACAGAGCAATTTCGTTCGACGGGGCTTTCGACCACGCTAATACAGAAGGAATTAATGATTTGTATCGACCAACGATGCGTAGTTTCATCTCCGAGCAAAGTTCAGGAATTGTTCGCAAGAGCGGAGCGACAAAGTTTAAATCGTCCACGTGCAAGGAGACTGAATCCAAGCTTTGCGATAGCACTGCATCGTGATATCGCCATTCCGCACCCTCTTCTGACGACGACGATGATTGCGATTCGTGTTTACGAACTTTTGCGCACGCTACGAACGCTCGCAATGTTGGCGCAAAAAGCGCGGATGTTGCGCCAACCATATTTCTTTTCAGCTGCTCAAACATGGCTTTCGAAATTCCTCGAGTATCGCGAACAATTCTTCCGTTAACATTAACCTCCAAACACTTGCTCAAAAGCCTCTCCGTAATGCGTGCCCCAACACGTTTCGTCGCGAGCGTTTCAAACTCCAACGCTCTCAACGCGATCGAGGTAAACCGCTCAAACGTATGCTCCCCAAAAGGAACGTGCTCCAACACACTCAACGCTTGCACGCTCGCATAAAATGCTCTCGCATCCCTCCTATCTGCCAACTTTGTATTCCAAGACTCCTTTTCCGGCGCACTTTTGTGCGATTTCAAATCTCTCCACATCCGCTCGCCGTCGAGCGCGTCCGAGGCGAGAGGGGCACGTCGTTTCCCGTTGTCATCGTCACTACTACTATTACTACCTCTATTACTACCGTCCATGTAGCACTCCTCTAGCATCTCTTTCGCTCTATCAGAACATTGCTTACTCGACCACGAAGGAATTCCATCCGATGTTTCCATCATCCCGCACAATAACAGCGCAAAATCATTCCACATTTGGCTCTTCTTGTTAGGGGATTTTTCTTCATCTTCATCCTCATCCCCTATCACTTCAATCAATACTTTCTTTTTTACACGAGTCCTAACGACCTCTGCTTCATCTTCATCCACAAAATGCACCACTCCAAGCTCTTCTCTCTCGATCAAATTCGATCCAATACTCTCTCTTACTTTTGTTAAACTCGAGAGAAAATCAGCGCGAAACGCACGCACATTTTCTCTTCGCTCCGACGATGATGATGATGGTGTCGACAAACCAATCCTTCCTTCTTCTTCTTCTTCTTCTTCCTTTTCTGCGACAAAAATCTCTCCTCTTTCCCTCCCCAACGAATCTAAATCTTTATATTCAGATATCAGAGTGCACTCGTGCACGATTTCATCCGAGGGAGGTTGTAGCCGAGAGAGGAGGAGTTGGAGTTCCTCCATTTTTTTGTGTGGAGCATCCGCAAAATGCCAAAAATGTCAATTTCTGCATTTCACCTAAAAACAATAAGTACCAGAGTACACGCGCGCGATGTATATTATTATACTGTTCGTCGTATTTTATTATGTAATTATATATATGAGTGAGTAAAGTTAGTATGATATAGTGTGTGTGTGTGTATAGTTTGGCCTTCCGACCGGCAACGTCTCACAATAAGCTCCGGCGTTTTTGCGCTTTCTCTTCTCTTCCAGTTGTTCTCTCTCTTTTCTTTTAGTATTCCTCTTCGTACTCTTCGCCATCCGCAGACTCCGCGCCGACTTCCGCGTAATCTTTTTCCAAAGCTGCCAAGTCTTCTCTCGCTTCGGAGAACTCGCCTTCTTCCATGCCTTCTCCGACGTACCAGTGGACAAACGCTCTCTTGCTATACATCAAGTCAAACTTGTGGTCGAGTCTGGAGAAGACTTCGGCGATGGCCGTAGAGTTGGAAATCATGCAGACGGCTCTTTGGACTTTCGCCAAATCACCACCCGGGACGACCGATGGCGGTTGGTAGTTGATGCCGCACTTGAAACCAGTCGGGCACCAATCGACGAACTGAATGGTTCGTTTCGTCTTAATGGAAGCGACGGCGGCGTTGACATCCTTCGGGACGACGTCGCCTCTGTACATCAAACAGCACGCCATGTATTTGCCGTGTCTCGGGTCGCACTTGGCCATCATCGCTTGCGGTTCAAACGCGGAGTTTGTGATTTCCGCCACCGACAACTGTTCGTGGTAGGCTTTTTCCGCGGAAATAACCGGCGCGTAAGAGGACAACATGAAGTGAATTCTCGGGTACGGCACCAAGTTGGTTTGAAACTCCGTCACGTCCACGTTCAACGCGCCATCAAATCGTAAACTCGCCGTCAACGACGAAATCACTTGCGCTAACAATCTGTTCAAGTTCGTATACGTCGGTCTTTCAATGTCCAAAGATCTTCTGCAAATATCATACACGGCTTCGTTGTCCAACATCACCGTCACGTCGGTGTGTTCCAACAACGCGTGCGTGCTCAAAACCGAGTTATACGGTTCAACCACCGCGGTAGAGACTTGCGGCGACGGATAAATCGTGAAACCTAACTTTGATTTCTTCCCGTAATCCACCGACAATCGTTCTAAAAGCAAAGATCCCAAACCGGAACCGGTCCCGCCGCCGACGGCGTTGAAGACCAAAAAGCCTTGCAATCCCGTGCAATTATCCGCCAACTTTCGAATTCTGTCCAACGCCACGTCCACCATTTCCTTACCAATGGTGTAATGCCCTCTGGCAAAGTTATTCGCGGCATCTTCCTTGCCGGAAATCAACTGTTCCGGGTGGAACAATTGTCTGTACGTCCCCGTTCTCACCTCGTCGATGACGGTCGGTTCGAGATCCAAAAAGACCGCTCTCGGAACGTGCTTCCCGGCTCCAGTTTCGGAGAAAAACGTCGAAAACGCGTCGTCGTTTTGGTGCTGACCGTGCTGGTCTTCCGGCATTTGCCCATCCGGACCTATGCCGTGTTCTGTTTGTTTGCATCACGCGAAAAGGAAGGAGAGATATTCAAAATTCATTACATAAAATTCAAAACAAACGACAAACGGTCACAAATTCCCCTTAAAATTGGAAGAAAGAGAGACAAAAATTTTCAAAAAAAAAGAAGAAGTCCAACGCACCTAAACAGAACAGTTCCCAGCACGAGTTCCCGGTTTGGATCCCGGCTTGGCCGATGTGTAACGAAATTACTTCTCTCATTATCGCTTATTATTATCTTCGCTGTTTTTGAGAGCTTTTGATGGAGTCTGCAAAAAGAGCGAGTGTGGTAATAATTGTGTGGAATCTGAATTTTTCTTTTTTTTTTGAAAAGAGGGGAAGCAAGGGGAAAGAGGTAAAAAAGCAGAGTAAAAAAAGCTCAATTTGAGGAGGAAAATGCTCCCACACCAAAAACAACAAAAAGTGCAATTTCGAGAAAAAAGTCAAAAGAATTTTTCATTTTTCATTCACACGAGACAGACGACCCATTTACGACGCACACTTTGCGCTTTCAAACACACACACACACACATGCTTGAAGAGAGTAAACAATAATAATAATAATAATGCTGGCGTACATAACCTCTTCCCCGTTGTTTAAGGGAAAGAAGAAGAAGAAGAAGAAGGAAATAGACGCGGATACTTTGGACGATTTATTGGAAGAAGATGATTCGGATTCGGATTCAGAAAATCGTAATGAAACAACAACGAATACTAATTCTTATTATTCTCCCTCTAATGCGGTGTACTTAAAACGAGAATGCATCGAACTGAAAATAAAAGTGAACGCGTTAGAGGAAGAACTCGCGTCCATCCCTACTAGTGGGAAAGGGAAGGAAACACACGTAGAACACGCGAGGAAGATGATGGAGAAAGATGCGGAAATTTTGAAACTGAAACAACAAAACGAAGAAAAGGAGAAACTTTTGAGCGTTTATCAGAGCGTATCGACTTCGAAGGAAGAAGCGATATCGATGGGCATCGACGCGTCGAAATTGCTATCGTTTGAAAAGACGAAGGAGCTACAAAAGATGTGTGCGGAAGCGAGGAACGTTCGCGATGCGTACGAAGACGAGTTGAGAGTCGTCAAGGCGCGATGGGAAGTATCGCGACGAGAAAAGAGAGAGGCGACGTACGCTTTGGAAATGAAAGAGAAGAAATGTAACGCGATTGAGAGCGCGAGGGAGGCGTTGGAGATGGACAGGGACGAAGCGAGACGAGAAATGTCGGCGATGAAAACGGAGTTGAACGCGAACGCATCGAGATGGAGGATGGACGTGAGCGCGTGGGAGACGAGGTGTTTGCTCGCCGAGAAGAAAGCGGCGCTTTTATTAGAACAGAGAAACATAGCGAACGAACAAAAAGATATCGATACGGAAGAAGACGAGAGCGGAAGCGAAGAAGAAGAAGAAGAAGAAGAAAAAGGAAAAGAGAAGACGACGAGCGGGAAAAGAGTCAAGACGAAAAAGTGGGCGCTGGCAAACGCGACGAATTTGCAAGCCTCCATGGAGGATGTCAACAAAGCGTGCGAAGAGAAGATTAAAAAAGAATTGGAAGCAGCCTCGGCGCAAGTTTTAAAATCCAAACGAGAGTTGGAAACGATTGAATTGAAGCTGGGCGTCGTCGAAGTTGAACGCGACGCGGCGAATAAGAGCAAGAAAAATTTACAAATAGAATTAGAGAAGGCGTTGGCGAGAGAGTCGAGAGTTTTAACGTGCTTGGATTCGTTAGAGATGGAAGTTACGGGTTTCGCGGAAGCGTGCGCCGAGATTGGCGTTTTAGATTCGCGCGTGGCGACCGCATCAAAGTCGCCGAGTTGGACGTGGCATCCGGAGTTTTACGACGTCGCGGCCGCTTCGCCCGTGGACGAAGAAGAAGAGGAAGGAGGGGAACAACAACAACAACAACAACGACAACGTGGAAGACAAAACGAATTAGTGCAGACACAAGGTGAGAACAAAGCGAACGCGCTGTTTAGAACGGTCATTCAAACCGTGGAGGAACGATTCGAAGCGCTCGAGCGGGCGTTCCAGGAAATGATGGACGATAAGGAACCAAAGTCGCTCGCGGATGCCATGCGGGACGAAGTAAAGTTGGCGTTCATCTCGGCCAGAGTTGCCGAAGAACGTTCAAAGGGTGGTGGTGGTGGAGATAGTAATAATACCACATCGGCAACTAGTGAAGAAAAGAATAAGAACGCTGGAGAGAGTAAAGCTAATGGCGCCGATGACGACGGCGATGACGACGACGACGACGAGAACAGAAGAAATAGCTATGAAATCGAGGCGTTGCGAAGCGAAATCCGAGAACTCACCGAGACGAGCGAGCTTTTGGAGCACGAACTCAACGAGCAACTCACGGAGAGTAACGCAAAATGCGAAGAGCTCACCATTCAATTGAAGAGTATGACTCTTTCGCACGCGAATGCGAGCAACGAGCGCGAATCCATGAGTCGAGCGCTCGAGGACGCAAAGTCGCGCTTGAATAGCGAGCGCGAAAAAGTGCAATCGCTCGAGAGCGCTTTGAAAAATGCTCAAAACGAAGGGAAACGTCAAATCCAAAAAGAAATCGAACGACGCGCAGATCAAGAGATGGAAATGACGTTCGAGATTGAAACGTTGAAAAGAGATCTCGCGTCGAAAATGGACCGAGTCGCCGAACTCGATGGGAGATTGAAATCTGTCGCGGCAAAGTACGAAGCGGCGAAGAGAGAAAGCGGAACTTCGGAGGAAATATCGCAACAAGCTCGAGTGGAAATTGAAAGATTACAAAAAGAAAGCAAAGCAAAGCTCGAGGCTTTGCGAATAGAAAACGAGGAGTTACTCGAGAAGGTCGAGGATGCAAACGTTCGCGTGCATCAGCTTTTGCAAGAAATCGAGGCGATGGATTCGGCCTCGGCAGAGGCTTCCGAACACGTTTCGCAAGCAATGCAGGCGATTAAGAACGCGTCGTCGCGCGAAATCTCTTCGCTCAAATCAAAGTTGGCAGAAGCAGAAGCGTTCATAGAAGCCACGGAAGGCATGGAGGACGAATTAATCTCTACTCGAGAGGAAATGTCGAGCATGAAGGAACATTTTAGCAGACGCGAGATAGAATTGAGAGGCCGAATTGCCGAGCTGGAAAATATCATCGAAGCCGTACGATTGGGGAGAGGTAGGAAAGTTGGCGTGACGCCGCCGCATAGTCCCAAACCGTCGCCGCGCAAACAGTTTGGTAAGATAGGAGATCAAGACGACGAAGTCGACGACGACGCGTCCGAAAACTCGTTTTACATTCGAACCTCCTCGAAAGCGGATCGCGAGCAAACGCTCTCGGCGATTAAGAGCGTCGATAAGAGTTTGCGACAGGCGCGCGACGAGTTCGATCGAGTCCGAAATGCGCGCTCGCGCCGTCTCGGTTTCGATGAGAAAGGAGAGGATTAGTAACGTAAAGAACGGTAGTGTATGTACTAGTAGATTAGATTTTGTTATTTATTTTTGTACTTTGCTTTGCGTTGATATTAATAGTATATAAAGTGTGTGAAGACGTGTTGTTACTACTTAGTATTATTATTATTGTAGTATCTTCTTTTCTTTCTTTCTCGCTTTTCTTATATATACGCGATGATGAAATTATTATGCGCGGCGATTGACTCAAGGTTTCTCTTCGTCTTTCATGGCGAACCCGAGCTCCTCGCGAAAATTATCCTCGTTCGTCCCGGTGAACGACCCCACCATCTTCCCGCCTCGGAATAAGAAAAAGTGCGGCGTAGACGTCACGTTCATGCTCTTCGCCGTCGTCGCCAACACTGGATCGCTATCGCCGACGACTTTGAAAAATCTCACCTTGTCGTAATATTCCGCGAACATGTCGTATTTCGCCGCGAACTTCTTACACGGTCGACACCACGAAAACGTAAACTCCACCACATTCAACGTCTCCTCCGGTGCGTTCAATATCTCCCCTTTAAACACTGGAAACGAAGGCACGTCGTTCACTTTCCCCAAAACGACGTCCCCGTCCATAAACTCCGGCGCGAGTGCGTTTAACTCTTGCTCTTCCTCCTCCATCTCGTCGAACGACTTCATCGGTGTTCTCATGATATCTAAACACATCGGATCGTTCTCTTGGCACGCCACTTTCCGTCGGTCTTTCCAGTACTCCTTTATCTTCTGCTGACGCTCTTTCTCTCCTTTCTTTTTCTTTGTGTTCGTGGTGGTATTAGTATTGGTGATGGTATCGCTGCTGCTTTTACTCGTCTTCTTCTTCTTTTCCGACGGAGAGGACGATGATTCCTTCGATGACGCAGCAGCAGAAGTTAACAACCTCCTCGTCCTCGTTGTCGTTGTTGGTGTTCGTCGCGCTCCTTTTCCTCCTTTTCCTCCTCCTCGAAAAGGACTGTTCTCGTTCCTCGTCTTCTCACCACCACCGCGACAAGAAGGCCGCGACAAAAGTACTCTCCTCGGAGAAGAAGAAGAAGAAGAAGAAGAAGAAGAGAACATCATCATCTCGTTATGTGTGATGTTATTCTTTCCCGTGCGTAAAAATTTTTGTTGGTGCTTTCCAACGGTTTTTTCGAACGAAAATTTTTG
>Ga0213863_10002602_pt1 | contig 12717 bp, 18 predicted proteins | sample PICome_8_FD_160128 | JGI IMG/M metagenome (GOLD analysis project Ga0213863, IMG submission 160128) | Coastal seawater microbial communities near Pivers Island, North Carolina, United States - PICO497 | ecosystem: Environmental > Aquatic > Marine > Coastal | place: USA: North Carolina... | reverse complement strand
ATGGCTGTGTGGAATGCCTTGCTCCTCGCCTCACTTGTATCGCTGAAACTTATTCCCTCATCGTCATTATCAAAGTCATCGGACATTTCCCTCAACTCAATCTGTAAGTCTTCTGTGAGGTGTCCTTGGAAAGCGAATGCTACATAGCAACTGCCGAGGACCCGATACCAACTGTTATTGGCTTCGTAGTAGGCAACAAGTTCTTTCTTGTATTCATTTATCTGTGCCTGTGTATGTGTAGCTGGCTCATCATCAAGGACGAACACATCTTTGCCCTGTGGAACTGAACTGATATCTATTCCTGCCTTACAAGCAGTAAGGGTATCAAGCACCAAGGTATTAAAAGCATTCTCCAAATTCTCATCAAAGTTCAATTGGTAAAGGCGTAAGACCTCACTGTCCCACCATTCGTCGCTGTCTCCTTTCCAGTTGTCTGGTGGTGGTGGAGCAAAAGGTAACTGCTTGTCGTCCTTTCCTGCTAACGACCAGTCGTGACTAGCGATGTCTGATGCTTTAACCGTCTCTATGAAATGGATGTCCTCCCCTTGGAGATGGCTAACGAGGCGGACGATTGCCTGCGTGCTCTTCGGTAAAGCAAGACGGTCAATAGCTATGACCCCTTCACCACAACTATCTAACTGAATGAATGTCCCATTTTCCTTGTGGCTGAATTCACTGATACATTCCTGCTCGTCCCACTCACTTACAACACGCCAGTCTTCATTGGGTAAGCACTTGTAACCGTATGAACCAACAGGCTTACCATCTATGCCCGAAGGTTTCCAGTCGCTCTCATCATCCTTACAGATAAGCACCACACGATTTTCTATTGATACGCCCATCAGCAATTAAAAGAATTGCCTACAGATTAGCAACGGTCAGCCTTGCTGTCTGCCTCCCTCAACCATAGGATAGATACAATAAATAAAGATAGCGTGCTTAATTTACATAAAGACGGCGGTGATAACTTCCTGTTTGTATTCTGCTTGTATCTTCGTATTCCTGACGCCGAGACTTACTGATATCACTTGCTTCTCTGCTTAATCGTCCAAAGTATTAGGAAGCGTGGTGCTTATAGCATTTACGGGCATAGAAAATAGTTTGTCCCATTTGTAGCTAACGCCTGTGCCTGACTATGATTTGAATGAAATAGCTATGTCTAATATGTGAAAGTAAATACTGAGAGGGATAGATACAATTAACAGAGATACAAGACAAGCAGGCTGACTATCTCATACAGCAACTACTCTATTCCTCCACATCCCTGTCCCTCACTACGATTACAAGCAGGGCTTAAATCTCCTAATTCTCCAAATCGCTGTCCCTCACTGCGTTTTGAGGAAAGTGCGTCAAGTTTTTAAAAAGTAGAGGTGTTCTTTAACAAAGCACCCTTCTTCAAATACTTTGACGCATTTTGAAACTGCTTCGCTGTAATCGCCCTGCCTGCCTGCGATTAGAAGGATTGCGATGTGATTTGCTTAATCTTTGTTTAATATTTAGCCCAGTCATAGCAGTGCTTTTAAAATCGCAGAAAGCTCCACATTTGTGAAACATTAGGGGTTACAAGATTGCTAGCATCGTTGAATGATTTGTGATAATCCTATGCCTGAATTCCCTACCATTAGGTCAAAGCATCCAACTGTATCTACCTGTGGTGGCTTCATCCGTATGGGCGACGGCTCTGTCTTCAAACGGACATTGCTAGGCAGAGGTGAGATTGATAAACCTAACGAGGCAGATAAGTTGATTGAAGAAGGTTTGGCTGAACTTGATGTGGTGAAGGTCAGCGAGATAGATACTGATAGCGGTAGCAATTATTAAGGCAACATAAAGAGAAAGCCCCGTGCTTAACCGAGGCTCTGATTGTTATTCAGTTGTATTTGCTATCAGTTGGTAAGCAAGTAATCACTCCAAGTCAAGCCGTTGCCGAGGCTCTCCCTATTCAAGAAAGCATCGTGTAGCAGGAGAGATGCGACATCCGTGGCGTTGCTTGCGTCAGCCAATACCGTCAGTTCATTTCGCTGTGCTGATGCTGATAGAAGGTTGAGTGGTTCAGTCAGTCCGTATTCATCAACAAGCAACATCTCCTTCTCTTCTATTGATGCCGTGCTTGCCCTGTAAGCAGTAGTTCCGAGTGCGTCATACAGTTCGCCAATTGATATGCCGTCGTCCAGTGTGGGCGTTGCTGTGCTTGTCTGAACTTCTCGTTGTGTTTGAAGTGTAGTCATCTTTTACTCTCATTCGTCTTCTTCAACCTAACGATTAGACGAGGATGACGAGAGATAGTGTGAATATAATTACGCTAATCCGCTACCCCAATAACCAAGCAACTCATTATTCACTGGTGGAACCATCAGCGTTGGTGCGTTTGAGAAGTCAGCATTGAGGTTCGTTAGTCCAAGTGTGCCTGCTGTCTGCTGTGGTGGGGCAGATGGATATTGATGAACTGTCTGTGAAAGCGACGGCTCTGGTGCCTGTTCCTGATTGCCCCTAGCCCGAAGCACCGATAACAAAGCAAGTCCAGCACCCGTTAGTCCAGCACCTACCGCCATCTGCCTTCCCCTGATTGGAACCTGACGATGGCGAGCATTCGGCAGGGATACATCGTTGAGGTATTGCCGTTGCTTGAACCAGTCGTTCAGTTCCTCGGGCGTTGCTGTGCGAGTGCGGGTGCTGACCGCTTGGCTGTTGATGTTGTCTGCTGATGGCGTGCTCTCTAGTAGTCCATCCAATTCAGCAATCTTCCGTTGGATACTTGCTTCCTCTGCTCGTGCCTCTTTCATATCTTTCTTGTAGAAGAGCCCACCCGCAAACGGAGCAGTTACGCCAGCAACTACACCGTTAAGTGCTAGTTCCACTGGCTCTACACCAGCAACGACACCTGCTCCAATCAAAGGTGCTGTCGCTAAAACTTTGCCTGCGTGCTCTGTGCCGATGTATCGGTTTAGTGCTTCTTTCGTTTGCTGAAAGTCACGGTTCCTGTATGAGCCTTCAATCCCTTTTGCTAAATCAATCAGGTCCATTCCAGCATCTTTAATACCCAGCCGTGCCCTACTATAAAGTCCCACAATCGTTAAGCAATACTTATTACTATTGTAGAAGGTTGTGATACAAATAGATGCGACTAGCACTAGAAACTAAAGCACTTAACAAGGCAAAGCATCTCTGGCTAGGCGAAGACTTTACCCATCTCACAAGGTTTAGTGCCTGCTTGGATTGGGTTGCTCCACGCATCGGTGTAACTACAACAATCCTTATGCGATTAGCAGGTGTGGAACGAAACCCTGCTTACACCAGCTTGGTTCATCACAAGGATATTAAAAAAGACACCTTCCCTATGCTTCACGCAACAAAGGAGGAACGCTCATACTTAGCGATGTTTCTTTGCGGGGTTGGCTACACAGACAAGCAGGTATTTGAAATCCTTTCGTGTGACTATCTTTTCAGGCATAAGCAGTTCCTAAAAGACACACGACGCATACAAAAGAGAATGCGTAAGAGGATTAAATTTTTAATTCATTTGACGGAGCTACGGAACTACATTCTCTCTTCTAACAAGGCATTTAAGTTGGATGAAATCGTTGCCGAATGGAAGGCACAACATCCCCAAGTAAAAGGCACGGTTTCATATCTGGTTAGTCACCTACGACAGCAGTTCGGTTTCAACAAAACTGAACTTGCGTTGCGGAACCGATGCTTCGGCTTATTAAAACCACGGCTCAAAACTATCCACAAGAACAAGCACGGTTGGCTGAGTGTGATGGCTCACTGTCGTGGCTGTGGGAGTGTGAAGCCTTATGGAGCACACTTACTAATTAAAGGTTCTGTCCGTGCCTGCTCCCGCTGTAAAGGAAAGCGTAAAGCAAAGGCTAGAAACGAAATGGTCTGGAATGTCCTTACAGGTAAGTGCTACCTCACATACAGAGAGGCACACGAAAAAGAAGGCATTACATCAATCCACCTACGAGGATTTGAAAGGAGGTTCAGGGTAGGAAAGATTACCCGACTTGATGAAGGCGTGTTCCTCGTAGCAAGCACAGCAGTAATCAAAGCAGTGGAGTATCGCTCTCTACTTGCTGAAGTGGGTGTATCAACAGAGCATCTGATACCACCTGACCCAGACCGTCAATTGAAGATGCGTCAAAAGGTTGAACGAATGCTGGCTACTAAAAAGAAGCGTGCGTCTATTTACCAGCGTCGTCGGAAGAAAGCAGAAGCGGTTAGACGCAGGACTGCTTCGTTCAAAGACCAACGAGGTGGTTACTGGTCTCTCGCAAATATCCAAGAGTATCGCAAGTTAAGTAGAGAACGAGGTGAGCGTATTAAACAAGAGACTAGAGATGCTGACCCATTACTCACACCAATTACAGCTCAAAGCAAGTCAAAGATGCGTGGGTCTATTTGAACGCTTGGTGTTTGATGCGTGAAATCATAATCACTATCGTCATAGTCGCTTGCTATCTCTTGTGGTGTGCGTGATGACTTACGCAACCGCATCTGTTCTCTGTCTTCTGGTGTGGCTTGCTTGATATGGGAAGCATCAGGCTTGAATGAACGACGCCTACCTTCCTTCCTTTCAGTCATTTCAGCTAGCGGAACATTCGCCGTATCAGCAACAGGGGCAGTGAAAGACGCTTCAACCTGCTTGCGTGCTTTCAAATCTTCTAACCGTTGCTCCTCCTGTGCCTCTAGTTCATTAACAGCATCAGGCATTCCACCAGCCATAAGTTCCAGCGAAGCGATAACGCCAGCAAGCACGCTGATTTGATGAGTGATTAGTCGTTGATTGACTGTGGCGTTCTTGGCGTTGGCGTTAGCGACCATCACAAGCCGATGTTGAACGGCACCAGCACTTTTCGCCAGCACCTTGATGTGGTTTGCGAGGTCAAGGTTTTCACTGTTGTCCTGCTCCATTAAGCGGAGGTTGAGACTTGCTAATGTCTCACTACGATTTACAGCGAATACAGCGTCCCGTGCGTTTGACCTACTTTTATCACTGCTGAAATCAAGCATTTGATATCTGCGACTTATGTTCTAAGTCTAATTGATTGTCCCTTAAAGCGTGCTACCACAAGTGATTTAAACCCTTCATATTCTTGTTAAAGTAGAAGCAAATGTAATACAAATAAGATGGCTAATAGTCAGTTCCACCAGTTAAGAGAGCAAGTCAAACATCTGACCGCCGAACTCAACGAGTTAAAGCACCAGAAGATTTCACCTGACGACGCAAGGCTTCAAAAGGAACAACTCAATAACGCTAGACAGCAACAAGCACAAGCCAAGCAGGTGCTTATCAACCCTGCTTCCACTGCTGAGGAACTTGAAAATGCTGTGCCGTTTCTGCCTACGACTGGCTTAAAAGAACAAGCACGCCTAGACGCAAGGGCGAAGAGATTGGTAGCTGAAATGAAGCCACCGCAAAAACTCATCCATCGTGATGACCTCATCAACTCTGCGAAAGCGTCGCATTCCCGTGGCGAGTATCAGGCGTGGCGAAACACGATGAAGCAGGCAGGAGACAAAACTTTTGCTGACGGCAAGCGTCTGCCTAACGGGAAGACCACTCCCTCTGCTAATGCGATGAGGGCTTCCCAACAACTTGCCCGTAATCAATACGAGGCTCAACAGCGGAAGATGGAAGAAGCACGATTGCGTCCTATCGGTTCAACAAATAAAAAGACGCCGACTATGCCGACGCCTCTTGCTAACTGGTTCAACTGACTGCTGATACTTCCCGTATCAAGCAACAGCTAGGGCTCTCGTCAGTGCTTCACGAGCGACACGGGAGCGATTGACTTTCTCTCCACGAGCCTTTGCTTTGGCTACCAGTGCGTCAATTCTTTTTAGCTCTGCTTCGGGCAAACGAATGTTGAGGGACACATCCATCGGAGTTTTAGTTGATACTTTCATCGTTCTATAAATGTTGCGTTCCTCTTAATCATAAGTGATTTGTAATACAAACGAGTTCCCTATAGAGCGGAAAAAGTGGTGAAAAAAATATTACAACTTATACACGCAAGCACTTTTCCAATAATCCTCACACAGAAACCGATAGTGGTGTGCGTGTTAATCTCTACGAAATAGATACAATTGTTAGATATTCAAAGTAAGAAGTTCCCATAGAAGGCTCAAAATGATATAACTTTCGTGAGGGGTTTAATACCCTCTGTGCCCCGATAGGCGGTCAAACAAAAAAAATAAACGGTATGAGACACAAGTGATAGCAGTTGGTTTCAGCGACAACTGATTTCTTTTTTGTTTAACTCTGCTGTTTGTATCTGCTGTTCGCAACGCAACAATCAACAAGCAACAGAGAACAAGCACGCAAGACTAACGAGCAACGAGAGTTTCAACTGTTAGTTATTAATACAACAGTTAAGTTGTAAAGATTACAACGCACACATCGCACTAGCGATACGCATAACCTTTTAGTTTTTATTCCTGCTTGTTGCCTGCCTGCTTGTATCTAATCAACAGACAGAGAAGTCACCGATGTGCTCTTGCTTCACGCCGATGTAATCAGACAGCACGGCATCTTGGTTGAACTCGCCAGTCAGACAGAAGAGGACAGCAGTAATGATTTCCGCTGGTTCCTCTGCTCCCTCATCTTGATACGCAAAGCGTTCTGGATACAGACTTTCGTATTCACTGGGAATTTCTATACGCCACGCCTGCTCGTCGCTTGGTAAATAAATCTCACCACCGCAACGGTAATACTCATACTCCTGTGGTGGGTCAGCCAGTTCTTCTGATGCGATGACCTTTGACTGCTCTTGTTCCGTTAAGTCCTTCCAACGCAGAGAGTTACCCTTTTCATTCACGACGGAGTTGCGACAGCAGATACTAGTGATAGCAGTAGGTCTGCCTAGGTGTCGCAAATGTCTCCAGACTTTCAGCAAACCATTTGATTAACAAGCACGGCACTACCAATCACCTGACTTCTATTGATAAGTTATGGGACAGCAAACGCTAGTCATACCAACGAGTTTGACTAGGTGTCCCAACTGTCCCGCTTGTTCCCACAACATTTTCTATTTAAGTGTGTTGCTTCTGTCTTCCCACCTATCGGTGGTCGTGGAGGCAGGGTGTTCTCCTTGACGCAATCACAACGGTGTGTTTAATGTGAGAGCACCTGACGGGAGCGTCGGCAACTAGCCGAGGTTCTAATACACCGACAGTGAGGCGGGGATACCTCACACGCAGGATTTAAGTAGAGCGATAACGACGGCAAGCATTAGTAAGCACGCTGATATCTCAAACGATTAACTGCTATCTACTAACTTCTCTGTATCCAAATGACTACACAATCCTTTTGTGCTTCAACTAACCGTGTGCTTTCCTTCGGGCAACTCACAAGACAAGCACCTACACGCACCATTCACACAGCAATCCGCAGACGCACTCGTGTTGCTAACGATGTGATGCCTGCTTCGTTGTTGCGTTAATGCCGTAACCACCGCCGACACCACACAGGTTTTACCTTCGTTCAATCGTGTGTTCGTGTGTCGGCTTTATCTATTGCTTCGTTGATGTGTTGGTTGGGCGTGAGGTTATCTCCGCCTACCCAGAGCCTTCCCTCCCCGCCTTATCAGGCGGTTTTATAAGGGGGTGGGATAGTCTTATTTGTTTCACATTATCGTGAAACATTTGCTAGATTATTCTTTGTAGTGTGTGCTTCAAAGTCAAGCATTACAGTTATCATCAACACCCGACAGTCAGTAGATAGCGATGGATTAGCTACTGATAGAGCACAGAGTTGTAAGCAGGACTACATACCTATACCTGCTTCTTCTCGCAAACTATTGACCTCACATCTGTATTCCAAGCTTGTTAGAAACGGATTGGATGTGAGACAAACGAATGACTGACTACGACATAGAAGATTACGAATACAACCAAGACTTACTGCTCTGCGTAGATGACGAAGGTTTCAATCACCTGCCTACACAAGCAGAGCGAGACAACACACCTGACCTTTACTCCTAACTAACTATGAACCCGACTATCACTACCATCCTTGCCTACTCACTTGCTATTCCAGTTGCCTTAGCCCAACGCCTACTACCAGCACTTCAACTCTCGTTTGAATACCTGCTGTTCCTAATGACGAATGCTGGTGCCTTACCTGAGATGACGACAGCACCTATGCCTGTCGCTTCACTTGCTTTAGTTGAGGCTGTAACTGCTGTTGCTACACCTGTAAAAGCACCACCGTCAAAGAGCACTCGTAAGACAAGCACGCCGAAGACTGCTTCCACTGCGACCACCACTAGACGACGAGGCAAACGAGCGACTGTCGCTACCGCTTGACCTCTCACTACAACTAAATAACATTTATGCCTGCTATCTTTCACTAGACGCAGGCTTACTTATGTAAATCATCCACGCCATTTGTAATACATTTTGGCTAGACTAATGGAGTAGAGATGATATATCTATGGCTGTATTAACAACAGAAATCGCACGCCTACACAAATTAAACAAGCACGGCAAGCTACGCAAAGGTGTTTGTATTTATCACAACTCGCTTGGCTGGCTGACCTACCGAACATACGAAGGCATCACAGGCACACTTGATACTGCTGACGACCTGACTGACTACATCAATCGTTTGCTTGATAAGGGCTACGAGATTGTCGGTGAGATGACTGTGCCTACTGCTGTGCGTAGTCAGCGTGAAACACAAGACGCAATCGCTAACGACTGATGCTTGCCCCTGACCCAAACGGTAGATGGAGCAAGCGTTATCTAAATGACTTGGACTATCGCCAAGCGTGGGACGACGCCGATAAGAAAGCACGGTCATTCACATCTATCTGGAACGCAGGTGAATACGCCATCGCTGAACTGCCTGCTGATGCTGACGACCTGAATACGCAGGACTACTGACCCCCTTATCCCTCACTTGGGGGAGGACAAGACCCACCAACCATCTGAACCTATTGATATGACTATTGAAATCGCTAACGAAGTGTTCGCAACACAGAAGGCTTTGCGTGAGAGATGCGATGCGATTAAGAGCAACGCCACTCCTGACGCTCCCATCACAGGCAACGACCTTCGCCTGCTTGAAGAACTACTGCCTCTTCATCCCGACCTTGACTGTCCTGCTCCTATTACAGAAGCTTCTGTTTTTGTAGGCACGCTGGCTTTCGGTAAGCAAGGGTTCTACATACGCTTCCCCAACCAAGCACCTGTGCCTGTTGGTATCAAGAAGGCAATTCAAAGTGCGTTCGGTAAAAGCTCGTCTATTGCTTCCCGTCTGTATGACTTCAAGATTGCTGGTCGGTCTGCCGTAGCCCAGCAAATCCTCGCCAAGCGTCGTGAGTTCATCGGGCATAACCGTGAGTTCATTAACGACACCTTCACCTCTGACCTGACGGGTGATGTCTTCCCGATGGCTGACCTCGTCATAGACCACAAGGCACCGCTGTTCTTTGATGTCCTGCTCCTTGACTTTGTAAAAGCAGAGGGCATCAATCCCCTGACCGTGCCCTTGCTTCGGACAAATGGTTGGACGCTGTTTGCTGACGATGGACTAGCCGAACGATGGCGTGCCTTCCATCAGCACAACGCAACTCTCCGTGCGATTAGTGCGAGTGAAAACGCTGGCTTCAAACCTGCTTCTACTGACTGGCTCGCCTACTGCGAGGAGGTTGCCTGATGACTGCCTCTCTAACGACAAAGGCGTGTAAGAAATGCGGTGAAGTAAAACCTGCTGACCGCAAGCACTTCGGCTCTCAACCGAACGGCGGACTGCGTCATATGTGTCGCACCTGTATGAACGCACGGTCAAAGACTTACGCACAAGCCAACCCTGAAAGCGTGCGTTCTCGTGCTCGCAAACGACATTCACAAGTGGATGGTTTCATTCCTTCTGATGCTCTGAAGACACACCTGTTTCACGAGCAAGGCGGTGTCTGTGCTCTCTGTTGTGAGCCTATGGATGAAGCATCCGTGCTTGACCCACAGGTCTTACAAGTGGAGCACTTAACTCCCGTAAGCAAGGGAGGAACTAATGCTGAGGACAACCTTGTTCTGGCTCACCGCACCTGTAATCAAGAGAAGAAGCAGAAGACCTTGCCCGAATATCTTGCGTGGCGACAACGGGTTGGACTGCCTGCTCTCCCACGCCTACTACCGAAACTCATTCGCCTTATTGAGAACTACTCGCAATAACAATACCGCCTTTCAACTATCTGACTTTTGACTATGCCTACGACCTTCCAACTGACCGCACAACTAGACCATCCGCAAATCGCTACTGCCTACGAAGGTTGCTACTCGTATGACGAACCAGCACTCGGGATTATTGCCGAGCCTCTTGTTCCCTCAACAACAGCAGTTATCCAACACTGCTTCGGTGCTCCTCATCCTGACGACAGGACATCCATTACGGATACACACTCACCATCTTCCGTTGTGCTCTCGTTCTCTACTGAACGCACGCAACTGCCTGCGACTGCTGATGCTCTCGTTGAACTACGGCTAACCGCTAGTGATGGCGATGGCTCTGACTATGGCGTCCGTGTCCTTCACTCCAAGCACAATCCATTAGCGACACAAGCAGAGCGACCGCTTACCGCTTGGCTGTGCTCCCACTTGGGTGATTACTTTGATGAGCCACCTGCCTTGTTCTTCTGTGCTCTTCAACAGTGAGCCTTATTGAGAACAGTTCGCAACAACTATGACGCACGCCTACTCTTGTCTTTAACTTGCGATTACAAGCAGGGCAGGTAGCACCTTCTCGTATTTAGTTTTATACAATACATAGGAGCTGATGATACCGCCAGTAGCATTTGGTAATAACTTACGCACAGATAAGCCTAGCATTCATCAAACATATTCGCTTATTTGTATCACAAACTCCTTTGCCTGTGTTATGATTAAGGTAAGGCGATAGATACAATCGCTAGAGATTTTAATACGCCACTCACTACGGATAAGCAGATGATTTCCATACGAAAGATAGCCGAAGACTTACAGATAGAGCACCCATCTGTGCTTCAAGTCGCTGACTATTTAAAAGACAGCGGAGTAAGCGAAACCAGCTATGTGTCTTACGAGAACTACGGAGAAACCGAGGATGACGAACAGGCAGACGACTGACTAACAAACGATACTGCGACTTATCAGTCGCTTTTATTTCAAGTGAGGGGAATAATTAACCCCTCTTATCTAACACTTACGAGGCTTACTAATGACGACAACAACTTCAACGATGACTGACGACGACCTTTACTTCACGCCCAAGATACCCCGAGCAAATGTAGAAGCCTGTGCTCTTGGTGCTGGGATAAGCACCGACCTCAACGGCACCGCATTTGATAGTCCTTTCAGCGAGGGCGTTGAAGCGTTTGGTGGAGGCATCCTTACTTACGCCGTCTATCAATCGCTTCTCACCTTCTTCACTCTTGAGCCTGCTGTTAAGTCAGGCACCATCACAAGAGGCGAGCAACTGCGTCAGGTTCGTGCGACTGCTTGGGACGCAACCAAGGGTGGTGCTGTTGCTGTGATGTGTGTGTCTGTGGTGCTCGGTATCTTCCCGTTCCTTGCTCCTGTCGCTGGACTGACTGCGATTGTTGGCGGTGTTGTCTGTGGAACACGCATCGTTAATGCCGTGATGGATGCTTACACACCACAGCAGAAGGCCGTGCTTAAGCAGAAGGCAACCGAGGCTGGCGTAAGTCTTGACGCTTGGCTTGGTGATGACGAAGCACCTTCTTCCTCGCCTGCTTGATGCCTAAAGAGACAGGCACCTGCCTAGTCGCTCACCTGAATGAGGGAGGAGACGGGGAGGCATCCACCTTTTTATTAGGTTTTTATTGGGTGCCTTCTCACTCTTTAGGGGGATGTGTATTTCAATCGTTCGTTTGATACTTAAAGAGTTCAATACAACGAAAGTAAATGGCTGGCTTCGGACAATACACAAACAAAGCCGTAGCGATGAAAGCACTTGGAGATAAGCGTGACGCACAAGCAATCAAGTTTGCTGATGCTGAACTCAAGAAGTTGAGCGAAGCACTAGAGAGCACAGGCACCGCCGTTGTTGATGATGATGGTGATGACTTGATGGTCGCTGGCGTTTGGGTTGCTTGCGGTTTGTTTGCCGACACTTGGAAGGAAGACAAACGCTTCAAAGCATTCCGCCTCCGAGCACAGCACAACGCTGGCGAACTTGTGCCTATCTTTGCCGACAAATCGCTTGACCCTGCCCGAGGTTATGCCGAGTGGGGCTTTGGGTTTAACCCAGAGACACAGGAGTTCATCCCGTTTGGAAAAGTAAAGAAGCACCTTCTCACCCTGCTTAATGCTTGGAAGGAGGATGAAGAGTTCAAAGCGATGGTGCTAACGGAAGTAGAGACAGCACTAGCCGAGATGGAATAACAATTCCACTACTAACAAACCAATTTCTACCTACAAATAACTATGAATGCTCGTGAAGCTATTGACTACGCTAGTCGTGTTAAGTCTTCGGCTGACGGATGGATAGGTGTAATCTGCGGACTTGAAGTATTAGCAAGTGTAGTCCTTGTTCCATTCACTCTTGGATTGTCCTTACTTGGACTACTGACTGTGCCTCCTACTGCCTGCTTGGGCTGTATCGCAACACAGTCCAAAAGGACAACAGAACTTCAACTAATCATCGCCAAGCTAATGGTTGGTGATAAACCCACATACATAAAGGATTGACTTAATTTCTTAAATATAATCACC
>Ga0213863_10002601_pt1 | contig 12718 bp, 11 predicted proteins | sample PICome_8_FD_160128 | JGI IMG/M metagenome (GOLD analysis project Ga0213863, IMG submission 160128) | Coastal seawater microbial communities near Pivers Island, North Carolina, United States - PICO497 | ecosystem: Environmental > Aquatic > Marine > Coastal | place: USA: North Carolina... | reverse complement strand
GATGGAAAGCCAGCGCCAGCTTTATGTAGATAATAGGGAATAGTTAGTTTCATGTTCTTGCTTTGTTCTTATTTATAGACTAATTATAGAATACACGCAAGAGGTTGTATTTTGAGTCTGTAACTGAATCAAAAGTGAATCAAAACGTGAACATCCAAACTACATTTTGTGCTATTGTGGATAACTTCAACCAGAGATAGTTTGACTATAGTAAAATGAAAAAATTTTTATCAATTTATATCTTAAGTTTAATTGTAATTTCTAATGTTATGGCTGCAGACGAAGTGAAATACACAATGGTTAGTAAAAGTGAACTTTATGAGATTAGAAAGTACTCTGATCGATTAGTTATTGAAACTGAAACCTCTAATCAAAATAGCGGTTTTAGAAAATTATTTAAATACATCTCTGGAGACAATAAAGATAAAAAAGAAATAAAAATGACTACACCAGTCACACAAACAGAAAAAAATGGAAACATGACAATGCAATTTTATATACCTGCTGAATTTGATGAAAGTAATGTACCTGATCCAAATAATTCAGAAGTTAAAGTTTTAAATATTAAAGGTGGGTATTACGCTGCAATAATATACTCAGGTAGGGCATCAGACAGTAATTATGTTAAACATAAAGATATTTTAGAAGATCAATTAAAGAAAGATAAAATATCAATAATAAGCAAACCAATTAGAGCAACTTATAATAGCCCATTCAATCTGCCAATGCTTAGAAGGAATGAGGTGATGTTTAAAATTGAAACAAATACTTAGGGAGAAATAAATGAAAAAATTAACATGTCATTGTGGAGCTGTTGAAGCAGAAATAAATTTAGATGGAGATTTAGCTAAAGTAATAAAGTGCAATTGTTCTATTTGTAAAAGAAAGGGAGCAATCATGTCCATGGTAAAAAATGAAGATTTCAAAATTATTAAAGGTGAGGATAAATTAAAACTGTATCAATTCCATTCTAAAGTCGCAAAACATTATTTTTGCTCTAATTGTGGAATATATACTCATCACAATCCAAGGGTTAATCCAGCAATGACAGGATTTAATGTTGGCTGTATAGATGAAGTCGATTCATTTAAATTAGAAAATATCGGTATTAATGATGGTCAAAACCATCCTTTAGATCAAAAAAAATAATTTCCATGCATCAAGCCAATCTTTGTTTTAGTAAAGTTAAAAAAGATTGTATTAAGTTTATTAAATCACAAGAAACATCAACTGAAAAATTTAAAGGGAAAGAAAAGATGATTAAGTCTTTTTTGATACCTATTTGTTTCTGGATTGCCAAAAAAGCAAAAAATAAAAAACCTTATTTTGTAGGTTTAGCAGGTGGCCAAGGAACTGGCAAAACAACTATTAGTTCAATAATAAAGATAATATTAATAAAATATTTTAAACTTAAAGTATTTAAAATTTCAGTGGATGATTTTTACAAAACTAGAAAAGACCGTAGTTTGCTATCAAAAAGAGTTCATCCTATGCTGCTGACTAGAGGGGTGCCAGGAACACATGACATTAATTTAATGTTAAATTTTTTTAAAAAGATGAAAAGTAAAAAATTTAAAAGCTTAAAAGTACCTAGCTTTAATAAAGCAGTTGATGACAGATCTATCAAAAAGAATTGGCAAAGTATTAAAGAAAAGCCCGATGTAATTATTTTTGAAGGATGGTGTGTGGGTGCAAAACCAGTATCAAACAAATCTTTGAAAAGATCGATCAATTCAATGGAAAAAGTTAAAGACTCTAAATTTGTTTGGAGAAAATATGTAAACCAACAATTGAAATCAAAATACAAAAAACTATATTCCCAACTTAATTGTTTGATTTATTTAAAAGCAAAAAACTTTAGTTTGTTGCAAAAATGGAGATTAAAACAAGAACACAAACTTAGTTTAAAAAATAAGAAAAGAGATAAAAATAAGATAATGAATAAAGAAGATGTATTGAATTTTATGCAAACGTATCAAAGAATTACAGAAAATATGTTTAAAACTATGCCTAAATTTGCATCAATTGTAATGCATTTAAATAGTAACCATCAAATCAAATCTACAGTATATAAAAACAAATGAAGAGATTTTTTTTAATATTTATTGGTTTATTATTGCTTTTGTTTACAAATGTAAATGCAGAAACTTTTTCTACAGCATTGAAAAAAGCTTATAATAATAACCCTGAACTAAATGCTGAGAGAGAAAATTTAAATATCTCAGAACAAGAATTAAAAATTTCAAAAGGCTCATATCTTCCAACGGTTACTTTGAGTGGAAGTAAAAGTGAGGAAAGCACTGACAAATTAACTGATCGAACAGGAGCAAATACTACAATCACAGATGTTGACCCTACAATTAAATCAATAACAGTAACACAAACTTTGATTGATTTTGGTAGAGGCGCAGAATTAGCTAAAAGTAAAATAGGTATTGATCTAGCAAAAGCTAAATTTTTAAAAAAAGAACAGGAAATTTTATATAAATCAATTGAAGCATATACAGGAATAATTTCTGCAAATGAAAAACTTAAAATTAATAGATCTAATGTAAATTTGTTAGATAGACAGGTTGAAACAGATAGAATTAGACTGGAAAGAGGAAAGATATCTTTATCTGATGTAGCTCAATCTGAGTCATCTTTAGCAGGAGCCCAAGCAAAATTGATACAAGCAGAAAATGAATTTTTAACAAGTAAACTTAATTATGAAAATGTAATCGGAAACATAAATGATCCACAATTATTAGATAAAACATCTATAATAGAAGTGCCACTTCCCGAAGAGCTGAACAAAGCTATAGAAATTTCAAAAAAAAATAATCCTGATTTAATAATTGCTCAATTGGAGTATCAACAATCAAAGAAGGATACGATAAGTGCTAGATCTGATTTAACCCCATCTGCAACTTTATCATTTGATAGATCTAAATCTGATGATTTAAGCTCTACTATCGATGAAAGAGAAAAAGATACTCTTACAGCAAAAATAACATGGCCTTTTTATTCTGGAGGTAAAAACTATGCAAATTTGAATAAAAATAAAAGTTTAGAGTCACGAAAAAACTTACTTTTAGATAACATGACTAAAAAAAATCAAACAGATGTAGCTAGCGCTTGGTCAAACTATCTATCAAATAAAAGTTTATTAAATTCAGTCCGAGCACAAGTTAACGCCGCAGAAATTGCAAATGAAGGAATAGTTGCTGAATATAATAGTGGCTCAGATAGAACCACCTTAGAAGTCATTCAATCTAACGCTTTATTATTGGATGCTCAAATTTCATTGGCTGATTCTGAAAGAAACTACATTCTTTCACAATTTAACCTTCTAAAATCAGTTGGTTTACTTAATAGTGAATATCTAAAAATTAGATAATAATTGGCTTTTTTAGCCTTAAACAAATTAATCTTGCCAATGAGAACAAAATGTGTACATTTAATCTATGATTCGAGTGTTAAAAAAATTAAAAAAAAGAGGAAAAAATGACAAAAAGTAACCTAAAAGTAGTTAAATCTACTAAAGATCAAGAAATGGACATTAAAGAAAAAAATAAGGCATTAGATGCTGCAATAAGCCAAATAACTGACAATTTTGGAAAAGGCTCAGTTATGAAGCTAGGCGAAAGAAGAGCCATGGATATTGAGTCGGTATCTACAGGATCTTTAAGTTTAGATATAGCATTAGGAATAGGTGGATTGCCTAAAGGAAGAATTGTTGAAGTTTACGGACCAGAGTCTTCTGGAAAAACAACATTAGCATTACAAGTTGTTGCTGAAGCTCAAAAAGCAGGTGGAATTTGTGCATTCGTTGATGCAGAGCATGCTTTAGATCCAGTTTATGCAAAAAAATTAGGTGTAAATACTGAAGAATTATTAATTTCTCAACCAGATGCAGGTGAGCAAGCTTTAGAGATAGCTGATACACTAGTAAAATCAGGATCTATTTCAGTAATCGTAATCGACTCAGTTGCAGCACTAACTCCGAGAGCAGAAATTGAAGGTGAGATGGGTGACCATCATGTAGGCCTTCAATCAAGATTAATGAGTCAGGCTTTAAGAAAATTAACTGGTTCAATTTCAAATACAAATACAATGATGATTTTCATTAATCAAATCAGAATGAAAATTGGAGTTATGTTTGGAAGTCCTGAAACAACATCAGGTGGAAACGCACTTAAATTTTACTCATCTGTAAGAATGGATATTAGAAGAATTGGTGCCATTAAAGATAAAGATGAAATTATTGGTAACTCGACAAGAGTTAAAGTAGTTAAAAATAAAGTTGCACCACCATTTAAAGTTGTTGAATTTGACTTAATGTATGGAAAAGGAATTAGCAAAATGGGTGAATTAGTAGACCTAGGGGCTAAAGCCGACATTATTGAAAAATCTGGCGCATGGTATGCTTATAAAGGAGAAAAAATAGGCCAAGGAAGAGAAAATGCCAAAGTCTATCTTGCTCAAAATCCAAAAGTTGCTGCAGAAATTGAAATGGCAATTAGGGAAAAAGCTGGTGTGATATCTAAAAAGATTGAAGGAAATCCACTAAGTCCTGAAAAAATTGAAAAAGAGAAGAAAGTAGCTGAAAAAGAAGAGGCAAAAGAAGAAGCTACCACACCTTCTAAAAAAAATTAGTTTAAAGTCATCTTTAAATTATAAAAGGCGCTTATTTTAAGCGCCTTTGCCCCCTAATTACTGTTATCTAGACATAGAATAAAAAAGCTGTATTTTAAAAATATGGCTCAGAAATCATTAAATCAAATAAGAGAAACTTTCTTAAAATATTTTGAGAAAAATGACCATAAGATTATTGATTCAAGTAATTTAGTTCCAAACAATGATCCAACGTTAATGTTTGCCAATTCAGGAATGGTTCAATTTAAGAATGTATTCACAGGTTTAGAAAAAAGAGATTATCAAAGAGCAACTACGTCACAAAAGTGTGTAAGAGCTGGAGGAAAACATAATGATTTAGAAAATGTTGGATATACCCCAAGACACCACACTTTTTTTGAGATGTTGGGAAACTTTTCTTTCGGAGATTATTTTAAAGAGCAAGCAATTCATTATGCCTGGGACTTAATTACTAAAGATTTTGGCATTGATAAAAATAAACTCTATGTAACGGTTTTTCATGAAGATGATGAAGCATTTAATTTTTGGAAGAAAATAGCAGGATTAAAAGATGATAAAATTATAAGAATTTCTACATCAGATAATTTCTGGTCTATGGGTGAAACAGGTCCATGTGGCCCTTGTTCAGAAATATTCTATGATCATGGAGATCATTTAAAAGGTGGTTTGCCTGGAACAAAAGATGAGGATGGAGATCGTTTCATTGAGATTTGGAATTTAGTTTTCATGCAGTATGAACAAATTTCAAAAGATAAAAGAATAGACCTACCCAAACCATCTGTTGATACTGGAATGGGTTTAGAAAGAATAGCTGCTTTACTTCAAGGAACTCATGACAATTATGAAACAGACCATTTTAAAAAATTGATTCAATCAACTTCTGATATTGTCAAAAAAAAACCAGATCAATCAAATCTTTCAAGTTTTAGAGTTATTGCAGATCATTTACGAGCAAGTTCGTTCTTAATTGCTGAAGGAGTTTTGCCCTCTAATGAAGGAAGAGGTTATGTATTAAGAAGAATAATGAGAAGAGGGATGAGGCACTCTCATTTATTGGGATCAAAAGATCCAGTATTTTTCAATTTGTTTGAAACTCTTAAAAATGAAATGTCAGGAAACTATCCTGAGCTCAAAAGAGCTGACTCTTTGATTAAAGAAACTTTAAAAATGGAAGAAGAAAAATTTTTAGTTTTATTAGATAGGGGTATTAAAATATTAAATGATGAAATATCAAAAATAGACAAGGTTCTTCCAGGTGATGTTGCTTTCAAATTATACGATACTTATGGTTTTCCATTAGATCTTACTGAAGATATTTTAAGAAACAAATCTTTATCGATTGACACTAATAAATTTCATTCTTTGATGAAAGAAAGCAGAGAACTTGCGAAAAAAAATTGGAAAGGATCTGGAGATGCTGTTGTTGAAGATATTTGGTTTGGCATAAGGGATAAATTAGGTGCTACAGAATTTTTGGGATATGAAACAAATCAGGCAGAAGGTGCTGTTAAATCTTTATTAAAGGATAATAAAGAAGTTAAAGAATTAAAGATTGATGATGAAGGAATGATCATTACCAATCAAACACCTTTTTATGGTGAGTCAGGTGGTCAAGTAGGAGACACAGGGGAGATTATTAATGGTGACTTTAGATTTGAAGTCACAGATGTCCAAAAAAAATTAGGAGATCTATTTGTTCATTATGGAAAAGTATTAAGTGGCTCTGTTAAAATTAAAGATAATGTAGAAATGAAAATAGATGAAGATAGACGAAATAATACGAGAGCATATCACTCAGCCACACATTTATTACATGAGTCATTAAGGAGGGTTTTGGGAGATCATGTAACACAAAAAGGCTCTTTAGTTGAACCAAGTAGGCTAAGATTTGATTTTAGTCACATGAAACCAATTTCAAATGAGGATGTTGAAAAAATTGAAACTTTTGTAAATTTAATGGTTACAAAAAAAACAGAAGTTAGAACTAGATTAATGACACCAGATGAAGCTGTTAAAAATGGAGCATTAGCTTTATTTGGAGAGAAATATGGAGACGAAGTAAGAGTACTTTCGATGGGTGATGAAAATGGAAAATATTTTTCAACGGAATTATGCGGCGGAACACATGTTAAAAATACAGGTGATATTGGTAAATTTAAAATTATAAGCCAATCATCTATTGCAGCAGGAGTTAGGAGAATAGAAGCTTTAAGAGACAAACAATTAGATGAATATTTAAAAAACAAAGAAAAATTATCTCATTTATCCTCAGAAAAAAATGATGAAATAGTTAAAGACTTGTCTAAGCAAATTATTAGCTTAGGTGGTAAACCAACATTGGATCAGTCAGATCCAAAAATACTGATAAAGAATTTAACCAAGCAATTAGAAACTTTATCAATTAAATCTGTTTTGGAAGATAAATCAAAAAATATAATAAAAGATGAAGAAATTAAAGGGATTAAAATAAGATTTCAAAATGTAAAAGATTTACCTTCAAAAGAGTTAAGAAAACTTGTTGATGATGGTAAAAAAGAGCTAGGTGAGGGAATAGTTGTTGTTTTTGCAAGTAAGGATGACAAGGTAGGTGTAGCCGTGGGTATAACAAATAAATTAACCGAAAAGTTTGATGCAGTTAATTTTGTAAAATTAAGTTCTGAAATCATTGGTGGTCAAGGAGGTGGAGGAAGAAAAGATTTTGCTCAAGCAGGTGGGCAAGATCAGAACAAAATTAACGAAGCTTTTGAAAAAATTAAGACTTTAATTTAATTTTTTTTTTAAATTATTATCAATTACATCAAGAAATTGGCTAGTTGTTAAATACTTACTTGATGGACCAATCAAAATTGCAAGATCCTTTGTCATGGATCCTTTTTCAACACAATCTATACAAACTTTCTCTATTGTGTTCGCAAATTTTATAAGCTCTTTATTTTCATCAAGTTTGCCTCTATGAGCTAACCCTCTTGTCCAAGCAAATATTGAAGCTATTGGATTGGTTGATGTTTCTTTACCTTCTTGATGCATTCGGTAGTGTCTTGTAACTGTACCATGAGCAGCTTCAGCTTCCATTATTTTTCCATCTGGAGTTAACAAAGTACTAGTCATTAAACCTAATGAACCATAACCTTGTGCCATTGTATCAGACTGCACATCACCATCGTAGTTTTTGCATGCCCAAATATATTTACCACTCCATTTCATTGCGCAAGCAACCATATCGTCAATTAGTCTATGCTCATAAGTGATATTAGCCTCAGCAAAATCTTTTTTAAATTCATTATTAAATATATCTTCAAATATGTCTTTAAATCTTCCATCATATTTCTTTAGAATTGTATTTTTTGTTGAGAGGTAGACTGGCCATTTTTTTATAAGACCGTAGCTAAAACAAGATCTTGCAAAATCCTCAATTGATTTGTCTAAATTGTACATTGAAAGAGCAATACCTGGGCCGGTAAAATTAAAAACTTCGTATTTAATTTCATCCTTACCATCTTCAGACGTCCATTTGACTTCCATTTTTCCTTTTCCTGGAACTTTAAAATCGGTTGCCCTATATTGGTCACCAAAAGCATGTCTTCCAATCACCACTGGATCTGTCCATGATGGAACAAGTTTTGGAATATTAGAACATAATATCGGTTCTCTAAAAACTGTTCCTCCAATAATATTTCGTATTGTTCCATTTGGGGATCTCCACATTTTCTTTAAACTAAATTCTTCAACACGTGCTTCATCTGGGGTGATAGTTGCACATTTAATTCCAACTCCAAATTTCTTTATTGCATTAGCCGAGTCTATTGTGATTTGGTCATCAGTATCGTCTCTACTTTTCATTCCTAAATCGTAGTATTCAATACCTAGATCAAGATAGGGTAGAATTAATTTATTTTTAATAAATTCCCAGATTATTCTGGTCATTTCATCACCATCTAACTCTACTACGGGGTTTTTTACGCTAATTTTGCTCACTTATAATTTATCTTATTAATTGAATTTCGTGATTTTATATACATATTAATGAAAAATTATCAAATAGAAGAATATGTTTAGTAAAATATTTCCAAAAATTCACTCGGAAGGCTACAAGTTTTTAGTTATTGCAGGGATTATCACAATAGTTCTTTACAGCTTCAGTGATTTTTTAGGCCTTATAGGTTTTGTTTTAACAATTTGGGTTTATTATTTTTTTAGAGACCCTGAAAGAGTTATTATAGAAGATGACAATTATCTCGTTAGTCCAGCAGATGGAGAGATTATAAAAGTTGAGAAAGTAGATGGCCCAAAGGAACTTGGTTTAGAAAATAAAAGATTTAAAAAAATAAGCATTTTTATGAATGTTTTTGACTGCCACGTTAACAGAACTCCTTGTGGTGGTAAAATAGAAGAAATTCTCTACAAACCTGGAAAGTTTTTTAATGCATCACTTGATAAAGCTAGTGAAGATAATGAAAGAAATTATTTTAAGATTAAAGACCTTAATAACAATGAGATAATTGTAGTACAAATTGCTGGTTTAATTGCTCGAAGAATTGTTTGTGAGTCAAACAGAGATCAAGAACTAAAACAAGGTGATAGAATTGGGATGATAAGATTTGGGAGCCGAGCTGATGTATACTATGAAAATTATGAACCACTAGTTAAGGTCGGTCAAAAAGCCATTTCAGGAGAAACTTTGTTGGCTAAAAAATAACATGGAACAACCTAAAAAAAATTTTAAAATTGTTTCTGATAAAAAAACAAGAATGATACTTCCGAATGCCATTACGTTAATTGGTGTTTGCATAGGTTTAACCTCAATCAAATTTGCTATAGATGGAAAATTTGCAATCGCGATTATTGCTATATTGTTTGCTGGATTAATGGATGCTTTAGATGGCCGAATTGCAAGATTAATTAAGGGAACTTCTAAAATGGGAAAAGAATTAGATTCTTTAGGTGATGTAATTAGTTTTGGGGTGGCACCTGCATTAATAATGTATTTTTGGAATTTACAATATTTAGATAAATTAGGATGGTTTGTTTGTTTAACATATGTTGTTTGTGTTGCTTTAAGACTTGCAAGATTTAATGTCAATTCAGAAGAAGAACCATCTTGGAAAGATAATTTTTTTGAAGGTATGCCATCACCTGCAGGAGGGATAGTTGTTTTAATGCCGTTGATAATAAGTTTTAGTGGTCTAGGAGAATTATTTTTCAAAATAAATTATGACATATTAGTACCAAGCTTCTTTATTATAGTTTCAATATTATTAATAAGCACAGTTCCAACATATTCATTTAAAAAAATAGTTATACCAAGAACTATGACAAAATTTTTGTTATTTGGAATAGTTTTATTTTTTGGAGCATTGCTAGTTTACACTTTTAAGATTTTAGCTGTAAGTTCAATTGTTTATCTTTGTTTAATACCAATAAGTTATTTTCACTACAAAAAAATTAAAAAAGAAAAGAATATTATCTCAGACAACGATGACGGGTTGGAAGATATATTATAGATGAAAAAAAATGTAATAGTTTCACTAGCTGATGCTAATTATTTTTCATTATTAGAAGAGTTAGTAGACTCAATTAAAAGATATAAAGAAAGCGATAATATTGCAATTTGCATTTTAGATGCAGGGTTAACTGAAGATCAAAAAAAAAAGTTACTTAACAAAGTAGATGAGATCAAATCTGCAGAATGGGATATTGAAGTTCCTGACTACAAAGTAAAAGGAAAAGAATGGCTTAAAAGCCAAGTCTCCAGAGCCTTTTTGCCAAAATATTTTCCTAACTATGAAAAATATTTATGGATAGATTGTGATGCATGGGTAAACGATTGGAGTTGTATAGAGTTATATTTAAAAGCTTGCGACAAAGGAAAATTGGGAATTACCCAAACTATTGGCCCAGGGTACAAAATAACATCAAAAGTTAATTGGTTATTTGGAAAATTAGCTATCATTAAGTCGCAAAACTTTAAGCATGCAGTAAAATCAAATATTGGTTACGATAAAGCAAGGAAATTAGCTTTTGCACCACATGTTAATATTGGTGTTTTTTCTTTAGAAAAAGATTCCAAAGGTTGGAATTCATGGCAAGAAAATTTATCAAAAACTTTAAAAGCAGGAAATATTTTTGGTTCTGAAGGTTTGGCTATAAATATGTCAATTTATATTGATAATTTGGAAACAGAGTTTTTACCTTTAAATTGTAATTGGATTACAAGTAATTTACTTCCAAAGTATGACGAAGTACAAAAGACATTCGTTGAACCCTATTTACCAAATTACAAAATAGGTATAATGCATCTTGCGGCTGGGATTTGGAAAGATGGCAAAGATATGAGAAAAGATAGCAGTATTCAAATCGAAATTGAAACTTTAGACAATAAAAAAATACTTAAGAGTCTTAGGTATAAAAATTAATTGAAAAAAAATAAAATTTCAAAAAATTGGGTCAACAAACAAAGAAGAGATATCTTTGTGCGACAATCTAAAGTTGACGGTTATCGGGCCAGATCAGCTTACAAGTTAATTGAAATTAATGAAAAATTCAAAATTTTTAAGGGTGGTATGAACGTAATAGATATTGGTGCAGCACCTGGAAGCTGGTCACAGTATGCGTCTAAAGTTGTCAAAAGTGGAAAAATTGTTTCAGTTGATCTTAAAGAAATGGAGGAAATAAAAAACATCATTCAAATAAAAGGAGATTTTACAGAAAAAAGCACACAAGATAAAATAAAAGGATATCTAAATAAAAAATCTGATGTTGTTATGTCAGATATGGCTGTAAACACCACCGGTATAAAAAATATAGATTCAATTTATACTGGTGAGCTATGCAAAGAGGCCATGATATTTTCAAAAGATGTAATTTCTGAAAAGGGTTTTTTTATTTCAAAAATATTTATGGGAGGAACATTTAATGAAATTGTCGCACTTGGGAAAAAAATTTTCAAAGAAGTTAAGGTTTTTAAACCAAAATCTAGTCGTAAAGATTCTAAAGAAAGTTTTATAATTTGTAAGAACCTAAGATAGGCTCTTTAAATCTTAAAGGAATCGTATATAAAAGATTATGGTTCCTATAAAAGAAGCACTCACCTTTGACGATGTTACATTAGCCCCAAAATATTCAGAAATATTACCCTCAGAAGTTGACACCAGTATAAAACTAACCGAGTCTTTGAAATTGAAAATTCCACTTTTGTCATCTGCTATGGATACTATTACAGAAAGTAAAATGGCAATAGCGATTGCTAAGGCAGGTGGGCTCGGAATAATTCATAGAAACTTGGATATAAAAAATCAAATTATAGAGATTAAAAAAGTTAAAAAACAAAAGTTATTAGTTGGTGCAGCAGTAGGTGCTGGCCCTAATGAATTTAAAAGAGCTGAAGCTATTTTAAAAGAAAATATCAATATGATAGTTGTAGACACTGCTCATGGTCACACTAAAAAAGTTTCTGAAATTATTAGATTTATTAAAAAAATTAAATCTAAAAAAACTGTTTTATGTGCTGGAAATATAGCCACACCTGAAGCTGCTAAATTTTTAATTAAGCTAGGAGTTGATGTAATTAAAGTTGGAATAGGACCAGGTTCAATTTGCACAACAAGATTAGTAGCAGGTATCGGTGTACCCCAACTTAGTGCTATTTTAAATGTTAGAAAAGGAATTAAGAATAAGAATATTAAAATAATTTCTGATGGTGGAATAAAATACTCTGGAGATTTAGCAAAAGCATTTGCAGCTGGAGCTGATGCTGTGATGATAGGTTCTTTATTTGCAGGTACAGACGAAACACCTGGAAAATTGGTTAAAAGAAATGGAAAATTATTTAAAAGTTTTAGGGGGATGGGCTCTGTAGGTGCGATGAATAAAGGCTCTGCAGATAGATATTTTCAGTCTAAGCAAAAAGATGTTTCGAAATATGTTCCTGAGGGAGTAGAGGGATTTGCAAAGTACAAGGGAAAAGTAGACTCAATAGTTTATAAATTAGTTGGTGGTTTAAGGTCTTCAATGGGATATTTAGGCTCTAAACAAATAAAATATTTAAGAAACAAACCTCAATTTGTTAAAATTACAAAAGCTG
>Ga0213863_10002599_pt1 | contig 12719 bp, 8 predicted proteins | sample PICome_8_FD_160128 | JGI IMG/M metagenome (GOLD analysis project Ga0213863, IMG submission 160128) | Coastal seawater microbial communities near Pivers Island, North Carolina, United States - PICO497 | ecosystem: Environmental > Aquatic > Marine > Coastal | place: USA: North Carolina | collected... | reverse complement strand
ACCTGGTATATCCCAATGAAGCAGACTGGGGTTATGTCAAAGTTGATCTGGATAAGCGATCTCTGGCCACTGCCCAATCCCATATTAATGGCGTTGAAAATATCACCATGCGCCTGATGCTGTGGCAGAGCCTGATCGACAGTGTCAGGGATGCCAAACTCAGCCCTGAACAGTTTGCCCGTTTTGCTATTGCCAATATCTCCGGCGAGACCAATAGCAATGTGGCCAGAACTATCAGTGGTGGCCTTAACAGTGCCATGGGCTATCTGGGTACGGCCACCAGACTGGGTCGCGGTGATTTCAGAGATCTGGATCTAGAGGTCGAAGCTTTGTATCTGCGCCTGCTCAGCAATGCAGAGCCGGGCTCTGACCTGCAGAAACTCTGGTATGCCAACACTGTCAGCAGCGCCAAAAGCCCGGCTCAGCTGGCTTTGCTTGTGAGTATTCTGCAAGGCGAGCAACAATTTGAGGGCCTTGTCATTGACCAGAGCAAGCGCTGGTCTCTGGTGGCCGCTCTCAATCGCTACCAATATGGGGATTTTCGCGCCCTGTTGAATGCAGAAATGGCCCGGGATAATTCTGATGCTGGGGCCAAAAGTGCGGTCTATTCGGAAGCCATCAGGCCGGACGCTGCGACCAAAGCCAAATGGTTTGAGGTGCTGATGGACAACCCGGATAACCTTAAGCTGTCGGCTCTGCGCTATATAATGAGTGCCCTGTTCCCGGCAGAACAGGCGGCCCTTGAGATGCCCTACAAAGAGAGAATACTGGCGCTCATTCCCGCGTTAAATAACAACGATGACCTGGGCTTCACCCGCGCCTTTGCTGGCACCATGTTGCCGGCACAATGCACCGCCCAAAGTGAACAGGAACTGGGGCTACTGATCGAGAAGGTCAACCAGATGAAGCCAATCATAGTCAAAGCCGTTAAGGCATCCCATGAAAGCGTTGAGCGCTGCATCAAGGTGCTTGAAACATTGTAATTGGCCTTGGCTTGGCGCTAGATAAAAAAAGGCCCATCCCGAAAAGGGATGGGCCTTTTTGATTGGCGCATTTTTTGTTTGTTAAGTCATCCCAGGAGCGGGCATCGAACTAAGAGCCGGTCAGCCTGCTGGCCTCATATCGATCTATATGGGCAGCCATGCGAGCAATCAGCTCAGGCAAAACCTCCGCCGGCAGATTGTGCGCCATATTCTCCAACAGCACCAACTCTGAGTCTGGAATCAATTCCGCCGTATGCTCCCCATGGGCAGGTGGTATCAGTGCATCGTCCTGACCATGCATCACCAGAGTGGGCGCTTTAATATTGGCTACCTCTACTGAACGATCCCCAACACTAAATATGGCCACCAAATGGCGGGTCATAGACTCCGGGAAAAAGCCCCGGTCGCGCATCATCTGTTCCCGATCAACGGCCGCATCGCCGGTGGCTAGATTGCGCAATCTGCTTTCGGCAACATTGGTTGGTGGCGGCAAATGACGGGCGCCAGTGGTAGACATAATCGAGATCAGACTGCGCGTGGACTCTGGGTACTGAGCAGCAACAATCTGCGCAATCATGCCCCCCATAGAGGTACCTATAATATGGGCATCCTCGAACTCCACCGCGGCCATTAGCGCCACTGTATCTACCGCCATATCATTCAATGTATAGGGGGCATTTACCGAAAACCCCAAGCGATGCTTTAACAGCTGCAACCATACAGTGGGCGTACCCCAGCTATCGAAACGAGTGGATCCGCCGGTGTCGCGATTATCAAACATCAGTATCTGATAACCCGCTTCTACCAAGCCGCGAATCAGGGTATCACCCCAAACCACATTGGAGCCCCCAAGCCCCATAATCACCACCACCTTGGGCCGCCCCTGCCCTTCACCTACAATGCGATAGGCCATTTCGATGCCATTGGCACTGAGGCTTTGCAGCTGATGACTCTCAATATAGCGATGGGAAAACTCGGCAGATGCCAGGGATGTTGCCAACATCAGTAGAATGGTCAGGCTGATTTTTTTCATAAGGATATCTTTTAGATAACAGGCCTTAACAGGACGCGCAGTCCTATCAAAGCCTTTGTTTAGTTCTGGGATTAGATCTTGGTGTTAGCTCTTGGCGCCGGCTTATATAAAATACGTATAGCCTTGATTTACAGATGCCCTGCTATTGCGCCCTATAGGTTATTAAACTCATTCTCCAGCCAATCCATGCGCCTGGCATACCAGCTTTTTAAGTGCTCGACCTCTTCCTCGTAGCTGTCAAAGATAACCGGATTGGGCCAGACATAGTTGCCTATGGTCTGCCATAGGCTATTGTTTTCCTGCTGAGCATAGGCCAGCTTCTGAGCATAACTGCCCATCTTATCTTCAATCAAACCCTGGTTGGCACGGAAGAAAGCAAAGCGCTCTTTGAGCCTTGAGACAAATACCGGGTCGGAAAACATTCTGTTGTACCAGGGATTCCAGCGAACATGGAAGCCTTCTGCGTAGCGACTGTCGGAGTAGTCCACATTGCCAAAGGCCAGATCAAAGTCCCACAGGGGGCCCATTTTTATGGCTTCGCCCGGGATAACATTGAGATAAATACTGGAGTACTCTCGAGAGTCCTGATTTTTGGTTATTTCATTAATTAGATACCAGTCGACAAAGCTGTCCATATCAATAAAGCGTCTATAGCCGGTCGCCTGGTCGAGATAGTTATTGCTGAACAGGCTTGACTCAAACTGGGTGATCAGACTTTTGATATAGGCGTAGTTAGCATCGGCCTGCACAACGTCAGGCGCCTTGATATTAATCAGAAACTCGCCAGTTTCAAAATACACATCATCGCTATCCAACCGCTCAAGCTGATCGATCTCTAACAAAAAGCCCTCATCGCCAATATCAACACGATCACCATCCTCTTCAACCTTCTGAGTAATATTGTAGGTGCCGTTGTAATCACCATTGAGATAGACCTCGGCAAATTCGCTTTTAGGTGTCCAGTCCAGCGAACTCAGGTAACCCATTTCAAATACAACGGTGTTGCGCATCATGGTCTTGTCTGAATACTCGGCCAAAAATAGCCACTTTTTATCTTCAGGCATGCCGAGCATTTCGAACTTCTCACTAAGCTTCATCTGGAATGGCTTTTTCGGATGCAGGAACCAGGTGGAGTTGCCCCGCCCCCTGATCTTCATTTCTGCCTCTGGCAAACCTTCAAAATTTCGGCCGCCATCAATGATAACTGTGCCCGGCACATAGTCTTCTTTTGAATCGATCGCCAGATTGCCATCGGTGCTGAGATAGATAACAGGCAAACCGGTAAATCGGGTCAGATCTACAGAATAAGTAGCTGAGCGGCCATCATCCGTGGTTACGCTGTAGTCGACAATGCCGGTAAAATCATTGGCGGTGCTGCCGCTACTCTGAGTAACTGCATCAACCTTTAGGGTTGAACCCTGGTGCTGAATACTGGCAACCAAATCATTTACAGGACTGTTAGTGGCCAGCCTGCCAGTAATCATCTGGTCATTGATCTGCAGATTAATATCCTCTACCAGCTCTGGGTTGTCCGCCACTAAAAAGGAGAATTGGCTGATCACCGGATCTTCCGTTGAGCTAACCGGAGGTAATACAGGAGAGTTGGATTCGCTACCGCCACCACCACAGGCAACCAGAAAAAACGTAGCTACTACAATCATTGTTTTATTGAACACCAAACTCACTCCCCTACATCGGACTGTATTTTTATTGGAAATAACCCGCGGCTATCTACAGCCGACGAGCAAAGATAGCATAGATTTTATCTAAGCCGAATAGGCAGTCTGTGACCGACCATAGAGTGAATCTGAAAAGCATTGTCCTGATGAATTCATTCTTCTAATTTTATGGCATAATTACTGCCATATTATATTCAAAGAGTGAACAACAATGTTAAAAAACATGGGTATAAGCACCATTTTGAAAGTTCTTCTAGCACTGATAATAATCTTAGTTATCAGCCTGCCATCCATTTTAAATGGCCTTGGGCTTCATCCAGAATACCAGGGCGAGACCTATGATCTGCCCGGCAAGCGCGCTCTGATTATTACTACCAGTCACAGCATTCTCGCGCTTCCCGGAGAGACCCAAGGCAAACCCACAGGGGTTATGGCCTCGGAAATGACACATCCCTACTACGGGTTTACGGATGCTGGTATGCAGGTAGATATTGCCAGCATCAAGGGTGGGCAGATTCCCGTTGACCCCCAGACATTGTCGCGCGTGCTAAAAACCCCAGAGGACGATCGCTATATGGCTGACCCAATGCTTCAAGCCAAGGTCAATAATTCACTGCTAATCGATAATGTTGATTTCACCCAGTACGACGCCATTTTTCTGTCCGGGGGCTGGGGCGCGGCCTACGATCTGGGTTATTCACAGGTGTTGGCGGAAAAAATATCCGCGGCCTATTATGCCGAAACACCTATCATAGGTTCGGTGTGCCATGGGGCACTGGGGCTGATCAATGCGCTGGACAGGGAGGGTAATAGGTTAATCGCCGGTAGAGCCATGACTGGCGTTACCGATAAGCAGGTTAAGCAGCTCGGCATTGAGGTAACCCCCCAACATCCAGAGACAGAGTTGCGCAAGGCTGGGGCTTTGTATGAAAGCCAAACCAAGATCATTGATTTTTTTGCCACCCATGTGGTGGTGGACGCAGAGCAACGATTTGTCACAGGCCAAAACCAGAATTCTGGGCATGAGACTGCTCATCAGATGATGGCAATTATTGCCCGTGGCGCAGCTAACTAGGGTCCCGTCTAGGGGGCATTAGCTGACCAGAGAGGCCAACACCTTTCGCTGCCCTTCGAAGGGTCGTCGCCCATGCATAGCAAGGTAATTATCGACCAGCGCAATATCGCCAGTCTGCCAGGGAATATCAAAGGTCAGCTGGTCGGCCAGCTCAATAGCCACTGCCATATGGTCGATATCTATGCTGCTGCCATCGCCAAAACAGATGGATTTGCTGGCCGTATTGCGCGCATCTTTCCAGCCGCGAAATGCTGCGATCAACTGATTGAAAAATACTTTTCTGCCATCTGCCAAGCTTCTTACAGCAGCAAGCTGGGGGCTGGTAACACGCAGTGAATCATCAGCCTGCCAGGCCCAGCTGTAACCCAGCTTTTCAAGTTTTTTCTCGGCCTCGGCCTGGGTATCGGCACTTAAGGTGCTGCGCCAACTGCGTCCCTGGCCAGATGCCAAATCCTCTTGACCAGGCATGGTCTGAGAGTAGCGCACTCCCTTGGCTTCGCAGTCAGCGATAAATTCAGGAACCTGCGCAACAAGCCTTACCAGCAGAATATCTGAACGACAGATTGGGGTAGCGCCACCAGATTGCGCCGCCTGTTCGCAGAAGAAAAATAGCTTTGAGGGATAGATTGGTGTCTGGGCCATTTCATGATGTAAAAATATAGATACGCTGGGGGGAGCCTCATTTGCAGTGAAAACCAGCTCAGTGCGATTGCGCCTCACCGCATTGGACAGGCTCTCGGCATAGGTGAAATTGGGCCAATCAAAGGCGCGAATAAAGCTATCGAAACCCTGATCGTCGATTACGCCAAAGCCGCGAAATAAAATAGCCCCATGAATAGCCAGTTCAGCCTCAAGTTGATCTCTGTGCTCGATGATCCATTGGCTTAGATCGCCATCGGACTGAGCCCCATACATAAGTGGAAATAGGCTATCGCCATATTCCTGCTGACCGGCAAACCTTATTGTCTTGGCCTTGAGTTGACTCATTGCAGATCTCTAACCATAAATTGAATGGAAACTGTTAAACGCTGACTCACAAAAAACACCTGGATCGTTAAAGCGGCGATTTTGATTGAGCGCTGAAATAGCCGCCATCTCATCATCATTTAAAGTAAAACCAGAAAGGGATAAATTTTCAATTAGCCGCTCTGGATTGCTGGTCTTGGGAATCACTGCTGTACCCCGCTGAACACCCCAGCGCAACACCACTTGGGCGGCGGTGGCACCGGTGCGTTGCGCTGCGGCTATTACCACAGGCTCTGTTAATACAGAGTCATTGGCACTGGCCATATCAATAGACACATAGGATAGAGCACCCAATGGGGAGAACGCGGTTACCGCAATATCGTACTGTCGGGCTGTGCGCAGCAGCGCTTCTTGAGTCAGATAAGGGTGGGACTCTATCTGCAACATGGCCGGCTTAATCCGCGCATAGCTCATAAGATCATGCAGCAGGCTAGCACTGTAATTGCATACCCCAATCTGCCGGGCCAAACCATTTTGCACCAGCTGTTCCATAGCGGCCCAGGTTTCACTCAGGGGCACCGCATCTAGTTGCATACTGGGGTTCTCTGCCTCGGGATCAAATAGCCATTCCGGCGGATAGCGGTCATTAAAATCCACATAACTCAGGGCAATTGGAAAGTGCACCAGGTACAGATCAACGTAATCCAGCCCCAGATCCTCTAGAGACCTGCGACAGGCAGCTTCCACATGCTCCTGCCGGTGATAGGTATTCCATAGTTTAGAGGTGACCCAGAGTTCTTCGCGGCGACACAGGCCATCGCCAATAGCGCGGGCAATGCCCTCTCCCACCTGCTGTTCGTTGCCGTAGTCGGCGGCGCTATCGAGATGGCGATAGCCCAGTTTAATAGCCTGATACACCGCGTCGGCCACATTGTCCGGATCAATTTTCCAAAGACCCAGGCCCACGGCAGGCATTTGCTTGCCGGTGACATTTATTACCTGATTCATAGTACCCCTGTTAACTGTTTAAAAAGCCGGCTAAATCATTGGCCTGCATAAATTGTTCAACCACAATGGCCTGCCCGCTGGCCATGGATTCCTGCGCCGCGCTCGCGACAATCATTGACCAGAGTCCCTGCAGCGGCGTCGCTGCGTCCACCGCCTTGCCTTCCAGCTGGTCGATAAAGGCAATATGCTCATAATAGGTGGCGCCATGATGACCACTCTGCTCGATTAATGCCGCATAGGTCACATCCATCTGTTTGGATGCACCCTGTTCACCCGCCTCAATGGAGACCGTTGCTTTGGAGCCCTGTTGCTGATGGAAGTTAAATACCTCAGTGGCTACCAAGCGGCCCTGGGTGCCCACAACCACCATCTCTTCGGTAAAGTCTGGGCTAAACATATTGAGGGTGAAATTGGCTCTGGTGCCATTGGCGTAGTCAATGACCACAAAGGCATGGTCATCTATATCAGAGGCCTGACCATCCCGCTCAAAATCTGCAAAGTTTACCCCCCGCCCACCACTGGCATACACCTTGGTCGGTCGAGACTGAGCCATCAGATTTATCAGATCAAAATAATGGCAGCATTTTTCTACCAATGTGCCCCCAGTATTGGCATTAAATTTATTCCACTGCCCCACTTTATCCAAAAAGGGCGGGCGATATTCACTTACAGAAATGGTTTTGATCTCGCCCAGAGAGCGTCGGGCCAGGGCCTCGTAAAAGGCTTCAATATACTGAGCCTTGTATCTGTACTGCAGGCCAATCTGGATAAATGCACTGTAGCTATCGCTGATATCTATAATGGCCGCGGCATCCTGCAGCGATGTCGCCATAGGCTTTTCCAAAAAGATCGGCTTGCCTGATTTGATGGCTACTTGCAGAATATCGAAATGGGTATGGTTGGGCGTGCAGATAAACAGGGCGTCGGCGCTGGGGTCATTGCAGGCTGCTTCAAGGTCTGGGTAGCGCACCAGCGCCCTATCGGACCAGGCCTTAAAGTTCGCCTCGGCGGTATCCATACTATGGGTCTGGGTATCGTATATGCCATGAACCCGCGCGCGGCCTAACAATGCAGCCACATGCATATGCTCTTGCCCAATAGTGCCTGTGCCAATGACCACCAAGTTATGCTTGGGCTCTTGCTGTTGATACAGGTACTTATCAGCCTCAGTAATATGCTGCTGGCCGGCGGCGTTTTCAAAGAATCGCAATCTGGGTTTATTGACCATTTTTCCAATATCCAACTGGTTATTAGGCTACGGCATGCAGGCGTAAGGCCCGCAGCCAAGAAATAACATTGAGCAGAACCAAGCCGCCCAGGGCCAACCAAAAGATCCCGCTAATGCCTCCCACCAGTCCTACTGGCGAGAACAGCAGGTAAAGCCCCACCACAGAAGACAGCAATGTCAGGGCACAGGGAACCCCGTAGCGCCATGGCTGCATATCTACCTTATGGCTGGTGCTGTACCCCCAGGCCCTTGCACGGGGGTAGAGCTTACCCACATAGAGCATGATGGCCACTTCAATGACAAACAATAGAGCATACAGATGCAGGAAGTGAATGGTCACCACATCATCAAAAACAAACTTTAACAGGCCGTAGGCAGTCACATGAAAACCAATCACCAGCTTGGGGCCGAGCGCTGGCACATGCTTGGTAAACAGTCCCACCATTACAATGGCGATCACGGGAATATTATAGAAGCCAGTAAACACGCGAATAATCTGCCACAGACCATCCGGGGCAAACTGTAACAATGGTGCCACCACAAATGAGAACAGCGCAGTCACCACAGAGGCCCATTTGGCTACCCTGACCACCTGGGCATCTGTTACCGGCGAAAGCCCTCTGCGGGCTCGGTAAGGCATATACACATCCAGACAAAACAGCGTCGCAGCGCTGTTAAGCAAGGAGTTAAACGAGCTAAAAACTGCCCCCAACAACACCGCCAAAAAAAAGCCCATGGCATAGACGGGCAATACATCGCGAATCAGCTGGGGATAGGCCAGATCAATTGAGGCCAAGCCATTTTCAGTGCCAACGCCACCGTAGAGGTGAAAAGCAATCACCCCAGGCAACATCATCATAAAGGGCACCATCACCTTAAAAAATCCAGAGAACAGCACCCCTTTTTGGCCCTCAGCTAGGTTCTTCGCCCCCAGGGTACGCTGAATCACATATTGATTGGTGCACCAGTAGAACAGGTTGGCAAAGATCATTCCGGTGAACAGGGTGGCAAATGGGGTCGGATCAGTGGAGGAGCCTATTGCATTGAGCTTATCAGTATTGTTGTTGGTAATAATATGCAGGCCCTGACCGACACTGCCCTCCCCTAGTAGCGATAGCCCAAGCACTGGCACCGCTATGCCAATAATCAATAGCCCAGCACCATTTAAGGTATCGGATACCGCCACTGCCTTGAGTCCACCAAACACTGCATACACAGCACCTGTGCTGCCAATAGCAACAATAGTCATGGCCAGCGCCTGGCTGTAGGAGAGATTAAATAATGCGGGCACATCAAACAGCTGCATCACCGCAATCGAACCGGAATAAAGCACTGAGGGAATGGTGACCAGGCCATAGCCAAGCATAAATAGAATCACGGTAAGACGGCGAACATCGTCATCGAAACGATCATTTAAAAATTCTGGCAAGGTAGAAAATGCGCCAGCCAGATAGCGCGGCAAAAAGATAAACGCCATGCAGATAGTGGCAAAGGCGGCGGTCACTTCCCAGGCCATGCTGCTGAGATTAAAACCATAGGCCGAGCCATTGAGCCCAATAAGCTGTTCTGCAGAGAGATTGGTCAGTAACAGGGAGCCGGCGATAAATACCGCACCCAAGCCGCGGCCAGCGAGAAAATAACCATCGCGGGTTGCGACCTCACCCCTGGTCTTGCGATAGGAAATCCAGGCGACGAGGCCCATAAAAAACAGGCAGCTGATTAGGGTTGAGCTTAGTTCCGATGTGTTCACTGGTTTGGGCTCTGCCTAGCGCCTAGAGTAGAAAGAGAATCAGGCTGGCATTCTAGCCTGATTCTCTAGAGGTTAATAAGTAAGATGTCCCTTCGATTACTGACCCTGATACCAGATTGGCGAAGTCCAGGCCATCTCTACGATCGTCTCAGGGTAAGCGCCATTGGTGCACACCGCCGGACGGTCTGCCTCGGCAATGGCCGCACAGTCATAGGTATGCCAGCGTGGGGTTTCAGGTTCTACTGCCCGCAAATAATAATAAGCTGACTGAGTCGGGTCGAAGCTGTTATCTGTGTATACCTGACACAGGCTATCCGCGCCCGCCTCTGCTTCAGCGATGGGCAGTACCTCGGTATTCATATTGCCATCGCTATCGATCCAGCCTTTGATCAGGTGCAGCGCCTGCAGCTTCTGACCCTCAGGATCTTTTGCCGCATAGGCTAAAAAGACCGGCTTATCAGAGGCTTGAGCACCAGCACTCAGGTCCGCACCCATGGGCACCCCATTGGCATAGGCCTGGGCCACCATATCATTGGCCTCACAAAGACCTTCACTTAGCCCCCACCCGGCAAACAGGCGCGGTCTGATTCTTGGGCCGGAGGTGCCGAATACTTCTTTGCGCAACATGGCATCAAAAATAGCATCCCGGGTATTTTCTTTGGCCCAGACTCCGGCCAAACCACCAGGGTTGCCGTCGATTCCGCTGGTCAGTAAGCCCGGCTGTAAACGCTCCGCGGGGTTGGACTCACCGGTTACTGCGCCCACCCACTCAGACTCTTTAACACCACCGGAGGTGGCAGAATGGGTGTCTGTGGCCGCAATAACGCCAAGTTTCACCGGGTTCAATCCTATGGCCTGCTCTTCTTTTAATCCGACTAACAGTGCCGAGCGCTGGAAATCTGTAGCATGGACACAGCCTGCGCCCAGCATGCCATTGGCACCCACTGTGCCCTCGGCACATTCAGCAGTTACCTCGCTGGCCTGACCTACCACTAGTTGCGATTGAGACAGGTCCCGAGTGGCGTAGGTTTTATTTTCACCCATACGGCGAACCGCTTCCACATTGCAGAGTTCGTCCGGCGCACCAAATACGCTGCTCAGGCCATTAATACATTCCGAGCCACCTTTGTGCTGGAATATCTCCATAATTGGCTCGCGCTTTAAACGACTTTTCGCGTAGGCAATTTTGGCCTCGTCTGTGTCCTCCAGCTGCATATAGGGAGCCATACGGCCATTGGCGAGATTGGAATTGTGAGGAATGGTCAGGTAATCACAGCCATCGGCACTGTCACATACAGCATCCAGTGCAGACCAGAGCTTGCTGTCGATGGGCGCATCTATATAGCTGACTGGCAGCGCTGGCACCACATCATTTCTAAAGATTACATTGCGGTGATAGTTACTGGTGCCCGGTGTCCCTGTGTATTCATAGGCCACAAAGCTAGTAAATTCGCAGGGTGTATTAGCTGCATTGGACGCCGCTTGGATATTCTCCCAGGGGGACTGGGCAAAATCACGACAGAGGTTGCCATCGGCACCACAGATCTCTGGAATACGCGCCGGAGTTTCCGTGGTAATCACCGTACCCAACATCATCATGCCCAAACGTTCATTGGATCTGTAACCGGTACAGAACTCCGTGTTGTAAACCGGCGACCCTTCTGTACGGCAAAGGGTTCGCTCTCCGAGAAACTCCCCGTGATCTGTGACAGCCAGAAAGTCCAGCGGGCGATCAATTTTGGTGCGGCCGGTGGCGACACCCTGATCATTGATCGGGAAAATCGGAATTTCTTGGCCGCGAGCGTAGCGATGGGCATCTTCAGGCGTTGCGCCAGTGCTGTTAGCTGCAGCATCAAAGGAATAGCTGGTGTGGATATGCAGATCACCAAATAACGCTGTGCGATTTTCATCATGTCTTTCACAGCTAAGCTTGACCTCTGAGTTCTGCGCCCCCGGTTGCCCCGCAATGTCGCCTGGCGTTTCCGGGCCGCTGCAGGCTGCAAGCAAGCTCAGGGCAGGGAGAGAGAGAAGTAATGACAATTTGGTTGGTCTGGACATGATTAATCCTATTCTTGTTATGATTTTTTGGGGCGCTATGTTGATGGCCACAATAGCGCCAAACTTATTGAGATAGTAGAGCCTTTTTACAGTGCGGAACAAGCCATTTCTTGACTCTACGATACTGCATATACAAACGCCCCTGGCAGGTCTGGCTAGCGATTACGGCCCAGCGCATCATGACTGGTGACCCAGTCACCGGCCAGCACCGCACTCATCAATGATATTTCACCGGCCAGCACCATAGCGCCAATAATCTCTGCCAGTTTGTGCACCTTGCCTGCACCATCACAGCCAATCATCTTCAGACATTCCTGCTGAGTAGCCAGGCCGGTGCCGCCACCAAAAGTGGCAATAATCAATGAGGGTATGGTGATGGACAGGTAGTAGTCGCCCTGCTCGTTGATATCGGCGAACACCACTGCGGCAGAGGACTCGGCGACGTTGGCGACATCCTGCCCCGTGGCAATAAACGCTGCGGTAATGCCATTGGCAGAATGGGCGCCAGTGTTGTTAGACCCCGCCATAAAGGCTCCCACCTGGCTGATGGAGCGCGCTTTGTAAAGAGCTTCCGCGGAGATATTCATGGTCTTTTCAATAAGCTCACTGGGCATGGTCACCTCGGCGATCACCCGCTTGCCTCTGCTGTGCAATGTATTGAGCTGGCTGTGTTTCTTGTCCGTGTCCATAGCGCCAGACAACATATATCGCTTAATGCCCTCGTAGTTGGCCATAATCCACTCGCAAGCAGCAAAGGTAGCTTTGCCTACCATATTCTGTCCCGCTGCATCACCAGTGGTGTAGTTAAAACGCAAGTAGCGCATGCGTGAGGCGGCAAACTGCTGAATATTGCGCAACTTGCCCGACCTGGTGGTGCTCTCCGCCTGAGCCGCAATCTGCTCAAAGTTATCCTCAACCCAGACACCAAAATCCCGAGCC
>Ga0213863_10002598_pt1 | contig 12719 bp, 3 predicted proteins | sample PICome_8_FD_160128 | JGI IMG/M metagenome (GOLD analysis project Ga0213863, IMG submission 160128) | Coastal seawater microbial communities near Pivers Island, North Carolina, United States - PICO497 | ecosystem: Environmental > Aquatic > Marine > Coastal | place: USA: North Carolina | collected... | reverse complement strand
GTCCGAAAGGCTTGACTGAGATCGATCTGACTCTCATAGGCCAGCATGGTGACGCGCGAGACGGCGTAGTCGTAAAGGGCGCTGTCCGGAGTCGCCTCAACCGCAGTCGCGTCCTCCAGAGCGGCCGTATGGGTGAGCGCGGCGGCATCGAGGTAATGGCCGATGGCTTCGATCTGGTCCGTCTCGGCCAGACGATCCCCGTGTCCCGAGGAGATCTCGGCCAAGGCCTGGCGGCGAGGCTCGGTGGGCTGAGCCACGTAGCGTTGGGCCAGCGTGCGTTGGGCCTCGAACGAATCCCGGCGATAGACCTTGAGGAGCCGCTCCTCTCGCAGCGTGGTGGCTGTTTCCTCGGCCAGCTCGGTTGGGTCCATGAGCGTCCGCAGCAGAGCCGAGTCAGTGATTGGGCGTGAGAGGCGCTGCACCTCCGGGCTGGAACAAGAGGAGCCTTGAAAGCAGATGGCGAGCAGGGCTGCTGCGCAGGCCAGCTCTGTGGTCAACAAACGATGGATGGATCGGCTTTTTTCTCCGGGCTTCATGTGGATTGAACGATGAGAGCTGTCCTATAGACGGAGAAAGGTGAGAGAAAAAGGTTTTTGGGAGACAGCTTCGAGTGCTGTCAGGGTGTCTCTTGGCTCGGGAAGCCCGCGCGTGGAACCTTCTCTGAAGTTGATTGGACTTGGAGAAATCCTTAGGTTCTGGTTGTGAATTGGACTTTTCCCTCGCGATTGATCGCTCTCGGCCTGCGGGCCTTCGGTTGGGTTAATGCTAGGAAATTGCTTTTCGTCTACGGGGTAAGATTCGCCGTATTGCTAGGGCTGGGGTTCAGCGGTCTGGTTGAGGACGGGCGGGTTGGCTTTGCTTTGCTTTGCTACTGGATTGCGAACTCTCGGCCTGTGGGCCTTCGGTGGGGTGACTGCTAGGAAATTGCTTTTCGTCTACGGGGTAAGATTCGCCGCATTGCTAGGGCTGGGGTTCAGCGGTCTGGTTGAGGACGGGCGGGTTGGCTTTGCTTTGCTTTGCTACTGGATTGCGAATCCAGTCTCCCAGGGGAGGCGCGGGCTGGGTTCGGCGTTGGACTGCTCCTCTACTACCACCGCGATGCAGCATGAATACGGGCGATTCGAGTTTCCGGACACTACGGCATCCGCGAGGTAGCGCGCCAATATTTCCACCAGCAGCCGAGGGTCATCGTCACCGTGGCACCCAGTTCGTAGATTGAAGCTCAAGCTTTGCTCCAGAGAAGAATTGAGACAAAACACGCGTCTCGCCCAACGTGCAGGTTGTCTGTGTAATGGGGGAGGGCAGGATACCAGAACACTAACATAGCAATAGTTTCATCTTTGTTTGTTCGGTCATGTTCACCAGTGTTATTGAGCAGGGTGGGACAGCTCCATCTCTAGCAGTCGCTCCTCAAACCTTTCCACTGTGCTGCCACCGAGAATTGTTTTGGTGAATTCTTCAGCCAACCGCTGCTTCGAATCCCTCAGGCACTCCTGCTCGATGAGTGCTCGAACATCTTCTAATGGTCGAACTGATTCTTCCCTACGATCCATCAGGCGTACAAGAAACAGCCCCTCATCGGAGCTTGATACATCGCTCAAATCGCCCGGCAGCCTTAGTCCTTTGGCCAAGTTTAATACCACCGACTTCCATGAGTCTGTAGTCGGTATAACTTCTATCCAACCAAGGTCTCCACCTTTGAATCGGGACGTGCGGTGTTCGCTGTTGTCGATTGCGATTTTACCAAAACTCTTGTCGTCAATCGTTTCCGCAGCGGCGCTAACAAGCTGCTCGCGTATGGCAACCAGGCGCGGCCGATAGCGATCTGCTAGTGGAGCTTGCCCCCGCGTATTGAACCAGAGCACTGCGACACGGACCTTTGCTGGGGTGGTGAAACGTTTATCCAAATGCTGTTTGTAGAAGGCCTCTATCTCACTCTCGGAAATTTTGAGTTCGGCCTGCTGGGTTCGGCCATGCTTTTCCTTTAGTCCTGCGATGAGTAGGTTCTCGATCTGGATTTGCACCTCCGGGTTTTTGTCAATTCCCGCGGCTACGGCAGCCTTGGCAAGCGCAGCACGTTCAATCAATGTTTCTAGTAGATCGAGTCGGCTGGTTTCATCAGTGACACGCGAGCTTTTTTGCTTCCACCAATATTGGAAAACTTCGGTTTTAACGGGTTCACCATCGACGATGGCGAGAACGTTATCTGCAACCGGGGCTGGCGTCGGCTCCTCTTTCGAGCAACTTGCGATCACCCCTAATATAAGAAATGCAGAGAGCGTTCGTTCTGTAATCCGCTTCAAATGGTGCATAGGTTGGCTGAGTAGTAATCGGCAGGCGCGAGGGCGAATCATAACAGCGAAACAAATGCTTGGCGAAAAGAACTACATGAGTTGGTTGGACGCGGCTTGCTTCATAGCGTTGCCACAACATCTCCACCCAATGTTGGCAATATTTCAATCACGATACACTCTCGCCATGAAGCCGGAGTATTTAAGATTTAGCGAGTTTGACCAATTGCCTACGGATCGGGAAAGATTACGGGTTTGATTCGGAAGAACTTTCCCTTTTCTCCGACCGAGTGGGTGAAGACACGCACATATCCCTCTTCCTGGAGCCAATACGAGCGATCACCCTGTGGAACTTGCACATGTTGCCAATCGACTAGGTTAGAGCTCTGCTGCAAGAAGAAGCCGACATCCGTGAGCGGTTGTGCCGATCTCCATTTTAATTCGAAGAGATCTGGCCCACCGACTAGGCTCAGCCTATCCTCTTGTCTAGGGTCTCTTACCGCTGGATCGCTGCCGGCAAGATACTCGCTCAGGTTCGATAATCCATCGCCGTCAGGATCAAGTTCTCGAATTGAAGACGGCTCCTGGCCGGGGAATCGCTCCCTGCTCCAATCAGCGAAACTGGCCTCGGTTCCATTTTCTCCAGAACCTAGATAGACTACGTGAGCCACACCGGGCTCTCTCACACTAAAGCTAGATGGGGCCATGGATATGCTGATATCGATGTCGCGCGGTGCCTCTGAGGCGGAAATGTCGCGTTTCAGATTGAATTCCAGATAGGCGACACTCTGGCCTGGTGCGAAACGCAACGTTGCTGGTTGCTCATCATAATCCACCCCGTTGACCAGAGATCCAGCGTAGTCCAACCCGACTTCAAGCGAGCTTCCAACGTCACCTCTAAGGGTGATCCGGGCGGATCCGGCAGACACTTCACCAGCCCGGATATGCCTTATAGTCTGTATGACGAGGGTATTCTCCCCGCCAAGCGGTATCGACAACTGCGCGGATGGATCACTAACCTCAGGGATTAGTAGGGTTGTGAGAGCTACATCCAGACTGGAACCAAGAATCGCGTGGTCGAGCAGTAAGTCGACAGCGACCTGGGTCTGTCCCCGTCCCATAGAGATCGTTTTCACATCACCGTCGCCCAGTATTCCGCTTGGATGGTAATCGTAATCCAAAAGGCCGGAACCTGCGAAGCTCAGAGGCACGGAGATGGCGGCGTCAGCATTCCCGGACCGGTTCACATAAAACCGGCGCAAGTGATTCCCATCCGCATCGATGGTTGCCGGCGCTTCAGCAAGAAAGATTTCAGTTTCAAATTGTGGGCCCCCAAGCACGAGGTTTCCTTCGCCCATCAACGTGGCGAGATCACTCCCTCCGAATGCAGTGCCTTTGACGCTGATTGTTTGGTCGATTGTCTCTCCACTACCCTCATAGTTCAATTCCAAGACAGTATTCACACTCGGGATATTGTTTTCATCGCGCTCCACGACCGTGTCAATTCTGACGAAGTCGGAAGGATTGCCTGACTGCCCCATAAAAATCTCGGTCAGGTCGATGACATCACCTTCTTCAGGCGAGAAGTCTAAAATGACATTATCACTTGCGGTTTTAGAGAAAACAAACCGGTCAGATCCACCGCGTCCCATCAAGAGATTATCTCCACCCCCACCCCGCAAAATATCTGCATGATGCCCCCCGGTCAACTCATCGTCTGCAGCGCCACCTGCGATCGAGTTACGCACGTCATCCGACCCGGTGACAATTACAGGCAAAGTGTTATGTCGATAGTTCCAAATGCGTAAGTCTTGCCAGCGCGCTAGTTGGTAATCCTCGAGCGCCCCACGATTTTCCGGGGTTAGCACTCTGTCATACAAAATGAATTCACGCATGTTTCCCTGAAAGAATTTGTTGGCATGGTCCGAACTCAAAGCCCTCTCCGCTCCCAAACTCATGAATGTTGACAGAGGGCTGTCTGTAGTCTGATGCGACACAAACAAACCTTGCCCTTGAACACGCAAGGATGTTCTTTCCGCACCACTGGTGAGAAGCAATTGCTGAGACGGCGTGTCAGGACGCTCGCCCTCGACGCCCGATCTTACGACGGGGCCGTAAACCCTGCGTCCATTTTGGATTACTCTGATCGAGCGTGAGTACGCTCCAGAGTCCCTGCCGCCAAGGCTCAATTGAAGGTCGGGACTGCTGAATAGCGTCTGGTCGTAGCGGTTCTCTGCACCGTTTTCGTAGACCATGAAAAGTGTAAATCGCTCCATCGACAGATCTCCGTCATCAAGGAAAAGATAGTCCTTACCCGAAAACTTGATTCGCCCTCCTCTGTCATTCTCCGGCTGCGAGTCTGCATAGGGCTGGTAACCATCCCTCCGATAAAGTGCCAAATCTGACCACTCACTCACCGGTCCAGATACACCTGCTCTTTCCGCATCTAGCCAGACGGCTGGTTTTCCTAGCCATCCGTCGGCGGGTGAGAATCCTTCGATTTGCAAGTTCACATTGACAGGTTCGAGCACCGGATCGGATAGATCAGTGATTGTCAGTCCTACCGAAGCGTTACGGAAATCTGAGCTGACTTCGATTGAAATACGTCCGGCGAGTATGTCAGAGTAGGTAAACGGCTGTCCTGAGTCTAGAGGGGCATCTCCAGAATACCAATCTAGCCCAGCGGTAGATTCTTCGAAATTCAATCGCAAATCTTCCGGAGATGTATCGGCATCAACAATGGAAAAGTGTATTCCTGCACGCCCACCTGCCATCACTACCAGCTTGGACTCTTGCACAATCGGGGAGCCATTGGCCTCGTTGGGGTCGGTGGCCTGGGCAAACTCAAGGAGGTTGTCCCAACCATCCAAGTCAGGATCCAAGGAAGCATCCGCGGCTGATGCTGCATCGAGTCCATTCTGCTCCTCCCACCAATCTGGCATGCCATCGCCATCAGAATCAGGTAGCGTGATGTCTACCTTGAAATCGAACCGGAGTTCTTCTCCACGGTTGGCAAAATTGGCAACAAGCTCGCTCGCTTGTCCAGGATCCAACAGGCTAGCTGGATGGCCATCCAGCGAGGCTGACTTCAGGACGTACCTGATTGACTTGCTACCAACGATCAAGTTACTCGAAAGTTCATCGACAGCTGGAGCAGTTTGTTGGGGAATTTTTTTGCGGTAGGAAAACTCGCCGCTCTTCCCCACCATACGCAGCTCGTGCTCGAAATTGATCACGTGGCCGGGATCGTCGGTATTGATGACTTCAAAACGCAAGGTACCACGGAACAACTGGTAGGTTCCACCCTCGCCAACGTTGACTACCTTCCCATAAACTACGAGTGGCAACTCGTCGAAGGCAGCTACCGGTGAGGGCAGTAAGATGACCGTCACACATGTTATGAGAAAGTATCGAACAGCAGTAAGTCGAAGCGTTATTCTCATTAACATATTTAGGACAATGTAATTGTGATTCATTTCAGATCTTCTTCGTGGTCGGGTTTCAATCATCACATTCCAGTGTGTGAGAATGTCTCGAACTGCAGCTGGATGTCCGTGACGGTATCGATGAAGCGGTCGAGGCCCGCATGGGGATCGGCTTTGAGAGATGCGCCAGGAATGATCAGGAGCCAGCGGGTATTTGCTACAGAGCGACCCAGAAGCCCTGAGGAAAATGATGTGCTATCGACCTCGGGGGTCGTTCCGGATATGCTCGGGAAAGCTAGGAAATCTGAGAAGCGTACGCGATCGACAAACGATCCATCGAGGCTCTGCGTCACCGGCATGACCGAAAGGTCATCGAAATCAGACCGGTTGATAGCATATGGTTGAGGGATCCGCTGGTTAACGAGGTTCCAGCGCCGTTTTATCGGTTTTGTGCCGTCGGAAGTCTGAAGGATATCTTCCCCGACCGGGACGAGGTAGGTTCGCGGGGTGGCCGACAGCTCTACACTGCCATCGCTAGAATGATCGTATCCCTCCAGCCAGACCGCGTGTGAATTGATCTTGGTGGCAAAGCTTGCCACGCTGTAGGAATGGTCCGATCCGCCCAGAGGTCTGCCAAAGACGTTGAGCCCTGGTTCAATCATCGTTTCAAACTCGATCACGAGACCTGGCTGTGGTCCCTCGTCGGCTCCGGAGAATGGTCTGCAGAATCGACGGAATTCGGGTAGTGCATTGAGATTCTCTACCCTAGTTGCAGCCAACGCTTGCTGCCAGCGGCGGGTTGATTCCGTGTCGCTGCCACCACTGATGCGCAGCATCTCCGTCCGCAGCGATAGCCGCCCGGTTTCGTTCTGTGGGTTATTAAGCCCCAGTTGGCCTTTCAACGATGCGTGGTTAGCAGCTAATTTGGCCAAAATTTCCGCCAGCCCGCCGTTACCGATTTGAGGGGTACCATTAACCCACTTACCCAGGTGTCTCGTCCGGACGATGTCACCGAGTATACTGGTAGCAGCAGCGGGGTGACCTTCGGACAGGCTGGTTTCATAGTCGTAGACCTTGGCCGCCAGCCAAGAGTAATTCAGTGCGTTGTTGAGGGCCTCCTGATATTTGCGCGATTGCTCATCACGGCTGAGGCGCGTTGTCATGTCAGTGTAGCGGCCTCTCTGAGCAGACGCGGCGATCATTTTGTTCAAGGCCTCACGTTCTTGCTGAAGGCGGAGCCCTTCTGACTCAAGCACCTTGAACTTGGATACTGCCATGGCCATCGCCTGTATCTTGACACCAATGGCCAGCCGTATTCTCTCCTCCTCGCCCAGTTTGTTGCTGAGTGCACCAAGGATGCCGATGAGTTCCTTCTGATCGTTGGTCGCCGCTACAATTTGACTAGTGAAGATCTTAAGATTCTGTTTCGTGAACTCCAGGACTCTATCTGCAATCAAATAACCGTTAGTACTGGTTTTCACGACAGCTTCTACAGCTTCTGCAGAAGCTGTCGTAGCCGATTTGATAGAGCCCTGAATGGCCGTCGTTATAGCCCCCCCTTCACCAGGAGATTCTTTTATTGTATCCAGCGGAACCGAAATAAATCCAACTGTAGATTTGACAGCGCTGTTGATGCCCTGAAGAACAATTTGAGCATCACTCAATAGTTGGAGGGTAATCGCTTCAGTTAAGCGATTAGCTTGAATTTTTGGGATAAGGGTGTTGACCTTGTCCTGCGCCTGTTCTGTGAGAATACTCAGTCCAAGTAGGTATTCGTTGTAGGCTTCCAGCGACAACTCCATTTGGGCTTCGGCGAGTAACATGGCATTCAGGGAAGATTCTATTTTGCCGGCTGATCGTCGTCCCCCCCAGTCACTCGGAGCCTTGAAGGCGTAGCCTGCAGTGTGGGATATGGGGATCTGAGCAGCCAGCGTGTCGCTTTCAGGCTTATTGCCGAGAACGACATGCGGAGCTTTTCGACCCTCAAGATAGTAGCGATACTGGTAAGAGTTAGGATCGGCCTCTCCCACAGAGTCATTCCCGTCCCAATCCGTCCAAGTGACACCGACTAGGTCATCGCCGCTAAGGCTTGTAGCGTTGTGCTGGATAGTGATGAACTCAAGGGGCGTGCCATCACCCTCGGAAGCCTTTGGAGTAATCTGTTCTACTTCTACCGCGGGCATATACATGTAGGTTAGTAGATCTGGACCAGTGTAACCTTCCGGATACAGCTTGCCGGGACCAATCTGTCCATCATGGGGAGTGCCAAAAAGGTTGATCAGCCGGTTCCGATAATCCAGATCCTGAAGGATCGCTTTCTGTTGGAGCGAATAGTTATCCTGTTTTTGACGCCTCAGAAGCTGTCCGGACTCGTTTAGGAAAGACAGCGCTGCCTGTGCGTTCCCAACTGCAGAGGTCGCTAGTTTGTAGACTTGGTCAAAGTGAGTCTGGCGTCCAGGTGGTGAACCGTTTTGTAGCAATGGATCCATTCCAAACATGATTGCATCTTGATCCATCCCCAATGGGTTGGCCCCCTGATTCACACCGTCGAGCGTCTGTTGGATCTCGTTCATGAGCGCTGCTAGAGTGGAAAGATCTGCGACATTCATCTCGCGATCGATGCGATCCAGTCCCTCAGCTGGCTGCTCTGGATCATTGGGAGCGGATGCTTCGGTCGGAACGATCGCGTTCCCCGTAAGCCAGTCGAACCAGGCACCATGAGCAACCCGACCAGACCATTCAGAGACCCCCCACGCCCTGGCTGGATTCACACTGTCCGTGTAGCCCTGCCATTGCCCCTGCGGGTCCGCAACATACGCATCACGATAAGTCGCTTTGACCACGTTCAAACCGACGGTTGCCTTCTGGGCGGCAATGCGGGCAAAAGATTTCTCGTCGAGGTAGTCGGTAGGTATCACGTTTCCGAGGAGTGAATACAGCTCGGCTCGTGCACGCCAATCGAAGCCAGGACGCCTCAGAAGCTCATAGTGCATTTTGGTTGAATGCACATGGTGACCCCACGCATCGCCATGTCCCATCGGATACAGTCCGGCTGCATCATTTTCATCAATGAGACCATCCTCAGTGACGTCCCAGATCTGGTAATTTGAATTGTAGGCAGCCTCACCCAATCCTTTGAAGTAATTCCAGAATAGCCGGTTGTAGACCGGGTAGGCCTTGAGGAAATCTACCCCGCGCAACAGCGCCAACTCCTCGGACAGAAGAGTAGGAACCTGGTTCTGAAAGGCGAACACGTATGGGTTGGCATCAACGAGGTCAGGCACCAGATTTGTCGCTGGGTCGATGGAGATTGAAGAGCTCTGGGCATCGGAATAGGCCTCCATGCCGAGTATCTGATAGAATTCGGCCAGTCGGGTTGCTGCTAGCAATAGCGCCAAGTTTGTGCCATCGGTCGCAGCACCTGGTTGATCGGTGAGATCCTTGGCCCGTTGTAGGACCGTCTCATAAAGTTCTATTAAGCCGACAGCCTCGATCGGATTTTTCTCATCGTTGAGTGCCACTGGCCCGTTATAAGGGCGACCAAACTCTTGGAGCATACTGCTGTAAGTCGCTGGGCTATCTCCGGACCAGTCGGCTGAAAATCTCGCCTCGTAGGGATTGATTCCATCGAGGATGCGCTTGACCCATCCCATGACCAGTTGAGGTAAAAATCGCTGGCTTCCGTCGGCTTGTAATTGCGGTGAGTTGGAGGCTCCAGCCCACTGGTAGGGGACGTTGCCTCCGCTTGTTCCGGGGGACCAGTTGGGAGATTGGGCAGCTGGTGACACCAGTCGCCAGCTGGCATCATCCACATCATAATCATCGGTCGGCATCGGCTCCTCCCCGCCCACCATATTATTGACGTCTACGTCACGTAGCTCTTCCCACTGCCCGTAGCGGACATAGAAAAACTTGTCCGAAAGCGTGATGTCTGGACGTCCTTCAAAAGTGATCGATTGCAGGCCACGCCCCTGATCGTAGATCTGCCAGTCTCCGGCTGAACTAGGATCGTCTGGCGTCTTGACCGTATCCAGCGACGTCACGTCTCGCACGTACCATTGGTAATACATGTTCGCAACGTTCCCGCCGAAGTCGCCCGTGTGGTTCAGTTGGATTTTTTCGTCGAAGACGTTGGTTGGTGTGATCACTTGTATGGAACCACGGTAACGTTCGTCGCCGATCCTTATGATGTGTAGGCCGACTGCCCCATCGACCATTGAGTGATTGTTTTCTACGAGCGTGAGGTAACGATTCTCTCCCGCAGGCTCATTGAGTAGATCAGGGTTCGGCACCAGCGCACCTCCCGTACCCAAACTTTTAAGTTCGATCACATCTCCTTCGCCCTGCCTGACAGGTTGGGTGATGTTCTTTTCAGTATAGAAAGCAAATGGTTCGAACTGTTCTCCGTCCGCTCCCTCGTTCTCACCATCTTCAGGTGTTTGCAGTCCCGACCAGAATTGAGGCTCCTGTGTATCGGAGTCCACTGGATTCTCATTGGGAACGGTAGAGCCAATCTCGTTTGGATCCTGGCTCTGACGATAGAGATCTTTGATAGCGTCCTCCCATTCCTCGTCACCCTCTTGAAGGCTCTTGAGTTTCTCAAAGTCGGAGAGCGACATCACGTTTGCCTCGAGAACATAGGGGGTGATCGGCGTTTCGGTGAGATCGGGATCGCCTCCTTCTAGGCCGTTAAGTTGACCGCGGAAGACGAGAACACCGCTTAGTTGATCGTAGTAGAAACGGTTCTGAAGTGAGCCAGGTAGTTTTGAGTAATACCAGCGGGAACCGACAACTTGCACATCAGACATCCCTGACCTCAGATCCTCCGGAACCTCTTCCTTACTGAGCGAATAAGTGTAGGTGTCGAGCGGCCGGGTGAGGCGAGCTGAATATTGCTCTAGATCACTAGTTTTGATCACCATTGATGGCGTGAGCGAATCGTAAATCAGTTCTCCTGAAGCCCAACCTACAACCGCTGGCAGCCCTTTGGCTTCGGGATTGTCTGCCTTATATTCGCCACCTTGGTAAGTCAGAGTCTCACCGCGTTTCAGCACCGGATAGTCTGACCTCCAGTAACTTTCGTAAAGGACAGCCTTGGGCTCTGGTTTCTCACCGACACCATCATCTAAATAGTCGCTGCTCTGCCCGTTCGCTCCGGCCCCTACAGGTAGCCACGCGATCGGGGTTCCCGCATTTTTTTCGTTGAGGCCATCATCATCAGAAAAAAACCAAAAGTCATCCGCAAGGGGATACCAATTGCGATAGAAAAACTTGCCGGCACCAGTTTCCTGATCTTCCCCTGAGATGACCCAAGCATTGCCGTTTTTATCTCTCCACAATGTGCGCTGACTCACGCTGCTCACGCTGTTGTCCTTGACGAGATTTCCACCCTCATTTTCATCTCGAAGGATGACATTTCCGACGACCAGATTTAGTGGGTAAGGTGGTATTAGGACATCCCCGGCAAAGACGGTGTAGTCAAACTTGTAAGACGGTTCAGTAGGTTGGGCTACGGGCACACCCAGTTCGTCCGTTGGTTGGTGAGTGACAGGATCGAGCGCCGGAAATGGACTGTCACCCTGCTTTTCCTTCTTTACTTGGTAGATCCCCATTTCCCACTTACCGGTGACCAAATTCAAGTATTGAACCAGTGTAAAAGGGTCTGAGGTGTAGGTGTCCAGACTTTGCCGATCTGTTTGGTTTAATGTGTTCTGCAGCGCAAAAACCGCATCTTGCCCCAGAGCCACGGCTGTGTCGCCGGTCAGCTCGGACTGGATCGAGGGTGCGACGATAGCATGCTCCTCGTTCGGATTGAAGCCGGCCGCTCCTCGATCCCGCTGGTGATAGATCGAAAGTTGTTCGAAGACCGCTGGATCATAGAGGTTATACGCAACATCGTCTGTTTCGTTGCTTGGATCGACCGGGACGATATAGATCGGTTTCTTCGGTTTATTATCTTCGTTGACCCCCTCGCTACCTAGACGACTAGCAATGTAGATCTGGCCGACGTCTGCCTCTTCTGGAAAATCGATATCATTGTAGGTGGCGCCTGTGTACGGCCAAGCAGCATCAGGATGGAGAAACGAATCCACAGGTTCCCCGAGGTGGGGGTTTTCGTAAAAGCCGATGCGTAGCTGCTTACTCGCACCTTCGAACAAGCCACTCCAGTTCACCGGATAAATAGGGCCCCATGTGCCAACTTCTGCCGCTTCTCGATTGTAGATCTGTGCGTTGTAGTTCGATATTGGATAGGCGATGTATCCAGACCCGAAACCGGCCGTATCCAGCGGGGAGCTTATGCGTGATCCGACGGGGACTGGACCAGCGGGCATTTCTTCCCAGGCCTTCGAGCGCACGATTCGCACGGCGATCTCCTCTTTGGTTGGTTCGAGCGAGCCATTTGTGGCCACGACGCTGGGGTCGGGACTGTAGGTGAAGACCATTACAGACCTCGTATCTGCTGTAGATTCAGTGAAGGTCGAATCTTGCTGATTGATACTAGCGGTGGTCATCTCAGAGAAGGCCATCCGCTGGAATGCCCAGTTATCATTCGGATCGCGGTCGAGGTCAGCCTTGAAAAGGTCTCCGCTGTTCGGCGAGATGACGTAATTGTAGTGGGCTTCTGGAGCAGCAGGGAAACCGTCAGTCAGGCTGACATCAGCAAATGTATACGTTGCGATGTAATCCGGTCCACTCCCGAGGCGGGAGCCGTCGTTCTTGGCTGGATCATAAAGATTGGAAATCTCCTGTTGTTCTCCAGGAAAATCAGCAATCACTTCGATCTCGAAAGACTCGCCGGCGAGATCCTTCCACGTCAGGTTGTAGAAGCCAGGCTTGAGGGGATACCACTTCTTGCCGAGGTAATCCCACTGCCAGGGGTCACCGGTGCCACCCGTCGCCACGGGTTGCTCGAATGATGTTGAAGTCTTCCGGTTCAAGTTTTCCGTGGCTACCGGCCCAACGCTGTCGATCAGGAGACCGGTCACATCATCTGGAAGATTCG
>Ga0213863_10002597_pt1 | contig 12724 bp, 6 predicted proteins | sample PICome_8_FD_160128 | JGI IMG/M metagenome (GOLD analysis project Ga0213863, IMG submission 160128) | Coastal seawater microbial communities near Pivers Island, North Carolina, United States - PICO497 | ecosystem: Environmental > Aquatic > Marine > Coastal | place: USA: North Carolina | collected... | reverse complement strand
TTACATTGATAATTGCAACGGACAAGTTAAAATTACTTGTTAACTCTTGCGGACTGTCATCTTCAACTGTAATACTAAGGTCTACTGTTTTGGAGCCACTCAAACTTTCATAATCAATACTTCCATTACTAAGGATTAGCTTACTTACACCATCTTCTCCTCTTTCTATGCTAAAATAATTTATAGAAGTACCATCAATTTTTTGGCTTGCAATAGTGTAAGAAAATTCATCGTCAGGATTACCGTCTTCAGCATTCAAGGTAGCTATACTAATTCCAGATGCAGAATTCTCGGGAAGTTCGCCCCCATCATCATTAAATGCTATTAACCATTCAGCAGTTCCAGTAGGAGAAACAGGGTCCGTAGATTGATTGTTACCAGGATATGCGACCTCAACATCTTCACAGGATACAAATATCAGAAGGGAAAGGACGGATAATAAATATATATTTTTCATTTTAAATTCAAATCTCATTTTAATTTGTACTGAATTTTAATTTAAAAAATTAGAACTAACATTACTCCAAACCTACATCTTTACTACTCCATTACTACTCAAAACTAGAATAAATCAATTAAGGCCATTAATAAATGTCATTAGGCTTGTCTCTGTTTCTAACTTTAGCTTTTTTCTTAATCTATACCTTTTATTTTCAATAGCTCTTACAGTTAAGCCAAAAAGCTGAGCTATATCTTTTGTATTCATGTTCATTTTTAAATAGCAGCAAAGCTTAATATCATTATTTGATATTTCTTTATTAAACGATATCAGAGAGTCTACAAAATTAGGATAAACGTTGGTGAACTGGACTTTATAATCTTCCCAGTTAAGCCCATCATCGATAAAATTTTGAATTTTCTTTTTGAGAGGTTTTAGGGATTTTTGATCCTCTTTAGTATTTAATAATGTTGCATGATAGTCTAAATCCTTAACAATATTTACAAGCATATCGTTTTTTGAAAGAGCAAAAGTCGAAAGATTAACTAATTCAGCTTCTTTATTTTTCAGTTCTACTTGAGCGATCTGATTTTCCTGCTCATTAATAATCGCTATTTGCTCAGAATGCCTTTTTTTATTTCTGTACGAAATAACAATTAACCCACTGATAAGCATTAAAACACCAACTACAATTTGTAAAAACCTCTGCTTTCTTTTGGAATCTAACAATTCATTGCGGCTACGATATAATTCAGATTTTATTTCTACACTTTCTATGATTCCTGACATTCTATATTCGTCTAAAATACTTTTCTTATTCAAAATATCAACTGCTACATCTACAGCACTTTTATTTAAATTACTCTTTTCGAGCAGATCCATCTTAAGTTGCAAGAGGTCGATTTCTTCTACATCTAGACCTTTGAGTTGGCAAATACGTAATCCTTTGTCAATTTGCTCAAGAGATTTATATAAACTATCTTGTTTGAAGTAACTTTTTGATGAACTAGCATAACTTCTTGAAAGATAAATTGGCCATTCTTTAAGAAATTTTAAAGATAAAAAAAATGCATCTTTTGAGGCTTCAAAGTTATTTTGTTCTGTATAAATTCGAATTTTTAAATCATAAGTGAGCCCTAAAACTCTATTTAAGCTAGGATTTTGGTTTAAATCTGAATTTAATTCAATTTTTTCGAAAGCAGGCAACCCAATTGAATCAATAATAGCTATTTGTTTCATAGCTAGATCTAACATCCCCCATTCATAATAAAGATTTGCCAATAAAAAACGAGGGTTTAAAAGGCCTGCTAAAATAGATAATTCTCCTTGAGGTTCTATATTTTGAATATTTTCCTCATAATTTTTAATCTGAACCTCTAAGGCACTCTCAAAATAATACAAAGCAGATTCATAATTATTGAGTTGCATTTCAACTCTTCCAAGATTGCTTAAACAAGTAGTTTTACCAGCTGCTGAGTTTCCACCAGACTGCTTCCCATCAAGCAACCTTCTGCCATCAATATTAGAGGAAGTGAATATTTCCAATGCTTTTTCGTATGCCTCTTTGGATTTTATCCATTCTCTTTGCTGGTAATATACATTTCCAAATTGAACATCTAGCCATGGTGTTTTTTTATCAGGACCCATCCTTTTTGCCTCAATAAAGTAAGAGAGGGCTTGAGAAGGAAGGTTCATTCTAATATAAATTTCTCCAAGATGGTTATAAAAAGAACTTTCAACCTTAGGATATAAACCAGTGGCATATTTATCTCTTTGCAATACTTTTATTGCAAACTTAATTGCCTTGTCTGGTTGAGAGACTTTGTAATCAAGTAGTGAGTCTAGCAATGCGGAACTGCTATTAAACTCACTATTGTTAAGTGATTTTTCATTGGAAAGAGCAAATTCAGGAAAAACTAAAAACAAGATTAAAATAAATATTCGATGAAATAACATAAATAAAATTAATAATAGTTTTGAGTATTAAAAATAACTAAGTGAGTAGCCATGGCGTAATATTATTTTCAGATAAGAATTGCAATATTATTGTAGGAAAACTCAATGTCAAAACATATTTCAGATAATAAAAAAAGAATCGCCAGAAGGGGCATCGATGGAACTTCCTCCAAGATTCTTCATTTAATTTTAAAAAAATACCCTTCAAAAGTACCTGTCAAAGATTTAGCAGTGAATCTGAATATTCAAGAAAAAACAATTTTAAAACTCATAAAAAAAATTAAAATTTCAGGAATCCCAATTTTCATTTCGAACGACAACGAAGGTATAAAATTTGTACAAGCCTCAATGGTTGAGCCTATCAGCTGGATTATTAAAGAAAAAGAGTCAGCTGAGGTAATGCTTGAACTAATTGGGGAGTTGAAAATGAATGGAGATGAAGAGATAAACAATAAAAAAAATATCATGTATAGGATTTATGATGAATATGTAACAAACTTGAATGAAGCTTTTGATAAATGGAATTCATTGCGATTATTCGAACGGTTAAGTGAGAAGAAAAATGAATTTTAATAATAGCTTAATTCGTACTATTGCACGCATATCAATCACTGTAGGAATAATAATAATTATATATAATATAATTAGACTATTACTACTCTAGTAAAAAATTTCACTAAAGAGATATAATATTTCTTGGTTTTTTATAGAACTAAGATCAATTAAGGGTAAAGTGGATTACTCAGCTCTTCCTCATACGGAATAGGGAGATAATGCCATGTGTCTAATCCTGATATATGCCAGCTAAGAAGTTCTGGAAACCTATTTTGGTCAATAATTCTCTGGCCTTGACAAAACAGCTCTTTATCTCTCTCATGTAAAAGAGTATTTAGATCAATTTCATCTAATGCCTCAAGTCCATAATTACTTCTGACTGAGTTAACAGCATCGATAGCAGATATACTTACTGACTCTCCACGTAAAGAAAGCTCTGCAATTATAAGGTAAGTTTCTTGCCAATTTATAATAGGTATAGGAGAATCGGCATTAGGGTATTTTGTTTGAAAATATCTGGAATAACTCTCTCCAGGTGTCATTCCAGCGACTGACATTGAAAGCCGGACACTTTCTTCAGGCTCTGTTGGTCCGTTGTAATTACCATCACCTTGGCCTACATCTGCTCCAGGTCTGGCACAATCAGTGAAGACTTCTGTAGAATCCCAAACACCATTACTATTGGAATCCACAAAATCTTCTCCTAGTAAATATTTAAATCTTGAAGCAAGAGTATATCTAGTTCTGTTATTTCCAGCTTCGGTCCAGTACCAGTTTGGCCATGGATCCTCGAGCCCAGGAATAGCCATGAAGGGTTCTTCACCTGCTTGAAGTCCAACTGATGCATAGTCTGCGGCCTCTGAAAAATTTCCACTATATAAATTTTGGCGTGCTAAAAGTGAGTTAATAATTTTTATTTCTTCTTCATCTGCATGGACAAGAGCAGAGTCAAAATATGCGGTTGCCATAAGAAGAAGCTCACTTGATGGCTTAAAAGCACTTTTGTCTAGAGTTGCCCCGCCATCGCTTGGATAACTAGACCCTCTACCAAAATAAGTTCCCAATAAGTAACAGGGTAAAGCTTGATAAAGATATGCTGTATAATATGCAGATTTATACACAGATGCATCGGCTTCAATATCAACTAATATATTTTTAAGAGTTCTAGCAGATCTCCATGCTTGCGCAACTGCTTCGTATGGAGGAGAATAAGTTCCTGCCGTAGGATCATATATCCCATTATCAAGGTATTCCCCCCTTACATCTGTTGACCCTTGCACTTTTCCATCATTCACAATTGCATCTGAAAGTAAATCAGCCCATAAAGAGACATATGAGTGTGCTCTAGAATAATTATTTAAAACACCATTCATAAGAAATGGAATATTTTCAGCAGTATTTATATCATCATCATTGACATATGAAATTGGAGAAATAGCATTTTCCACAAAAGATTCACAACCAAATGAGAAAAACAATAAAATTAATGTAAGCGATAATTTTTTCATATTTTAAAACCTAATATTTATACCAAAATTATATACAGTAGGATATGGCATTGTGTGAACCTCTATGCTTCTATATCCTGTACCCGTAGTTCCTATTGCTCCAGTCACAGCTCCTGACATATTTAATTCTGAATCGATACCAACAGTTCCTTTTGGTCTCCATAATTTGACATTTTGCGCAGAAGCAAAGATTCTTAAACCAGATAAAACATTTTCCATTCCAATTTTAGGTAAATATTTATCAAGAGTTATACCTAGGTTTACCTCTCTTAGCCTTGTAAAACTCCCATCTTCAGCATAATTTGAGGAGTAAGCAGGGTGCGCACGGGTATATTCATCCGCAACTTGCTCCCACTCAGATTCTTTGCCTGCTACAGGAATAGGTAAAAAGACTGTTCCTCCTGATGCTACAAATATTTCTTCATTATATGTACCAACAACTTCATCGTCAGTTACTAAAGAATTTACTCCACGAGTCATTTCTCCTGGAATAATATTCATAACCGCAAAAAAGTTATCAAGTCCCAGCTTTTGAATTGAACGTATCCAACCTGTATGACCATTATTATTTGGAAGAGAAGCCCACCACATACCACCTACAGCAGTTGAAAAACCTGTTTTCCTCTCAAAAACCATAGAAAAATCAAATATTTTATAATCAGCATCAAAAGAAAAATTAAATGTATGTTGTGGTACGAGCCTATCAATAAAAACAGCTGAATCAGTCTTAAAATTAAAACCATTTACAGGGTCAAAAAATGGCAATGAACCCTCCAAACCTAGCAATGAAAGATCAAAAGTATCAATCCTAGCGCCAACTACTTCTTGCCCCCACAAGGAATATTTAGGATAACCTTTTTGTGTTGTTACAAGTCCATAATTATCAAAGACAGGATCACCCATATCTTTTACAATATTCTCATTCCAACTATAATTAGCCGTTAAGTCAAGTTTAAGGTTGTTTTTTCTAACAGCAGAAATAGTTAACAAAGCTTCAAATCCTTCCATCTCCATTTTACCAATATTCTCTGGCCTTGAGATATTCCCATACCCCATGGATGGTGCAAGAGGTCTATAGATCACTGATTTCTCTGCCCATTGCTTGTAAGATGATACTTCTAAATAGAATAAGTCATTCCACGTTAGATCAATCCCATATTCTAGCTCTCTAATTCTCTCTGGCTCAATTTCAGGATTACCAACTTTTGAAATCAATGCTCCCGTTCCACTACCACCCGCACTGCCTGAATATAGAATTTTTTGCCCATCTGTATAATTTGGCAACACCCCGCTCTCACCATATGCGGTTCTAAATTTTAACATTTGAAATTGTGATGGTACGAGGTCAAGCTTGTCTAGTCGTGTTGAAAAACGAAAACCGGGGTATCCAATTGACTTCGAAGAAGAACCTAGAGCAGAACTGTAATCTTTTCTATAACTTAAAGTGACATAATGTTGATTTAAAAAAGATAGTTCTTGAGTAATTATAGCGCCCGCATCTCTGGTATTACCAAGCCATTCACCTGCTAAAGTTATATTTGATCCGGAACCAATATCGGTAACAGCACTTTGTCCAAAAGCATCCCTTGCAATTTCCATTCCATTCCAATATCGATCAAAAAATTGAGCAGAAAGACTGGTAGTTCCTGTCATAATTCCAGTTTTGTAATTCTGTGAGGCACCTAAATTTATTAATGTGTTCCTCTCATTTGATCGTTCCATGGCTTTTGTGCCATCATTAAAAAGTGCATAATTATATCCAGCAGGAAATAGATGGCTTTGATGGCGGTCTGCATCATCCACACCAATTTTTGCATTCAATTGAAATGTATTCAAACCATATTTCATAATCTTATTGAAGGGATAATATTTTATATTTGCAGAAGCGATTAACCTTTTGGTCTCAAAATTAACCCCTAATTGAGAAATAGAAGCACTATCAGATTCTTGCCAAGGGTCGAAAGCTACCAGAGTGTTATATATAACGCTATAAATATGATTATCACCTGGAGGCATTATAGCATCAAGCGTACTATAAGATGAATTCAAACTGATCGTCAAATTCTCTTGTGGAATAAAATCAAAATTTGCTCTTAAAGTATTCCTATCATAAAAGTTTCTATCTTTCCATATGACCATACCTTCTTCATGTCTTCGAGAAAAAGACAAGAAATGGCGAAACCTATAATCCCCACCACTCATACTAAAATAATTATCTCTTATTGCACCATCACTCAAATAAGAATGAAATATATCCCTATTCTGAAAACCATCATTCACCTTAAACCTTGGACTATTAGTTCCTCGCGCACTTTTAAAATTAAAGACTGGCCCACCTTCACTTGCTCGACCTTTCTTAGTTTCAATGAATACAATTCCATTAGATCCATTGGTTCCATAACTGGTTGCAGCCGCAGGACCTTTTAATATCTCAATATTTTCTATATCATCAGGGCTAAAATCGATTAATGTGGAGATTCCTTGCCCTCCAGTAGTTAAAGCATTTGATCCATTGCCACCAATTTCATCATTCATAATTCTCATTCCATCAATATAGACAACTGGTTGCTCATTACCATTGAGACCACCTCCAGCACGCATATCAAATCGAAACCCACCACCTACTGTACCTGAGGATTTTCGAATGTCTAGTCCACTTACTTTGGCCATCATCAATGAACCCAAGTCGGTGTAGGAAGATGTTTCATTTAGCCTTCTTACTTTTAAACGCGTAACGGAGACCTCTGATACTTCAACAGATCTTTCAGAAGCAATTCCAGTAACAACCACCTCTTCACTGTCAAAAACATCTTCTAGAAGAGTAAAGTTTACTCCTTTCAATACTTGACCTTTTAAAATATCTGCATCATCGTCAACCTCTTCTTCAAGCCCCATCTTATTAAGGTATAAACTTGCATCCGAGTTAACCTCACTCTCAATATTCAGCTCAGAAATATATATTGATTTTTTTGAGCTTCGATATCCAATATAGTCACACACAATAGTATATTTACCAGTTGGAATATTACTAATTTTATAAGATCCTGTAGAATCAGTTGATGAACCAAAAGTACTACCAATAAGATAAACATTAGAACCCCATAACGGCTCTCCGTATTTATCTTGGATTATTCCTTGAATTGATCCGGTTTGAGCATAAGTGCTTACAGTCATCAGAAATAGAATTGTTGAGACAAGTCTCATTTTATCGATCCTCCATTACAATCCTTTCAAATTAAAAAAGAAAATATTTCTTATCAAAGAAAAAATAATTTAATCGGGTATTTTTTGATTGTTTGAATTCAGCGTTTGCACAATCTAAAAATAAGATTATAAAATCCCTATTTCTCGATGAGAAACAAGGCTTAAACTATTGTACCGCGGAAAGGGCTCGAACCTTCACACCCAAAGGGCACCAGATCCTAAATCTGGCGTGTCTACCAATTCCACCACCGCGGCATAATATGAATTGCTCAAAAATATATATACTCAATATATTGAACATATAAAAATAACAAACTTGCAACGTTTTTTCCATATCCAATGTTAAAAATAAAAAAAGAATATGAAAATATTTTACCAGAATTAATAATCTAGATAAAATATTACTAGCTATGGTTTACCGCAAGGTCATTTCTTTAGCAAAAAAAATAATTAACTTTTATAAACAATTAAAACTATATGTATAACCAATTCATACAATTCTTAGTTAATTTAAAATTTTAGACATTCTTGATTTTATAGATTCTTTTAATCTAAAAAAAGTATACAATAGAATAAACCTTAAGTTAATAACTTTTTTATCTATGGATATAGTATCTGAACCTTTATTAATAATAAGATAACCATTTTCATTTAACAAATTCTTTGATTTTTCGTAAACATCTTTAGATAGGAGAATATGTTCATATTGTACAACAATAGGTCTGAAAATACGAAAATCAAACATTTTCAGAACCTCATAATCATATCCTTCAGTGTCAATTTGGAGAAGATCAACTATTCTAAATTTAGAGTCCTTAATTATACTCATTAATGGCTTTGCTTTAACTAGCTCTGCACCTATTGTATTTTTATTTTTAATTAATGAAAATCGTTCAGGAAGAATTGAAGACCAACCAGTTTGAGAATAGTTTTCTGGGTTTTTCAAACTGTATAATTTAATAGTGGTCTTGCTTGGATGTACAGCCAAATTGAAGTACTGAAGATTATCACGTTCATTATATCTTCTTTTAAATCTTTGAATCATTTTTTTTTGAGGTTCAATTAAAACGCCATTCCAATTGTTTTTTGATAATTGAGAATATAAAGGATCGTGCATTTTACCATCATGTGCACCAACTTGAACAAAATAATTAATTTTATTCAAATAATTAAAGGTTCTAAGAAGAATAGAAAAATGAATTATTTTATTAAAAAGTTCAATCATATTGTTATGCTTACTTACTACGTTGGATTCTAAAACTAAATCCTCCAATAGGGCATAACATAATCACCTATTTCATGTAAACCATTTTTTCAGTGAACACTTTTCCACCTGCCTCTAATTTGTAGAGATAAACCCCAGCGCTAATTGCATTACCTCTGAAATCTTTTGCGCTCCAGGTAATAATGTGCGTTCCAGCCTCTTGGGCTTGGTTTATTAGAGAGTTGACTCTTCTACCATTCATATCGTAGACATTTAGCTTTACGTCTGATTTATAGGGAAGACTATACTCAATGACCGTACTTGGATTAAATGGATTTGGATAATTTTGCTGTAACTGGAAATCTTGCGGTAGAACCCCTTCTGATATTGTATTTAAATACCCTGAAAATTGACCAAAGTTATCAGCCATAATTGTTACGGGTACTGCATTAACATCACCTGCAGAAATAGAACTTATCATAAAAACTATAGACGAGTTATTGAGATTTTCACTGAATTCGACTTCGATTTCTAAGATTGCACCTTCTCCAGGTTCGATTGAAGTCGCAAAGTCGTAACCAAGAAAATAGAAATTCCCTTCTTCTGTTTCTCCTGAGCCACCATCAATTGTTCCATCATCAAATCTGCCAAGACCAGTAATGTTTGTTACAACCATATTATCCGGCATATCAGAGATTTCAAACTCTAGAATGTTAATTGTTTCAGTATTTACCATATGTATTTCAAAAACTCCAGTTCCTCCAGGAGTAAGCTGTCCGTATGCGTTTTCAATCGTACAACCTGCTGGAGGAGTACCAATATAAAAAGCATGAGGAGTTGTTTCAGTAACCATAGGAAGGTTATTCATATCAGCAAGGACAGGGTCTGTAACAGAAATATCAATAATTGTACCTTCAGGTAGTTGGTCTAACACATCATAATTAATATCGACAAGATGCCTTATTCCAGGATTAATAGGATTTGAAAGGGTATTATCGTACGCTGTAACCCTATATCCAATACCTAGATCAGCACCTGATATAGTCCAATTATCTAAGTTAAGTAATTCACTAAAGTCTAAATCTGTACCTGTGATAAAAGGAGGGTCAGCCATTATATCAAACTCTATAGCATAAACAGGCTGGGTAGATTCCATAAAAACAGATCCAGATGTTTGCTCACCAGAAAGTGCGAACCCGCCATATAAGTTGATGAACTGCGTTTCTATACCAACCTCATAAATGGCTCCATCTGCAGTCCAGTTGAGATCAACAAAACCGACATCTTGTATTGATGTACCACTTGTAAACGAAAGATTAACTGTCATTTCTTCATCTGCATCAGGATATAATACAGCTCGACAAACAGGTCCATTTCCTGCTAAAAGAGGCTCACCAACACTGATTCCAGTTATTGCTATTGTTCCATCACCTTGATCAGCAATTTCTAAGGCCCATGATTCAGTTCTCTCTGTTGGAATTATATTTAAACCATTCATCACATCTGGATAATCCATTATCTCAAAATAAAATAAACCAAGTTCTGATTCATTATTGATATAAAAATTTAATGTATCCATTTGCCCAGAAAGAGAGGAACCATTATCCATTGATAATTCGACCCATTCAACAGGTGTCGCTGAAACCGTGTTCGTAGGGCCAGATTCAGAGCCATCAGGGTAAATAGCTGTGACATAATAATAATATGTGGTACTATTTGTAACATCATCATCCAGGTAGGTGGTAAGGTTTCCTTCGACTTCAGCAAGTTCTTCAAATCCAGTATTTATATTTATTGATTTGTATACTTTATAAGCATCGATCGTAACAGGCCTATCTATGTTAATATTAGGGTTTTCAATATCAACTTTAATATTATGTGGTATTCCACCACCATACTTAGCAAGCACATCTTCCTTAGGCGCATCCAGAGCCCAAGCTCCCTCATCTGTTAAATTGTAATGTACAAAACGCTGCGAATTTCGTGCTGCAAAAGAGACTAAAACATCATCAACAGCCCAGCCCGATGCCCATGCTCCATTATCATTAGAATGAAAAGCTATGTAAAGGTTTGGGCTTCCTGCATATTGAGATAGATCAACAGATTCCATCACCCATTCTGCGGCTGCTTCAATAAGGGTAACTTCAGTAAAATTGATTCCATCAGCACTTACCGCAATACTAGCAGATTGACCATACTGGCCATCAAAAAAAGATGCGAAGTTTAGAGAAATATTCTCTGCACTGCTCACATTAAGTGGAGGTGTGATAAGATAGTCAGCAGATCCATCATCATCTGCCATATCATCATTAGAACACATATACCATGAGTGAGATGGTATAGACCAAAAAGCACTTGAACCATCTTGAGTTATAAACCAACCTTGCGATGAATTCGTAGTTAGTGTCCAGTTTTCTGGTATACTTCCTTCTTCGAAATCTTCTTCAAAATTTGCAGGAATAGGTCCATAAGGAGCATCCCAACTTAGTATGACTTGTGCATCCATGCCGTCCTGGGCTTGGAGATTATGAGCTTCTTCGATATATCCAGGAGAAACTGTGACCGTACCGGAATCTGCACTTTCAACAAAATAAGCTCCACCAATTGGATCCGTGATTGTTATATTTTCAAAATTAACACCAACATTTGAATTGTAAGCATTTTCAGAAACAACCATTTGTAAGGATGCTATTGGTCCATCACCAACCTCAATATTTTCATTCTCTGAACTAAACATTAAGACTCGGGTTAAGCCGTTAGCCAATTCATTAAATTCAATTGAAAATCCTTCAGCACGAGCTATTGCTTCAAGCCCAGTGACATCTAAATAATTTGGAGTATCTGATATGTCAAACTGAAGGCCTCCAACCAAACCTGAATTTGCTAAACTTATTTGGATTAAAACATTTTCAGAAACATCTCCTGAATCTGAAGAAGCGCTCAATGAAACCACACTCCCAACAGTAACCGAACCATCAATAATCTGGCTATTCACAATTGCCCCATCGTCATCACTTACTGTTAAATCAAATGCATCTAAATCATAAAATCCGGATAAAATTTCAGATCCATCAAAAATTAGATTAAGGACTACACTATTTCCACCTGGTTCTATTCCAGCTCCATTATTACTAAAAAAGACTACTCTAGCTGAGCCATCATTTAGATTATTAAAATCAACTGAAAAGTTTTCCGAATCAACAGCCACTGCTCCTGAAAGTACCAATGCTTCTTGTGATGACATAATATCAAACTGAATACCTCCAACACTATTCTCCGAGTTTTCAACTGTAACAGGTACTATGATTTCGTTAGTGTAGCCTGGGAACTCAACATCATCAAGTGATACAAGTACATTTGAGTAAGCTTGATTTGAAAAGAGTAAAACAAGCGCAAAGTTAATTAATTGTTTTCTTAATGAGATCATAAGATCCTCCAGCTAAATTAAAACTTAAAAATTTTTATAAATTTGAAACAAAAAGGGTTATACCAGATTAATCAATTGCTGATAACTCTCCTGTAAAATAACGATTTTCTACCTATATACCACTCAAAAATTAATCTTCTAATGCTTGGAGTAGATCAGAGTATAAATCGTCAATGTTTTCTATACCAACAGATAACCTGATAAGTGTTTTGGTTAAACCCATCTGCTCTTTAGTTTTAACAGGAACAGATACATGGGTCATATCATATGGTACAGAGACTAAGCTTTCAACTCCTCCAAGGCTTTCTGCTAAAGTGAATAGTTTGATTTTTTCAAGAAAAGAATCTCTTTTTTCAACTGAACTTACTTTTATTGATATAATACTACCAAAAATTGGTTCTCCCTCTGGATTCAACTGTTGTTTAATCGCA
>Ga0213863_10002595_pt1 | contig 12729 bp, 11 predicted proteins | sample PICome_8_FD_160128 | JGI IMG/M metagenome (GOLD analysis project Ga0213863, IMG submission 160128) | Coastal seawater microbial communities near Pivers Island, North Carolina, United States - PICO497 | ecosystem: Environmental > Aquatic > Marine > Coastal | place: USA: North Carolina... | reverse complement strand
TTAGTAGGACTTGCAGAAGTATTTATAACTTTAACAATAGTTTGCTTGCTTGATAAAGCACTAGATTCTTTTGAGATTTTTCTCAGTCTAACATTTTCTCCTTTTAAAGATTCTAATTCTTGTAATCTTATCTTCAAATCTAAATTTTCTTTTTTTAATAAAGATAACTTTTCCTCTAAATTATCTATGTCACTAGATTCTCTGATCACTTCTTCTAAAACTAATCTAGGAAAGTTTGATAGTCTTTCTATTGGATAAACGACTAAATCATTTATTGTGGATCTAATCTGCGTAATTTTTTTATATTGATGATCTAATACTATGATGGCAATAGACAGCAAAGCTAGAATGATAAAAATATAGAATTGATTTGTACTTTTTTGAGAAAAGCGGTTCATTATTAGTCAACAGATAAAAATTCATTTCCTTCTTTATCAATTATTTCTAATACTTTACCACCACCTCTTGCCACACAACTCATTGGGTCTTCTGCGACAATTACATACATGCCTGTTTCTTCTGTTATAAGCTTATCAAGATCTCTTAATAATGCTCCACCACCTGTTAGCACCATTCCCCTTTCATGTATATCAGCACCCAATTCTGGCGGAGTTTGCTCTAAAGCAGTTTTAACCGCACCTATGATTCCTTGTAGAGAATCTTGGAGTGCTTCTAGTATCTCATTGCTGTTTACGGTAAATGACTGAGGCACGCCTGCAGATAAATTTGTTCCTTTAACTTCAATTTCTAATAGATCACTGCTAGGATATGCGCAACCTATTTCATGTTTTATTTTTTCTGCTGTAGGGTAACCTATAACACATCCATAATTTCTTCTAACATATGCAATTATTTGATCATCAAATGTATCGCCACCTATTCTAGTAGAAGAAGAGTAAACAATTCCATTTAGAGATATTGTAGCCACCTCTGAAGTACCGCCACCTATATCTAAAACCATGTATCCTCTAGCTTCATCAATTGGCATTCCAGCTCCGATAGCAGCAGCCATAGGCTCGTCAATTAAATGGACTATTCTTGCACCAGCACCAGAAGCAGATTCTTTTATTGCTCTTCTTTCAACTTGTGTTGCTCCACATGGCACGCATACCAGCACCCTTGGGCTTGGTCTAAAAAATTTACTATCATGCACTTTTCTAATAAAATGTTGTAACATTTTTTCACACACCATAAAGTCTGATATTACCCCATCTTTCATTGGTCTAATTGCTTGAAGTCCAGTGGGGGTTCTCCCTAACATTTTTTTTGCTTCAATACCTACAGCCTCTATTTTTCGGCCAGTTGCACCTTTTTCATCTCTGACAACAACAACAGAAGGCTCATCAAGAACAATACCTCTGCCTTTGACATATATTAGTGTATTAGCAGTTCCAAGGTCTATTGAAAGATCCGTCGAAAAGGTTCCTTTGATTTTTCTATATAATTCGCCAATCATTTCTTCAATTTTTCCTTAAGTATTTCATTAATAACTTTTGGATTTCCTTTTCCTTTTGTTTCTTTCATTACTTGTCCTACAAAAAAACCCAATAATTTATCTTTACCGTTTTGATACTCTTCTACACTTTTATAGTTGTTTTTGATGATATTATCAACTATTTTATTTAATTCATCTATATCAGATATCTGTTTCATACCTTCGCTTTCGATTATGTTTTGAGCATCCTCGCCATTATTCCACATTCTTTCGAATACATCTTTAGCTTGTTTATTGGATATTACATCATTTTGGACATTTGAGAGAAGATTCTGAAGATTCTTAAAACTGACCGGATACTCTGTAACACTGAGATTCTTTTTATTTGCAAGAGCTAAAACTTCGGTAATTATCCAGTTTGCAGTTGTCTTGGGGTTCAGATCAGTATCTTCAATTGTTTTTTCAAAATATTCAGATAATTCTCTATTATTAGTCAAAATATCAATATCGTATTCATTGAGTTTATATTGAGTCTTAAATCTGTCTTTTTTTATTGTTGGAAGTTCTGGCATATTGGATTTAATATTATCGATTAAATCAGATGTAATAGATACGGGCAATAAATCTGGATCAGGGAAGTATCTATAGTCATTTGCCTCCTCTTTTGATCTCATAGATCTAGTTTCATCTCTAGATGGATCATATAGTCTTGTCTCTTGCTTGATGTCGCCACCATTATCTAAGATATCTGATTGTCTTTGAATTTCATGATTTATAGCATTTTCTACAAATTTAAATGAATTGATATTTTTTATTTCTGCTCTAGTTCCTAAAATATCTGAACTTTTTTTCTTTAATGAGATATTTGCATCACATCTGAAAGAACCTTCCTGCATGTTGCCATCACTAATTCCTAAGTATCTCACTAATGAATGGATATTCTTAAGATACTGAACTGCTTCAACTGCACTTTTCATCTCAGGTTCAGATACAATTTCTATTAACGGCGTGCCGGCTCTATTGAGGTCTATGGCTGTCTCATTGGGGTAAAGATCATGAATAGATTTCCCAGCATCTTCCTCTAAATGAGCCCTAGTAATATTTATTGTTTTAGTTTGCCCATCAGTGATTATATCTATGCTTCCACCTTCAACTATTGGTATTTCATATTGTGATATTTGATATCCTTTTGGAAGGTCAGGGTAAAAATAGTTTTTTCTGGCGAATATAGAATTATCAGAAATGTTTGCCCCTATAGCTAAACCAAATTTTATTGCCATTTTGACTGCTTCTTCATTAAGTACAGGTAGAACGCCAGGCATTCCAAGATCTATTGCGCATGCTTGTGTATTCTGATCAGAACCAAAATTTGTTGAAGCAGGAGAAAAAATCTTACTTTTTGTGTTTAGTTGAACATGAATTTCTAAACCTATAACTGGATCCCACATATCTTTTACTTCTCCTGTGGTGACTTGGTATGCCAATCTGTTAAATTTTGATAATGATGAGCTAAGGATAATATTTTAGACTCATCAAAGTGATTACCAATTATCTGAAGACCCAATGGTAAATTATTTTTAAAACCCATAGGAATAGACATTGCCGGTAATCCAGCAAGGTTAGTGCTTACAGTAAATACATCTGATAAATACATGGCTATGGGATCATTGGTCTTTTCTCCTAACTTAAAAGCAGTATCTGGGGTTGTAGGACCAAGTATTAGATCGACTTCATTAAATGCATTCTCAAATTCATTAGAAATAACTTTTCTGATTTTTTGTGCTTTTAAATAATATGCATCATAATAACCAGCGGATAATGCATAGGTTCCTATCAGAATCCTTCTTTTAACTTCCTCCCCAAAAGCATCAGATCTTGATTTTTTATATAGTTCTTCAATATCTTTCACATTTTTTGCACGATAACCAAATCTAACACCATCATATCTTGATAGGTTTGAAGAACATTCAGCCGGAGCCACTACTTGATATGCTGAGACACCAAGTTTAGAACTTTTCAGACTGATTTTTTTAATTTTACATCCATTCTTTTCTAAAATTTTAATGTTCTCATCAAAAACTTCTCGAACCTTATCATCTAGCCCATCTAAGAATTCTGATGGAATACCTATTTTTAATGATTTAAATTTCTCTAAACAATCAGCCGCATAATCCGGAACTGGATTTTTTGAGCTAGTTGAGTCTTTTGGATCAAAGCCTGAAATATGTGTTAATAGAATTGCTGAGTCTTCAGCAGTCCTAGTAAAAACGCCAGCCTGATCTAGACTGGAAGCAAACGCTATCATACCAAATCGAGAAACCCTTCCATATGTTGGCTTGATTCCACAGATGCCAGTTAACGATGCTGGTTGTCTGATAGAGCCGCCGGTATCAGTTCCAGTAGAACATGGAATAAGTCTTGCTGATACACTCGCAGCAGAGCCTCCGGATGAACCCCCTGGTACATAGTTTTTATTCCAAGGATTTTTTACATCACCATAAAAACTTGTTTCATTAGAAGACCCCATGGCAAATTCATCCATATTTGTTTTACCTACTACAACCATCCCTGCGTCATTAAGTTTTTCAACTACAGTTGCATCATATGGGCTTATAAAATTATCTAACATTTTTGATCCACAAGTTGTTTTAATATTTTTAGTGCAAAAGATATCTTTCTGCGCCAAAGGTATGCCTGATAGCGGTCTTAAAACGCCTTTTGAAATTTCCTTATCTATCATTTTCGCCTTATCTATTGCATGCTCTTCAGTTAGAGTGATAAAAGAGTTTAACTCTGGATCCATGTTCTTTATGCGCGTAAGAAAATGATTAGTTAGCTCTAGTGAACTAACTTCTTTTTTTTCAATAGCTTTTTTTAGTTCTGAAACAGTTTTATTATGCATAATTAATCAATAATTTTGGGCACCTTATAATACCCATTATCTGTATTTTCATTATCTTTTTGAAATAAATCTCGTTGATTTACTTCTTTGACCTCATCTTTTCTTAATTCTTGTTTAAGGTTTAATGGATGAGACATAGGTATCACATCATCAGTATTTACATTATTCATTTCATCAACTAAATTTAGAATTTTTTCCAAACTTGATGTGATATCGTTTATTTTATCGTCTTTAATTTCAAGCTTGGCTAGGTTTGCTATCTTAATTATTGTTTTTTTGTCCATACTACGAGTTTCTTGATACGGTAAATCTTTTTATGCCATTATAATCTAATATAATATCTATGTCTTCATAATAGTTTTGTTTCAAGAGTTTGATAATTTCTCTAGATTGATTAAAACCATTTTCAATGAAAAGTATACCTTTTTTGGTTAGGATTGACTTGGATTGGGTTATTAATGTTTGAATCTCCTTGAGACCTTTTTCATGCGCAAACAATGCATGATGCGGCTCATGCCTAAAGACGTTTTCATCAATATGTTTTGATTTATATTCTATATATGGAGGATTAGAAATAATGATGTCAGCAATATTTTTTTTAAGTCCTCTCAGCCAATCTGAGGCTATAATCTTACATTTACCATGAACTCTCTTATTATAATTCTTTCTTAGTGTTTTAATTGATTCAAGTGAATCATCAATAAGTATAATATCCCAGTTAGGCCTTTCTCTTGCAATTGTTAACCCAATACAACCAGAACCTGTGCCTGCATCTATCAATTTTAATTTTTTATTTTTCTCAAATAATAAATCTCCTTGTTTTAAAACTTCGGGAATAATAATTTCTGTTTCGGGTCTTGGTATTAGAACATTACTATCGATAAAGTAGTTATAACCATAGAAGTCTTGGTTTCCAATTATATAGGCAAGAGGCATGCCATCACTCAAAAGTTTAATTGATTTCTTAAATGATTCCATTTCAGATTTAGAAACTTTATGCTCTGGTGTACTAATTAGAAATGTTTTTGTTTTACCTATTATATGTAACAGACAGTTTTCAATATCTTTTTTATTTATCGATGAATTATTTGAAGAATATGATTTTAATATTTTATTTATTACAAAACTCATTTTTTAGTCAATAGCAGCTTTTTTAAGTTCTTCAATTAGTGCGTCAATATTGCCCTCTAGTATTTGTTCTAATTTATAGAGTGTTAAGTTAATTCTGTGATCTGTTATTCTTCCTTGTGGATAGTTATAAGTTCTTATTCTTTCTGACCTATCTCCACTACCAACAATATTTTTCCTCTCTTCAGCAGTATTTTTTCTCTGTTGCTCTTGCTCATGCATTAATATTTTTGAATGTAATATAGACATTGCTTGGGCCTTATTTTTATGTTGAGATCTTCCATCTTGACACTCTGAAACTGTGCCAGTGGGGATATGTGTAATACGTACCGCTGAATCAGTTTTATTCACATGCTGTCCCCCAGCTCCGGAGGCTCGATATGTATCTATTCTTAAATCTGCAGGATTGATATCGATTTGATCTATTTCATCAACTGCTGGTAAAACTGCTACTGTGGATGCAGAGGTGTGAATTCGTCCTTGTGTTTCTGTATTAGGAACTCTTTGAACTCTATGAGTTCCTGATTCAAATTTTAAGTTGCCATAAACATCAACTCCGCTTACTTTAAGTATTATTTCTTTATAACCACCATGATCACTCTCTGTGACATTTAATAATTCAATATCCCATGAATTTTTTTCTGAAAACTTTGAATACATTTTGAAAAGGTCTCCAACAAAGATAGCTGCTTCTTCGCCACCAGTGCCTGCCCTTATTTCTACAAATGCATCTTTAGAGTCATTTGGATCTTTGTCAACTAGTTCGTTTTCGAGATATTCTTCCAATGAATCTTTGATAATTGTATTAATAGATATTTCATCTTCAGCCATAAGTCTAAGTTCTTTATCTTTTTCATTCAGAAAATTTTGTGATTCTTCAATTAATTTAATAGCACTCTTATACTCATCATATTTCTTTATAATTGGATCAATTTTTGAGAATTCTTGATTTAATTTTTTTAATAAAGCATGATCTTGGTATATCATTTCATCTTCAAGCTGCTTAGATATTGTTTTATGTTTTGAGGTAAGCTCATTCAATTTTTCGATTAGCTTTGTATTCATTACTTCTTTTTAAAAATATTTTGAATCTTAAGCGAGGTTTCTTCGTCAATTAATGATAGAACTTCTTTTAATTTATTAGTTGTCTCATGAGTGAGTTTATTTTTTAAAGATTCTGCTAAATGAGATATTACATCATCAGTATTTTCACCATCTTCAATTAATTTTTTTGCCTTTATAATGGCGCCATCTGTTATATCATCTACATAACCTCGATAATCTTTAATAAGATTATTAGATTGGTTTTGATCCAACCACTTTCTAAATTCTAATATTTTAAAATTAATTATTTTTTCTGCCTCATCAACAGCTTGTTCTCTTATTTTAAAGTTATTCTCGATAACTTTGCCTAAATCATCAACACTATATAAGTATACATTTTCAAGTTCTGAGATCTCTGGCTCTACATCTCTAGGGACTCCAAGATCTATAATTACATATGGCTTTTCATTAACGCTATCAATACAGCTTTCCATCATTCCTTTGCCAATAATAGGTATTGTGCTCGATGTGCAAGAGATTACAATGTCATGAGATGAGATTATATTCGGCAGGTATTGCAATCTAGAATAATTACACTGATTTTCTCTAGCAATTTTACTTCCCTTCTCATAATTCCTGTTTGTTAAAGTGATATTATGTAGGTTATTTGCATGCAAATATTTGATAGCGAGTTTAACCATATAGCCTGACCCTACAACCAGTGCTCTTTTTGTAGATATATCATCAAATATTTTTTTGATTAACGTCATTGACGTGAACATAAATGAAACTGGATTAGACCCAATATCAGTTGTAGTTCTAACTTCTTTTGCTACAGAGAATGAAAATTCAAATAATCTTTTTAAAGATGATGCTAAACATTTATTTTGATCTGCAATTTTAAAGGCTTCCTTGACTTGTCCAAGAATTTCATTTTCGCCTATTACCATTGAGTCTACACCCGATGTAACATTAAATAGGTGTTTTATAGCTTTTTCTTCATGATAACTATAAGTGTAAGGTTTACAGTCTTTCGCCAAACTTTGATTATTGTTTAGCCATTGGATAATCTCTGTATTATCACAATTACTCTCAGTATAAATTTCAGTTCTGTTACATGTTGATATTAAAACAACTTCATTTACACCTTCAATTTTCTTTATTTCAGATAGTGCGCGAGGAATAGAATCTTTGCCGATAGCTAGTTTTTCCCTTATTTTAATTGGAGCAGATTTATGGTTAACACCTAGAACATTTATGGCCATGATATTTTAATATGTATTTACTCTACATCCTCCGAAAATACAGATATGTGATATATTATACTATTATGAATAACTATTTGAATATTTTACTAATAATTATCGCTTTATTTGTATCATCCTGTTCAAAAAATAGTGATGATACCGCTAATATGAATACTTTTGTTTCATCGAAGAATTTTGGTGGGGATAAATATTCACATTTGTATAACTCATTATATATTAATTTAGCCTTGAAGAAGTCACTTCATGATGAAGCCTTAAGAACTTTCATTCAAAACATAGAAAAAATGGATGATGTTAAATTGTTTGAGAAACTATCGAAAATCTCGAGAGATACGAATAGATTCAATTACTCACAAATTATATCTGAGAGGTGGATCGAGATTGATGATAACTCTTATTTAGCTTATATGTATGCTTTGAGCGCCTCTATTGATAATAGTAATTTTGATAAAGCTGGTAAATATTTTAATGATTTTGTCAGAGTGAGTGCCCCAAGAGACAAGCGAGACTATGCAAAACTCATTTTTTTTATTATAGAAAATAAAAATAGAATTAATGTTGTTAATTTTTTCGAGGAGTACTTAGAAAAAAATGAAAATTATGCGCTACATGTGAATTTTATAGAATTATTATATTCCTATAATTTACATGAAAAAGTCATTGAGCATATAGACAAAGTTGGAACATATGGTGATAGAAGTTTGACAAGAATTTATGCAAATTCTCTAGGTGCAATCGGTAATAAAAATATGGCTATAAGCATTTTAGAAAAATATATATCAAATAAAATTTCTTCTGATAGACAGGTAGAGCTAGAACTTCTAGAGATATATCTAGAGGAGAAAAACATAGTTTTCTCGGAAAACTTCATAAGCACTATATTGGCTAAAGATCCGGATAATCCAGATACTTTATTTAAAATTTCAACTTTATTGCATGACAAAGGACTTTATCTTTTATCTGAGAAATATCTATCATACATGGTTATTGAAAATGATCGAGTTAATATAATGAGAGGTCTGAATGATTATATGTTAGGCAACTATGCTGAATCAATTGAGCATTTTAAAAGAGTCCGCGATTTTAATTATAAATTATTGTCACATATAAATATTTCCTCATCATTGAATCAGCTATATGGTCTTGACAGAGCACTTGAGTATCTTGAGAGTGTCAGACAAGACTATGAAGATAAGAATATTAACCTTAATTTAGCTCTACACCAAATATCCCTTTTAAATGAAAATAATATGTATGAAAAAGTGATCGAGTTTTGTAATAAATTTTTAATAGAAGATCCTTCGTTGACAAATATATTATATGCAAGAGCAATGGCATATGAAAATCTAGAAAAGATTGACCTTATGGAAAATGATTTAAGAAAGATCTTAAGTATCGATTCTAAAAACTCAAACACTTTAAATGCGTTGGGCTATAGCTTGATAATTCATACTAAAAGATATGATGAGGCATATAATTTATTAATTAAGGCGTATCACTATGATCCAGGTAATGCAGCCATTTTGGATAGTATTGCATGGGTAGAATACAAGAAAGGCAATTACACTAATGCTTTGAATTATATAGAAGCATCATATAACCGTGATAAAGACCCAGAGATTATCGAGCATTACTGCGAAATATTAATAAAGAATAAACAATTTAAAAAATTACAAAAAGTTATAGAGCTTGAGTTGAAGAGAAATAAAAATAATCTTGAATTTATTAATAAACTTAATTCATATCACAATGACTCAGTTATATAAGTCTCATGCCAAAATTAATCTCTTTCTAAGGGTAGTCGAGCGGAGGCCTGATGGGTATCATAATATCCAAAGTATTTTTCAGCTAATAAATCTTTATGATGAGATAAGCATTACTAAAAGGAAAGACAACCTAATAAGAATAAAATGCAATATAAAAGAAATTGAGAAAAATAATCTAATTAACACCTTAATTGATCATTTTTTGGATTATACGCAGTTGCAGAATATAGGATTAGATATTATTTTGAAAAAAAATATTCCTATTGGAGCAGGTCTTGGAGGCGGGAGTTCAAATGCGGCAACATGTTTGATGGCGCTTAATCAGATATACAAAACTAAATTATCAGCTAATCAAATGAAACGAATTGCAAAACAAACTGGATGCGATGTACCATTTTTTTTACATCAGAAGAATGCTTGGGTTGAAGGAACAGGAGATATAATAACCCCAATATTCGTTAAGCCGATGTGGTACGTTATGATTTTTGGTAAACATGATATCTCTACATCAGATATATTTTCAAGGTATTCACAGAAAAATCAATCTAGAGAATTTAGCTATGATGATTATTTAGAAAATAATACGATCAATGATTTTGAGAGGATAGTTTTTAAAAGCTATCCTTCAATACATCAGTCTTATAAATGTTTATCTAGATATGGTAGGCCTCGAATGACAGGGACAGGTGGTACAGTATTTCTACCTTTGTTGTCTTATGAGGATGCAAATAAGGTTGTTTCTCTCTTGCCAAAAAAAGAAACTGCATTAATTGTAAAATCTCTAGACGCATAATTGGCTAAAACATTGTTATTTAACATACACTTATTTTGATTGTCATGTTAACCTAGGCTTATATTCAATGGCAAAGGGGCTAGTAAATCTCAGATACTCTTGATATATTTAAACAAATTTATTTTGGGGTGTCGCCAAGCGGTAAGGCAGCGGGTTTTGATCCCGTCATTCGGAGGTTCGAATCCTTCCACCCCAGTTTAATATGGTGAACACTATGAAAAATGACAAACCTTTAATGATTTTTTCAGGAAATTCTAATAAACAATTAGCTATTGATGTGGCATCCCACTTAAAATTATCAGTCGGCAAAGCAAGTGTTTCTACTTTCAGTGACGGTGAAGTTTCAGTCGAGATACAAGAAAATGTCAGAGGGCAGGATATTTTTATAATACAGCCAACTTGTCAGCCAACAAATAATCACCTAATGGAATTAATGATAATGACAGATGCATTGAGAAGATCATCTGTAGAGAGAATTACGGCAGTCGTTCCATATTTTGGATATTCTAGACAAGACAGAAGAGTTAGATCGGCCAGAGTGCCAATTACAGCAAAAGTAGTTGCGAATATGATAGAAAGTGTTGATATCGATAGATTGTTAACAATTGATTTGCATGCGGATCAAATTCAAGGTTTCTTTGATATTCCAGTAGATAATATCTACGCTACACCATTGTTAGTTGCTGATATTTATAAGCAAAAACATCCTAATATGTTAGTAGTTTCTCCTGATATTGGCGGTGTAGTAAGGGCTAGAGCATTAGCAAAGCATCTCAACTGTGATTTAGCTATAATTGATAAAAGAAGGCCTGAAGCAAATGTGTCTGAAGTTATGCAGATAATTGGGGATGTATCTGGTATGACGTGTATCATGGTTGATGATATTGTTGACACTGCTGGGACACTATGTGGCGCAGCCAAAGCTTTGAAGGATCAGGGCGCTGAAAAAGTGTTGGCATATATAACTCACCCAGTATTATCTGGCAAAGCATATGAAAATATTAAGAAATCAAAGCTTGATGAGATTATTGTAACTGATACAATCCCATTACATGAAAAAGCTAAGAATATTAAAAATATCAGGCAAATATCAGTATCTGAAATGCTTGCTGAGACAATCAGAAGGATTCATCAGAAAGAATCAGTTAGTACACTTTTCATGGATTAGTGTATAATCCTATTTTTGGAAGACATAGATTATGACATCACAATATATATTGAGCGGGACAAAAAGAGAAAATTTTGGCAAAAGAGCATCGAAGCGCTATCGCAGAGATAATCTTGTGCCTGCAGAGGTATATGGAGCCTCTAAGGATAATCAATCAATATTGGTTAATAGTTTTGAATTAACTAACCAAATCAAGGATCCACAATTTTACAGCAATGTAATAGATTTAAATGTTGGAAAAACAAAAATAGAAGTTATCCTAAAAGATATCCAGAGAGATCCGCAAAAATCTCATATTACTCATATAGATTTTCTTGAAGTTGATCAAAATGTTAAAATCACGGTCAATGTGCCAATAAACTTTATAAATGAAGATACTTGTGTTGGTATTAAAAAATCTGGTGGTGTGATTTCACATATAATAACTGAAATAGAGATTAACTGTTTACCTAAAGATATCCCTGAAAATATTCAGGTTGATGTACAGGAACTAGATATAAATCAGAGTATTCATTTAACAGAAATCAAATTACCTGATGGTGTTGAATTTCTATCAGGCACTGATAAAGATCATGATTCTGCAGTTGTGAAATGTTACCAGCCTGTTGAAGAAGTTATTGATACTGCTGCACCAGAAGCTATGGCAGAACCTGAAGATGCAACCGCGTCGAAAGGTGATGAGACAGCTACAGAAGGTGATGCTGATGATTCAAAAGAAAGCTAGTTTTTAATTATATTTAGTTGCGCTTATGAGTCAAATGTCTTTACAGCTAATAGTTGGTCTCGGTAATCCTGAACAAAAATACATGCCAACCAGACATAATGTTGGCTTTTGGGTAGCAGATTCTCTCTCTAAAAAGTTATCTAGAGATTTCACTTTCCATAAAAAATATGAATCTGATCTTTTTGAGTATGAGTTCGAGTCACGCTTATTTCATTTTATGAAACCCCTAAGTTATATAAACAACAGCGGGGTACCAATTAAAAAATTTATTAAGAATAAAAATATCGAGGCAGAAAATATTTTGATTATTTATGATGATTTAGATTTAGCAGTTGGAAAGGTTAGATTAAAACAAGGTGGCGGTAGTGGAGGTCACAATGGTCTAAATAGCATTATTGAGCAGATTGGCTCAAAAAACTTTTGGAGACTAAGAATAGGTATTGGCAAACCTGACGATAAGAATAAAGTGATAGATTATGTCCTTGGAAGACCATCATTGAT
>Ga0213863_10002593_pt1 | contig 12742 bp, 10 predicted proteins | sample PICome_8_FD_160128 | JGI IMG/M metagenome (GOLD analysis project Ga0213863, IMG submission 160128) | Coastal seawater microbial communities near Pivers Island, North Carolina, United States - PICO497 | ecosystem: Environmental > Aquatic > Marine > Coastal | place: USA: North Carolina... | reverse complement strand
CAGAGGCGTCGGTAAGTGGTTGGCATTGTTTGGTTTAGTAGTTGAACGATGCTCTACCACATGGCCACGTCTCTGCCGACTTCACTTGTGCGCTAGCAATTTGAATCCACGCCTTTCTATGCTTGACCCTTTTGCTAGTTGTTTGCTAGTTGTTTGCTAGTTGTTTGCTAGTTGTTATTTTTAGACGCAGACGATGGGATGTGATCTCGTGCCCATTTTCCACATTTTGTGAATTGCCCCTTGCCAGACCGCAGCCAACCGGTTGCCCTCTGCCAACCACCCAAAGATAAATTCCTAGCAATTTTCCACATTTTGTGAATTGCCCCTTGCCAGACCGCAGCCAACCGGTTACCCACCCAAAAACAGACTCCTAGCAATCAATCAATTATGAAAAATTCAAAACCATTGTTTCCACTCTTCGCTCGTCCTTGCCGGCACGATGGTTCTGGCTACCGATGCCATCGCGGATCCTCCTGACACTCCAATAATCGGCCGCGAAGTAGCGGTCCCGCAACACCTTCAGGACGGCGAGGAGCACGAGCTTTCGTTGAAAAAGCTTCTGGCCCATGGCGCTCTTCTCTTTGGCGCCAACTGGACGAATCAGGAGGGTGGCGGACGTCCACTGACCAAGGGTACTGGAGGTCCCTTGAGCGATCCGGATTCGCCTCTGGTTTTTCCGCGAAACTTCAATCGCGTTTCCGCCCCGGACGCCAACTCCTGTGCGGGCTGCCACAACAGCCCGCGGGTGGGTGGCGCCGGTGACATCGTGGCCAACGTGTTCGTCCTCGGGCAGCGATTCGATCACGCGACTTTCGACTCCAACGATACCGTTCCCACTCGCGGCTCCGCCGATGAGCAGGGCATGCTCAATTTGCTCCAGACCATCGGCAACTCGCGCGCCACGCTAGGGATGTTTGGATCGGGATACGTCGAGATGCTGGCCCGCCAGATGACAGTCGACCTGCAGGCCCTCCGCGACGGGCTGGAATCCGGGAACTCTGCGGCCCTGGAGTCCAAGGGCATTTCTTTCGGGAGTCTCGCCCGGGGGGATGACGGATCATGGGATGTTTCCGGAGTTGAGGGGCTGGTGGCGCCCAGCCTGGCGAGCTCTGGCCCGGAGGATCCGCCCAGTCTCATCATTCGCCCGTTTCACCAGGCGAGCAACGTCGTCTCGCTGCGTCAGTTTTCCAACAACGCCTTCAACCATCACCACGGAATCCAGACCACGGAGCGATTCGGTGACGGAGAGGATCCAGACGGCGATGGATTTGAGAACGAGATGACTCGCGCCGACGTCACGGCAGTTTCTGTTTATCAAGCGACTCTTCCCGTTCCCGGGCGGGTCATTCCGGATCATCCCGTCGCCGAGAGGGCCATCTTGAAAGGCGAACAGTTGTTTGGCGATATCGGATGTGCGACCTGCCACACCCCGAGCCTGCCGCTGGAAGATCGTGGTTGGGTTTTCAGCGAGCCGAATCCTTTCAACCCGCCGGGCAATGAAACCCCGGATACTCTGGAGAGCTATTCAGTAAATCTGAATCGGAGCGACCTTCCGCAGCCTCGCCTGAAGGCAACTCGGGGTCGCGTCGAAGTCCCGGCCTACACCGACATGAAAGTTCACGACATCACGACCGGGCATGGAGATCCCAACATGGAGCCACTCGACATGAACGCGGCAGCGGGATCGGATGCGTTCTTCGCCGGCAACACGCGATTCCTCACCCGGCGCCTCTGGGACATCGGGAAAAAGCCGAATTTCTTCCATCATGGACAGTTCACTACTCTCCGGCAGGCGATCGAGAACCACTTCGGCGAGGCCGACGATTCGAGAACCGGTTTTGAAGGGCTGAGCGAGCACGATCAGGGATGTGTCATCGAGTTTCTGAAATCGCTTCAAGTCGTACCGGCGAACGCTGGCTCCCGGGTCGTCAACGAACATGGACGTCCCAAGAACTGGCCGCCTCGTGGTGGCGGTCACGATGATCGCGATACCACCGAGGAAGACGACGATGATGATAAGATAAGTAATCGAGGCAGAGGAGGGAGAGACCGGTAGGCAAAGTAGCAGGCACACTCCGTGTGCCGTCAGCTCAGGTAATTTTATACTTCAGAAATCAACAATCGAACTCGGCAATCATCAATCGGTCATCGTTTTCGCTCCTGAATGGCGATTGTTGATTGTTGATTTCTGAAGTGGGGAGAATGGGATCAGGAGGAGGCTAGGTCTGCTTGGCGATCAGTGAAGGTGCACTTCTTGTGCCGTCAGCGGAGGAAGGTTTAACGGCACAGGGAACTGTGCCTACTACTTTTTGACGTTAGCGGTTTGCAAACGTCACTACGCGATCCGGGCGAAGGTCGTCCGGGAGCACGTGGGTCATGATCACAGCGCCGGCGTTGGTCTGGCGTTGCCACTCCACTGCGCGCACTACACTGGAAATGGAATCCTTGTCGAGGGCGGCAAAGGGCTCGTCGAGAAAGAGAAATGGGCGTCTGGCGAGAAGGGCCCGGCAAAGGGTGAGGCGATAGCGCTGGCCTTCGCTGAGATTCAGACCGCGGTTGGTAAGGACGGTATTCACTCCGCCACGCTGTTTGATGGTTTCGGCGAGGTCGACGGTTTCGAGAGCGGACCAGATTTCGCTGTCCTCCATGCCGTGACGCCGGTTGCCGAGGAGGAGATTTTCTTTTACGGATCCAACGAAAAGATAAGGCCGCTGCTCGACAAAACTGGCGGCGAAGATGGGTGCGGTGTCGTGAGTTTCTCCTCCCATGGTGAAGCTCCCGGCCCGCGGGGCACGGAGGCCGCTCAGGCACTCGAGCAGGGTTGACTTTCCGCATACCGATGGACCCATAACCGCGATCAACTCGCCGAACCCACCGCAAAGTCCATTCCGGAGATTGAACCCCCTCCTATCCCTAGCAATGCGGCGAATCTGACCCCATGGACGAAAAGCAATTTCCTAGGAGTCCTTTCCTCCCCCTGAACCCCCTCCTGTCCCTAGCAATGCGGCGAATCTGAACCCATGGACGAAAAGCAATTTTCTAGGATGGGAGTTTCCAGCGATCGATGTTGTTGTCGTAGATCTCTTGGAGGATACCGCGAACATCGTATTGGAGTTCCCAATCTGGATAGTGCTCTTTAAAACGAGCCAAATCACTGATATACCAGATGTGGTCGCCGCTGCGGTTGTCTTCGACGTAGGTCGAACGAAATTCATTGCCTGTGATCTCTTCGGACATGCGGATGGCCTCCAGCATTGAGCAGTTGGAATGCCGACCACCACCAATGTTGTAAACCTCGGCGCTGCGTGGGTTCTTGAAAAACGCACCGAAAGCCGCGATCAAATCTGCACTGTGAATGTTATCACGTACTTGCTTGCCTTTGTAACCGAAAATGTTGTACTCTCGACAAGAACAGGCGCAGCGCATGAGATAGCTGAGGAAGCCATGCAGCTCAGCACCCGAGTGACTCGGGCCGGTAAGGCAACCACCACGGAAACACGCCGTCTTCATGTCGAAGTAGCGACCATATTCTTGAACTAACACATCGGCGGCAACCTTGGAGGCTCCAAACAGGCTATGCTTGCAGTGATCGATCGACATCGTCTCAGGGATGCCGATGTAGTAGTCGTGGCTTTCGTCGATTTCCCAACGTGTATCCAACTCTATCAAAGGCAGTGCATTTGGAGTGTCGCCGTAGACTTTGTTAGTAGAGGTGAAGATAAAGACGGCTTCCGGACAATGGTCGCGGGTAGCTTGGAGGAGATTCAATGTGCCATTGGCATTCACGGTGAAGTCCATATGAGGATCACGTGCAGCCCAATCATGGGAGGGCTGAGCTGCCGTGTGGACGATCAGTTTGATCTCGCTCCCATGCTCCCTGAAGAGCGCATCGATTTCCTCGCGATTGCGGATGTCCACAGAGAGGTGGCTGTAGTTGGGAAGGCTAGTTTCCAGCTTCTGCCGATTCCACGCAGTCGAAGCTTCATCTCCGAAGAACACCTTGCGCATGTCATTGTCGATTCCGATGACATCGAGGCCCTGGCCAGCGAAGTGTTTGGCAGCTTCGGACCCGATCAGGCCCGCAGATCCCGTGATGATAGCTAGACTCATGGTTGATCCAAACTTTATGGATAATATAGTTAAGCAAGTTGAATTTCTCAGCTATCTGGACGGAAACTGGCCATGCCCGCCTGCAGGGTTCAGTCTATTCTGGATGTTCAATGATCATGCAGCTGAGAGCGCTATCTCAGGTTTCCGCGCTATCTCAGGTTTCCGATTAGTGAGCTGGATCTTTCTCCTCGCTGCCATGCCGTGGAACTCTAGTCCGGCTCAGCTTTTCTTGCCTCCTCCCGTTCATGAAGAGCCCGGTCCGAGCAAACGCGTGTTCGTCACGTCACCGGAGTATGTGGGCACGAGCGTACATCACATGCTCTATCTGCCGCTGGATTGGCAAGAGGAGGATCGAGAGGGCTGGCCGGTGATCGTGGAATTCACGGGCAACCGCTATCCGCGATCAGGTTCAACCGGTAAGGTCGAGGATGCTGGGTTGGGCTATGGAATCGGTGGGGGCAAATTCATTTGGGTGACGCTCCCATTTGTAGGGCGTGATGGAGAGAATGCTGTGACCTGGTGGGGCGATGCGGCAGCCACGGTTCGCTATGCCAAGGCAACGATACCTCAAATCTGTGCGCGCTATGGAGGTGATCCAAATAAAGTGCTTCTCTGCGGGTTCTCCCGTGGAGCGATTGCAGTGAACTACATCGGCCTGCATGACGATGAGATCGCCAAGCTGTGGGCTGGGTTTATTACCCACGACCACTACGACGGCGTAAGAGAATGGGGAGGCACCGCTTGGGGAACACCACTTAATCAATACCGCGATGGTGCAAAGCGGCGGTTGAGCCGTCTCCAAGGGCGCCCCGTGTTAGTCTGTCAGGCTGGCGATACAGTAGACATCCGACAATACCTGCAGTCACGTGCAGATCTTGGTGCCGTGACATTCCTGGACGTGCCTGTGAGAGCAATCTTTCCAAGCTTTCCTAACAGCGTTGCGATCCATCCGCACACCGATCGCTGGTTGCTCATTCCATCTCCGGCGCGGTTATCGGTGCGTGCGTGGGTGGAGCGGGTGCTGGACCTATAGATTGCCATGTGTAATTGGCCTCCCAATCCACTAGCAATCCACTAGCAGCCCACGCTACCTCGTAGCCGGTAGCGTAAGGCTAACAATCTCAAGCCATCCCATGCTAAGCCGGGTGCTTGAGCATTCGGACCTCGACCTGCTCATCCCACCATGCTTGTGAATACGCGCCTCAATATGTCCCATCTCCCTCCACTTGGCATTGGTATGAATCAACGTGTATTCGCAGTCCCTACTCTCACCCTCTTCAACATGCGCGTGCGTTGGTGTTCATTCTTGGTTTCCTATCAGTCGCCTTCACTCACCCCGACTCTATCGAGCGGACTCCGTACTCCCATACCGCCCACTCTCCCGTTGTGAGTTTCTAACTATAGTACGAACCCCTTAATCAACGATCGCTCTGGGAGAGTGGTCGCAGGCCCAGGACGTTAGGCAAAGAAAATGACTTCCGAGGTTGAAATGGTGTTCACAGATACGATATGCCGGATTTAAGGAACAGACTGACTGGGCTTCTACGCGAAGTAATCCTACTGCTCGATTTAGTGCCGAGGGGGTTATCTTCACGTATAGGTAGAAGGCCTTCTGGGAGAGTCTGCCTGAATGTGGACTGAGGCTTCAGGTTGATGGCGTATGGTGGGGTAGTGAGGCATGAGTCTGAAGGCGACTGTCGAATTTGGCGAGTATCGCGTTCTCAACCAAGGAATCGTGTCTCCACGATCACGAGAGATCCGATCTATCCAAGGTGATCGATTCCATCAATAACAACTCCGCGGACGTGCCCTCGGGAAGCGGAACAGATTCGACTGCCAGCGAGGATGATTTCTGGTTTAGAGTGTTCCCTTCGTATACAGAGCTTATCGTTTGTTTGGGATTTGCAGACAGGGCCTATCTGCAATATCAACGACGCCCCAGTCGCTTTGTCTCCTGCGATCCCAAGTTTAGAGGCCCTTCAGTCGAGATTTGGTATCCTGTGATGGCGCCCCGCGATATTTCTCGAACTAACTTTGTCCCGAAACATAGCAATCAAAACCATCAGGGAGTTCTTTGATTGCGGATTTATTACCATTGATGATAATTGGGACCAAAGATATTTAAAGCTTACCGGTAGTCATTCAATCCAGGTGCCTAACAGGACGAGAATGATCAAGCCGCTGCCGCCATGAAATCGAAATCGTGAAGACTATTTGAATTATTAACCTTAAGTTGAGAGTAGGTCCTCAGCAGTGGCTGACATCTCTGTGACGTTCGGCAGCAAAATTCACGACCAATTCATCCCCCATTCATAAGGATTTCACATACGGGTGATAAAACCCAAACGTTATGGACCAATCAACCTCTACTCTAATTAATCCCCCTAGAAGATCTATGAAACACGTGATCGCAATTGCCACGATGTTCATCTGTACCGTTGTCCCTTCGCGGCAAGCCGCTGCCCAGACACTGCAGTCGCAAGTCTCTGCCGATTGGAAGGCCCTTGGATGGACACTGCCCGAAAGCTTTTCCCCTGATCAGATTGCCCTCTTCAAGGGACTCAACGCAGCCAGCGGAACCTGGTCGTTCGAGGCGGAGACCGTTGATGGAGATACCGTCACCGCCCTGATGGGCAACCTTGTGACAACGGGCAGTTCGCAAGGGGGCATGGCATCGGCCTGGAACTTGATCTGGTTTTGGCCCGCCGAGAATCCACAACACGCAATCGTCGAAAATGTCGTGGCGATGCCCGAAAAAAACGAACGATTCGGTCTGATGCTGATCCGTTTTGGACCCGTAAAATACTCCGAGGCCCAACTCAAGCAGAAGCCCAAGGCCCCGCCCATTATCTTTAGGGGTCAATGGGATGCTGAAAAACAGACAGTCAGTTGGACCCCGCGGCGCTTGCCCGGAAAACAGGTCAATCAGACGGATACGCCGGCACCGGCGACGGCAGCAGCATTTCAGATGGTGGTCGCCCCCTCCGGAAAGATCTCTATTCGGAACAGCGAGAACTTGCCTGCTGGACAGATCTCGACTGCGCGGGCGACAGCCCGCACAGGTGAGGCGCCCCAGGTATCTGAGGAGCTTGAATACCTGACCGGTATGCACCGCTTCCACAAAGGATCAGAAATCTCCGATCCCCGGGTCATGCGCTACCTGCCGGCGGAAGCCACAGACATCAGACTGATCAGCGATCGTAACGGGCACATGGCGCACTACCGCATCTCGGCGGAGGCCTTCGACACGTTTCTTGATGAAGTCTGGGAGCGCTATCGGAAAGAGCGTGAAGCCAAGCCGAAATCGTGGGTCGATTACAGCGAGGAACAAATCACCGCAGCGCGCAAAGGCCGAAAGGTGGGACGTTATGAGCCGAAGGTCCGCTCAACGGAAATCGCTTTCGACAAACCCATCGTCTGGGAACTGCTGGAGAACGCGACTAAATACGACGGACCGCGTAAGAGGAGTGCTGCCGGAGGGACTTACTACTTTGACCGTACGACAGGCATCGCCTGCCAGGACGCCGGTTACTGGTAAGGAGTTCGCCGAACAAGGCGATGCTGGACAACCGGAAACCCGGTTCGACTCGACATGATTTTTGTAGCTACGACCCTTAACCCGCAGGCGAAGGCGCACCGCCGTTAGCTGGTGCCAGACCTGAAAATGAAACGCGGTCTTCTCAACGCAGCGACTATAGTATCGATCGTCGCACTCGTCACGCTACGAGTGGCTCAGCTTGTATGGTCTGACGTATACAGCGGCACGAAGCACGCGATTTCGAAGCTCCTGCCAGGTTTAGGCGTCGAGATGATTGTTCAGGTCACGGTCGAGTTACCTTCAGGTCTAAGGGGAGACGGGATCACGTAGGCTGTATGAGAATACGTGGATCGCGTTGCTCGCCTAAGCTTAGGCCACAGTTTGAGCACCGTCTAAATATCGTGCTCTATGACTCCGCAGATAGAAAGTGGCTTGTGAACCTAGACGTTACCAAACTGAATCACAGCCATCCCATAGATGCTTGCAACTAGACAATATGGTTACGTGAAGCCCTTGTTTGGAAGGGCCTCGGGATCAGGGAACTAATCTTGCAAACTCAGGTTTGTGGCATGGCTGCAAACTCAGGTTTGTGGCATGGCCGGGTAATCTGGGCAAGTTGGTCAGCTTGGCTGTCCCATTCAAGTGGGTTGCAATCCCGGGAGAAAAGCTTTCCTGGCTGCCCCAGCGCTCGATAGTATCCACTGGCGGTCCCATAGCTTTGGAGCAGCGACAGCAAGTCTAACCGAGACCACAAGATTCCACGAATCAACGGCCATAATCGCGTAAAGCTGTGCTGCCAGTGACTGAGGTAGGCAAGGTAGCGTAGGATGATGTAAGTGATAAACGCTGTCCAGATCTGCCACTTCACCGCCCTTTCATTATAACCTACAAAGTCGCAGAGCTGTAGACATTGCTTGAGCTCTTTGAGGAAGACTTCAATCGCCCAGCGGCTTTTGTAGAGATCGCAGATGCTGCTAGCGGCAAGGTCCATGTTGTTGGTGATGAAGACCATGACCTTCTCTTCGCCGTTGACGATGACTCGTGCTTCAACTCGTCGAAGCCGTTGTGGCTAGGCAGTTCTACTCTTCAGGGCTTTCAATATGATCTCATCATCACGCAGCACTTTGCCCTGAACGCTGGATTCTTGGAGCTTCTTCACGACTCGATATGCCATGTTGTCCTTGGCATGCGTGATCCACGTGATGTCTTCGCTAGCCAGTTCATAAAGATGATCGAAGTCGACGTAGGCTTTATCGAAGACCATGATTTCCCCCGCTTCAAATAGCTCTCCTTCGCCGTATCGACCACGGCAAATCTGGGAAGCATGTCTTGCATGTCCAGCCCAAGATGACACTTGGCTGCAGCCTTACGCCGTCGATGCTTGGCCCAGTCCATGCAATTGGCAACCAAAGCAATCGTCGTCGAGTCAACCGCATGGACCGGATATTTGAATCGCTTTGGAAGTTTGCTGTAACGGCTTCTTTTGCCAAATCCTGGAGATTGGCTCTGACAATGTTCGAGCACTTTCCAAAAGAGATCCTCCGCCATGGCTGGATCGCGAGTGCGATTGGCATGCGATAGAGTGTTGCGCCGAGGAGCGGTAGCTCCTCGGATCGTAGCGAGCTTACCAGGGTGATTCTGAAGCCCATCACAGATATCATTGAGGCTTAGGGCCCTCGTCATCTGCCCATAAATCAGGGCAACGAGATGACTCCAGGGCGAGAACGTTCGCGCTTGCTGCTCGCAGCCGTGCTTGCGAGCCAACTTGGAAACGAGACATACCGGGATGTACTCGCAAACGGCATTGAGAATGGAATATCTACCCCTTTGCTGGGATCGAGGTGGCGTCTTTTTCACTAAGCCTGCCTGTAGCAGGTTAGTCTCAGAGATCCCAGCCTATCTTTTCAGTTAGCAAAATGGGATGGCTGTGTTTCAGTTTTGGGCCACCTATTGCTGGCTTTTCTTGATTGCTTTAGTCTCCTACACTGCTGTCTTTCAGCGAAAGTTCGATGGCGGGGCTGGATTTCATTTCATATCATTTGTCAGTGCTCTGCCTACATTTCGATGACAACCGTATGCCTCTTGGTCACTAGGTCGATACTGTCCATGTTCATTGGAATACCAGTGCTACTGGAGTTGGATAATCCCTACGGTTATTGGAACGCCATTGATAGTGCTTGTAGCAGGACGCTATTCCCCAAACAAGTCAATCAAGCCGAACGAGGCGCCAGACACCGAAACTTGACCTGCGGTGAGTCAAAAATGACATGACAATCTTGAATGATCGCGTGCCATCAACGTAGAGATATCAACCGATCGACATCGCGCTGTCTCTATAGATTGCTGTAGTAATCGGCGATGCGGTGAGCGTGTTCATCGTAGGCAGATTCGAACAGTTCGGTCGCCTTGTCTGTGCCAATCACGGCGCCTGCTGTCAGGACCTTTGGAGGATGGCCAGCTTTGGTTAGGCGGTCAGCGACTTCTGCTTTGATGCTGTTGATGAGAAGGCATCCACCCACGGTGGAGCCAGGAGCGACTTTGGTTTCGAGGCCTTCGATTTCAACCATGGAGTCTCCTAGGGGCGCGCCAGTATCGAGGATGATGTCGGCGAAGTCCGTCAGTTTCTTGCCGTCGGCCCGCTTTGATGTACTCGGCTCGGAGTGTTTCTGGCTGACAATGGCGACGACCTTGATGCCGCGCCGCTGAAACTCCTCGGCCATCTCAATGGGGACAATGTTACACCCAGACGATGAGATGACGAGGGCGGTATCTGTTTCCTTAAGTGCGAAGTTGCGAAGGATTTGCTTAGCCAATCCTGACACATTCTCGATAAACATGGCTTGGCGTTGGCCGTTGGCGCCCACGACCAGGTTATGGAAGGTGAGAGAAAGTTCGACGATGGGGTTGAAGCCCGGAAAGGAGCCGTAGCGTGGCCACATCTCTTCGACCATGATCCGGCTGTGGCCGGAGCCAAAAACATGGACCATGCCGCCTGCGAGGATGCTTTTGGAAAAATGATCGGCCACCGTGGAGACGATATCGAGTTGTTGGGCGACTCGGGCGTGGATGCTTTGACAATGTTCGAGGTAACGAGCTGAAGGGGAAGGTTTCGACATGATGGTGGTATGTTAGTTGAATAGTTTCTGAGCGGCCTGATAGGCTGCACCATAGGCACCCGCCCAGGTGCCTAACTCGGCTTTGCGTAACGTGATGCAAGCATCGGCCGGGAGCCATTCCGTCGCTTTGACAAACTTAGTTAGAGGGGTGAAGAGGGCGTCGCCTGCCTCGGTGATGCCGCCGCCCAGCACGACTACTTCTGGATCGACCGCATTGGACATGGAAACAATGGCTGCAGCGAGCGCTCGCAGCGAGTCTAACCAAATCTCCGTGGCCTCAGGATCACCCTGAGTATAGGAATCGACTAGAGCTTCGGTCGATGTGAATCGATTCTCGCTGCGTTTCGGGAGAGTGAGTTCGCCGATGGCGTCTTCAATACTGCCGGGCGTTCGGCAGAGATCGGGTTCACCGCGATAGTCCACGGACGTGTGGCCGAGGTGCCCGGCTCGACCGAAGCGGCCTTTTAATAAGTTCCCTCCAGAAACGATGGCCCCTCCCACTCCGGTACCCAAGGTGTACATGATGACGTCTTGCAGACCTCTGGCTGCGCCCAGCCAAATTTCTCCCATAAGTGCGGCATGCGCATCGTTTAAGACGGGCAAGGCCTCGATGCGTCCGAGGGTTTCTTGCCAATGCAATTTCTCCAAGCCTGCCATGCGACCAGGCATAAAGGCGATGGCGTCTCCCTCAGGAGTCGCTAGTCCGGGAGCTGAAAGCCCCACGCAGGCCGCGCTGTGGCCGATCGTGGTTTCGTGGCTTCGAATGAGTTCAGCAACCTGTTTCGCGAATACGGGTTTTCCGTCTGCTAGAAACTCGCCATCACAAGTGGGTAGCGTTTCTTGGGCGATCGTGTTTCCGTCAGGATAGGAAACGGCCACGCTCTTAACTTCAGTGCCGCCGAGATCGATGCCGATGATGCTCGCGCTCATGTCCGTTAGGTCCTTGAACGCCCTTCGGTCACGGACCAGCCGCCGTCAACAGCTAGGACTTGTCCTGTCACAAAGTGTGAGGCGTCGGACAGAAAGAAGAGAGCGGCCTCATCAAGGTCTTCAGGAACGCCGACTCGACCGCCATCAAGTGGTTGTTTCTGCCGAACGAAGTCCATGATGGCTTCGTTTCCCAGGGCGCGCGTTGACATTGGAGACTCGACTAGAGCAGGGGCGATCAGATTGGCGCGAATGCCTTGGTTTGCATAATAGGACGCGATCGATTTGGTGAAGCCGATGGCGGCGGACTTGGTTGCGGCGTAAACGTGCGAGGCGAAGAAGTCTGGTGAGGGAGCGTAGCCTAGCACAGATCCCATGTTTAAAATGATTCCCCCGGTGCCGTGCTTGAGAAATTGTTGTACTGCCGCTCGGTTGCTGTAGATCAGTGATTTTAGATTGAGATCGAGGGTGTAGTCGATGCCCTCGTCAGTTACTTCATGAAGGTGGCCATCGCCTGAAGAGCGTCCACTCCCGCCTGCCACATGATAAAGGCCATCGAGTTGGCCAAATTCCGAGACGGCGATTGCTACGGCTGCGTCGACGGAAGCAGAGGAGGCGGCGCTTCCAGACAGGCCTCGCGCCCGAGTGCCTAACTGATCCACCGCGTGGTCCACCTTGTCTTGGCTGCGGCCTGTGACGACCACATTCGCGCCCGCCTCGACTAACCGCTTGGCCGCCGAGAGGCCCAAGCCCGAGGTTCCCCCAATAATCACGATGTTGCGCCCGTGCATGTCTGTCTTTGTCGCCACGGCGGCACCTTGTCAGCCGCACTCGACCGCTGCAAACCCTAATCGCTCCGAGACTTGGAACGAAGGGTATGTGGTATTCGAAGTCGAGTTCGTTGTCGGGAAGCCTGGCGACCCCCACTGCGGCGGCACGGCCCTCTACTTGCGTTGCTCATGCATCCCTGCTAACGAAACGCCATGTTTGGAAGCCAACCGAAAGGAGAGATGGTCGCACCAGGATGGTTTTTCCGCCCGCTGTCTCCGAA
>Ga0213863_10002592_pt1 | contig 12750 bp, 12 predicted proteins | sample PICome_8_FD_160128 | JGI IMG/M metagenome (GOLD analysis project Ga0213863, IMG submission 160128) | Coastal seawater microbial communities near Pivers Island, North Carolina, United States - PICO497 | ecosystem: Environmental > Aquatic > Marine > Coastal | place: USA: North Carolina... | reverse complement strand
GAGCCTCAGGACCCACAACCGTCAGTGTGATGCCTTGCTCAATGGCAAAGTCGCTCAACCCCTTAAAGTCCATCACCGCAATATCGACATTGGTCAAGTTTCTCGCCAGTGCAGTCCCACCGTTGCCTGGGGCAACAAAGACTTCGCTGACACGCTCGGACTGAGCAAACTTCCAAGCCAAAGCGTGCTCTCGGCCACCAGACCCTACCACCAAAATTTTCACTAGATCATCCTTCTTTCTTTAAAGGCCAACATCAGTGCTTAAAGTGTCGAACATGCGTGAAGACCATTGCCATACCTGCTTCATCTGCTGCGCTAATCACCTCTTCGTCTCGAACAGAACCGCCAGGTTGGATCACCGCGGTAATGCCCGCGGCGGCCGCCGCATCAATACCGTCTCTAAATGGGAAGAACGCATCTGACGCCATGACCGATCCCTCGACAATCAAGCCTTCATCAGATGCTTTGATGCCAGCGATTTTTGCGCTGTAAACTCGGCTCATTTGACCAGCACCAATGCCGATGGTCTGCTCATCCTTTGCATAGACTATTGCATTCGATTTAACGTTCTTGGCCACCTTCCATGCAAACATGAGATCAGACAGCTCTCGCTCACTCGGCTTTCGACGCGACACCGTTTCTAAAGCCTCCGGGTCAAGCAACATTGTATCTGGTGATTGGACCAAGAGCCCCCCGGAGATTTTTTTTAGCTCATGAGACGGTTGCGTCAACGTCCGCTCACCCAACTGCAGCACTCGAATATTTTTCTTGCTGGCCATAACCGACGCGGCATCCGCTGTCACTTCATCGGCGATTAAGACTTCGACGAACTGTTGATCAACGATAGCCTTGGCAAGCTTTGCATCAAGCAATCCATTGAGCGCGATAATTCCTCCGAAAGCCGACGTCGGATCTGTTTGGAAGGCGCGCTGGTAGGCCTTTCCTAGATCGATCGCCGAGGCAACCCCACAAGGATTGGCATGTTTCACGATCACGCAGGTGGGCTCCGAAAAACTTCTTACGCAGGCAAGCGCTGCATCGGCATCAGCAAGATTGTTATAAGACAATGCTTTACCTTGCAACTGGGTTGCATTTGACAAGCTGCCGTAGGGTGCGGGCACTTCTCGGTAAAAAGCCGCATTTTGATGCGGGTTTTCCCCGTACCGCATGTCCTGAACCTTGATCCACTGATGCGACAGAACAGCAGGGAACTCGTCGGGTTGATCATGTGCAGATTCTGTCTCGCGCGCCGATAGATAGTTAGAGATCGCCGCGTCGTACTGCGCAATATTCGCAAAAGCGCGTCGGGCACTCCCAAACCGAAATTTTCTCGATACCGCGCCCCCATTCGCCTGTAACTCATCAATGAGTGCCGGATAATCTTCGGGGTTGGTCACCACAGTGACTCGATCAAAATTCTTACTGGCTGACCGAATCATGGCGGGTCCGCCAATATCGATATTCTCAATCGCGCGCTCGAGGCTGCAATCGGCTTGCTGGGTCACGGCCTCAAATGGGTACAAATTCACGACCAAGAGATCAATGGCGGGAATCTCCTGAGCGGCCATAACTTCTGAGTCGATCCCGCTTCGCCCTAAGAGTCCGCCATGCACCTTAGGATGAAGGGTTTTAACTCGTCCATCCATCATTTCTGGAAATTGTGTGAAGTCAGAAATTTCCTGGACGTCATAGCCGGCTGCTGCGATCGCTTGATGCGTCCCCCCAGTGGACACCAGAGCCACATTGAATGCCTGTAATGCCTCAAGCAAAGACTCTAGTCCTGTCTTGTCGGAAACACTGATCAATGCACGTTTAATCGCGACCTTTTCCATCTTATTCCTTATTTCGTAGTGACTGCGCCATGGGCGATGTGCTTACAGGTAGCGTAGTTCAAAGCAAACCATATTTATTCAGTTTTGTTCGCAGTGTTCCCCGGCTCAGGCCAAGCATCACTGCAGCTTTTGACTGATTTTGACCCACATGCGCCATCACTCGCTCGAGCAACGGAGGCTCAACCTGAGCTAGCACCAGTGCATAAAGATCGTGAACGTCCTGATCCTCAAGCAGCCGCAAATATTCGGCCAAATTTTGATTGACCGAGGTCTTTATACTGACCTGCGGCGATCGCACGGATGTCTCGGGCGCCCCTTGGGTTTCTCTCATGCTGCTGCCTTGTGGTCAGCGGTTTTCTTGATTCGCGTCAGAAATTCAATTTGCTGCGAGGCCAGGGCAATCTGATTAAATGATTGACGAGCCGCTTTATGCGCATCGAGGTTCGCAGCAAAAAACCAGCCAGCATGTTTACGAGCAATCCGTACTCCTTGCCCCTCTCCATAGAATTCATGAAGTGAGGAAAGGTGCTGGAGCATCGCATCGCACTTCTCATCGAAACTGCGTTCAATTGGGTGAGTATGTCCGTTGAGATAAGCATCAATATCGGCTGGGAGCCATGGCCTCCCTTGAACAGCTCGCCCGACCATCACAGCATCAGCGCCTGTTTGCTCAATCACCCACCGAGCCTGCTCAGGTGAACAAATATCGCCATTGGCAATGACCGGGATTGAGACCGCCGCTTTAACTTGTGCAATAGCGTCGTAATCGACCGACCCTTCAAAACGACAAGCGCGAGTTCTCCCATGCACTGAGAGCGCCTGGATACCAGCATCTTGCGCAATTTTCGCGACCGTCACAGCATTCTGTTCTTGTTTTGACCAACCCAATCGATACTTGAGGGTAACCGGAATCGAAACCGCCCGACACACTGCAGCTAAAATATCAGCAACCAGGGTTTCATCTCGCAGCAAAGCAGAACCCGCCGCCTTGTTACACACCTTCTTGGCTGGGCAGCCCATGTTGATATCAAGAATTTGTGCCCCTGCCCGTTCATTTGCGGCGCCAGCAAGGGCGAGTGTCCTTGGGTCTGAACCGGCGATTTGAACCCAACGAGGGCTGGGCTCATCCGCATGTATTCGCCGAAATCGAGATTTTGAAGTGTTCCACAAGGTTTGATCGCTGGTCAGCATCTCGGCAACCAACCAAAAGCTACCAAATTGCCTGCATAGGTCTCTGAAGGGGCGATCGGTAACGCCTGCCATGGGCGCGACAACAGCTCGACTCGGGTGCATCACGTCGCCAATCTTGAGCATCTTAGACCTCACTCCAAACGAGGCCCTATGATAACAACAGATTAAGGCCTGTTCACCAATTCCATTTGATAAGATACCGCCCTGCCGTAGGATGCCTCCTCTGCGACATCAAACTCAATTCGAACTTCACCGACTGCCTCGATCATTAACTTTTGACGCCCTGAAACCCGATAGTCCTTCTGACCCTCAAGTGTGCGAGCAGCAATCACTTGCCCGGTTTTATCGCTCAATGTAAACAGAAGATTCGGAAGATCTTGGGCAAAGCCAGCCGAGTTAGTCAATCTTGCCGTGACACGCGCCCGACCAGCCTGCCAGGGCGTCATATTGACATCACCGAGACTCAGCAGTGCAAGGTCTTCAAACCGATCTAATTTGCAACCCACAGCATTACAAAAAACTTTCGCAGCCCCATAGAGCAGGGGAGTCTGATAAAGTCGCTCACCTGCGATCCACAAAAGCTGGATTAGCAACAGCGCCAAAAGCAAAACGCCCCATAAGGAACGGGAATGAGGCAGATGAAGACGCTTTAGCATCGTCGCTACGTCCCCACCCTTACCTTTCAATGGACCTGCGCTTGAGGTCCGGGCAGCAAGATTGGAGTGATCTTTAGGTAACTCCGATTGAGAGGAGTTTGCACCCCGACTCAAGTCAACTTGATCATCTTCCAGCTCATCAATATTAAGTTGATCCGAGTTCACCGGCTCATCCAAAGGGGAATCGACCATACCGTCAGACGCTGAAAGCGATTCCTCTTGCGCCTCAAATAACCCAGACTCTGGTGCCACAGATTCTGACCCAGCAAGCGCCGACTCGCCCTCAGAGAAATCAATAGGTGCCTCAATAGAGTCACCAGGTTGATCTTCGTAACCCTCAGAGAATTCGGGAATATCATCTGCATTGAAAAATGCCTGACAATGGCCACACTGCAACGCACCATCGGCGACGGACAACTCTTCAAGAGTGACCTTGAACCCTGTACCGCAGACTGGACATTGGGTTACTAACATCGCCGCGCTACCAAACAGAGCCAACCTTCTCGCTCAAATTGATCGATAAATTGAAGGTCATCACAAAAATGTGCTTCGACCATTTCCTGCTGGGACGACATAATACCTGAAAGCACTAAGATACCCTCCGGTGCGAGACATTCGATTAACTGTTGCGCCATGGCGATAATGGGTTCAGCAAGAATATTTGCTAAAACCACATCATAAGTTTTCGGTTCAAATTGCGCAGGTAGGACTGCTTGAAGCCTGTCACCCACCCCATTGACTTCGGCGTTGTCCTCGGTAGCGCAGATTGCCTGAGGATCTAAATCAACTCCCTGACAATGACTCGCGCCAAGTAACAGCGCAGCGATCGCTAAAATACCTGAACCACATCCGTAGTCCAGAACCGATCGCGCTTTAAAATCGTGGCCATCCATCCACTCCAAGATCAGCGCTGTTGTTGCATGCGTGCCTGTGCCAAATGCCAACCCTGGGTCCAACCGGACAGCAACTTCAGCAGCCTCGGGCACTTCAAACTCGGTTGGCACAATCCACAGCCTTTGCCCGCACGGCATCGGCTGGAACTGACTCAACCATTCACGCTCCCAGACCCTCTCGGCCAAGGTCTCGACTTGATTAACGAAATGACCTAGGACCTCAAACTCGGCAACAATTGAGGTGACGTCACAATCCTGCTCAAAGAGACCGCAAATCTCTAGCGCCGACCACAGAGGCGTTGTTCCTGGTTCTGGCTCGTAGATCGGGCTATCCGCGGGATCAGTCAGCGTCACCGACAAGGCACCCTTATCCCAGAACAGAGATTCGATGTGATCTGCTTCTGAAGCGTTCGTCGCGATTGTCACTTTATGCCAATGCAAATCAGCTCCTTAAATTTCTTTACGTTGATCAACGTCAGACCCCTCCGAACGCCCTGCGACGATGAATGCTTAAGGGGCACCTATTCTAGTCGCGTTTACCCAATAAAGGGTTGATTCGGGCCATTGGGTTCGGCGGGCATCGACCGTTCCTTGTAGCAATTTTATTTTCAGCCTTCTCGCTTTTGAACCAGGCCACTTCGGATTTGGCTCAAACAGTCGGCACAAGTGATCTTCAGCTCTCGTCATCCGCCGCAGCCGTCATCGGCCATCCTCTGGAACTATGCCGCGGTTTTCTGGAAGGGCCTGCGTTCGTGACGTTGCTCGCTTGGCAAACGCGCATGAGACTTCTGCCTGCCTTAGGACTTGCGAATTTGAAATAAACAGTCCCCTTCAGTCACAAGCGCTCCGTCCTCAATGAGCATCGCCATCAGTAGACCCGGCTCTTCCGCTAAAATTGGAACTTTTTGATCACCCGATTTTATGGCCCCAAGTTGATCACCAGCCGCCACAATCTCGCCCAGCCGCTGAAGGGTTGTCATACTCTCGTCCAAAGATCGGTAAAAAACCCCCGTTAACGGAGCGCGAACAAAGTCCAGAGCACCATCTAAGCTCGCATAAGCCTGCAATCTTGGACGTCCGATGATTGGCACAACTGCTTCAGATGGCTGCAAACCATCATCGACATGGCCTCTCTTGATTTTCACCGCATCTTCTCCATCTCGAACTTCTATCTCTGAGATGTCCGATTCTTGCATCATTTCAATGAGCTTCTTAACCTTTCGGATATCCATCGCTAGCCCCGCTTGGATGCAATGTAGGTCAAAGCATATTCGTAACCCGCAGAACCTAAGCCAGTAATCACACCCTCGGCGATATCAGATAGGTAAGAGTGATGGCGAAAGCTTTCGCGACTGTGAACATTGGATAAATGAACTTCGACAAATGGTATGGCCACCCCCGAAAAAGCGTCTCTCAGAGCTATGCTGGTGTGCGTTAACGCGCCTGGATTAATAATCACCCAGTCAACCGAGCCCTTGGCATCGTGCAGCCGGTTAATCAGTTTGTGTTCAGCATTGGACTGAAAAAAGCTAAGTTCGATGTCAGACTGTGCAGCGGCTGCAAGGAGCTTAGCCTCGATGTCCTGCAATGTTTCGTAGCCGTAGACTTCAGGCTCTCTCTCACCCAATAGGTTCAGGTTAGGTCCGTTTAGCACCAGTACAGAATTCACCATAGATACGCTCTCTCGACTTTGTCTTCTCTCATTTGCTTTCACTAAAGGAACGCGCTTCGCGAACCATCCTAAACCGAATTATTTAAAATGTATAATTTTCATTTTTCCCGAATTTGGGACAAATAAACCGTATTTTAGTGGATTTTAAAGAAGTTTATTTTCTTCAGAAGGTGGGTACAAGCTGCCAACATGGCCGATAACCAAGAATTAAAGAAGATAGTAACGGCCCAATTCAATCCATCTGACCGACTAATTGATAGCATTGATACATTTCTCCCAAGATTTTATGATTTTGGCCTCTGCTTTTAACTAAAATAACCAGACCTTTGTTTTTAAATTTTAGAGGATTTTAGAGGATTTTAGAGGATTTTAGAGGATTTTAGAGGATTTTAGAGGATTTTAGAGGATTTTAGAGGATTTTAGAGGATTTTAGTCAGTTTTGATTCTGAATACACGTATTGCCAGTGCTAACACGCATAGGAAGTGACATCGGGTTCGTGACGCATTTTATCAAAATAGATTTATAGACCGTCCGCTCATAAGGTCCAGTCAACCCAACACTATTGACGCCAACAAGACCCTCAGAGCCACCAGAATAATGACTCTGGTCATCGCTAACACATCAATCTACGCGGGTTTCAGCGGGCGCAGATTTGCGCCCTAACCACCCGATCCAAAACGGGGAAGCCATCACACCTAGTCATCAGTGATTTCAAGTGGCCGCTTTTGAGGTGGGTAACAGTAGCCCCGATCCGCGCAGCCTTGATATCGCACTTCCCATTCCCCGGAGGCAGGCGCTGCGGCTGATAGTGCGCTAAGCGCCACGGACAGCTCAAGGTTATCTCTATATATCTCGACGTCACCAAAATACTCATCCACGTGGCGCTCACCGAGCGGTTTTTCGATATTCAGTGAGACTTCACTTCCTAGGCCAACCAAACTGATTCGATCCGCATACAAATAATGACCAGGAGTAATCAACCAACTCAATGTCAACTGACCATTCGCTCGATAGCTCGAAAATTGGAAGGCTTGATCAACAGGCAGCACCCTCGATAGGCCAGTGGTTTTAGACCAGGGCAATTTTTCAAACAGACTCGAAGCCATCACGGAGCTCGCAGCGACTAACACCCATAACAACGCCGTTGATCGCACAAACTGATTCATTAAAGATTTCATAACCGCCCTTTCTTTTTTTCCGCTCCAACGTAGACTTGCCCTATGACTATGCACAAAGCTGAATCTGTTCAGAGCGCGCGACTCCAAACTTTTCTGTCAACCGCTCGGGCCGAAGATGGTTGGGCACTCGCCCGAACCACCCTCGCAGCTATTATTCTAACGCTACACATCAGCAGCTGCACAATGATAACGCCCTCTGCCTCCGACGATGGGGCAGAACCAGCTGCGATTCCCCTCTCTGACCCTGTGCCAACCCTTGATCAGAAGACTGAACTTGATTTGATCCTCAAGCAGGCCGAGGCCGCTTTTGATGCTAACGCATTGACGACTCCCAGCGATACCAGTGCCCTACACTACTACAGGGAGCTGCTCGCTCTGCGACCGAATCACCCCGCTGCTCTGGAGGGGCTGAACAACATTGTCGATCGTTATATCGCCTGGGCCCTGGTTGCCATTGACCAAGGCAACTTCGCCAAAGCCCATCAATTTTTAGAGCGTGCAGCCACTGTGAATCCGAAATCCCCTTCGATTGCAGCGGCCTCAGCGCAGATCCGGCGCAAGCGCGAGCAAGCCACATCGATTGAAATTGTCCCAGACTGGCTGATTGTAGGGCGTGACACAGATATGAATGAAGATGATACTCATAACGCAAAAATAGTTAGTACTTACTTCTCAGATATCGCTAATAAAATAGATTATCTTTCCGCCAAAGCGACCATCTACTCGAAAACCGACCGCGAAGGTCGGTGGATCTACCAACAGATTAATGCGCACACGGTACAACGACTCAGAGCAACCCTAAAGATTGATACGCCCAGTCGCATTGAACTGCATTTTAAGCCCCAACTTGGTACGATTACGACTCCTCCCAAAGCACCTTAGACAATGAAGAATCCGTTTAAGAACCTTTTTCGCGCATCACTCGATGAAAAACTAGAGCAGCTCGAGACCATGGAAGCTGGGCCAAGCCTCAAACTATCCCTGGGTTTCCTGGGCGCAACCCTGCTGATGGCTCTCGTCTTGACCGCCGGGTTGGGATTTCATTGGAGCAGCGAACCGGACCTTTTTGATCAGACAAATGGCTCGCTTAAAGCCCTCAGAACATCAACAGACGTCACCGTCACTGGGACGAGCACGGTTGAAGCGCTGAGCCTGCTCGGCGAAACCCTCCTCACCAAGCCTGGCGGCTATCTCAGCAATGATCGGTTACCCCCGGGTATTTTTCTCGACAACCTACCAAACTGGGAATTTGGCGTATTGGTTCAGATTCGCGATCTGACTCGCGCGCTTCGCAACACCCTGAGCCGCTCGCAGTCACAATCGAGCGAAGACCCTGATCTGGTCAGCGCCGAAAATCAATTTTACTTCGACAACAATTCTTGGATTCTTCCTGCAACAGAAGATGAGTACCGCAAAGGTTTAACGGCCCTAAATGACTATCACAAACGTCTGAGTGATCCGCGACAACAGCAAGCACAGTTTTATGCGCGAGCCGACAACCTGAGCCTGTGGTTGGGTGAGGTTGAGACTCGGCTTGGCTCTTTATCCCAAAGACTCAGCGCAAGCGTCGGCAAACGTCAACTCGACACCGGTTTAGCCGGCGACAGCGCAGCCGAGCAGTCCACCGCGACAGCCATCGAAAATGAAATCAAAACGCCTTGGCTTGAACTTGACGATGTTTTTTACGAGGCTCGGGGTTCAACCTGGGCGCTGATTCATTTGCTTCGGGCGGTGGAAACCGATTTCGCGCCCGTACTTGAGAAAAAAAATGCAACTGTGAGCCTGCAACAAATCATTCGGGAACTCGAACCCACCCAAGAGAAGCTTTGGAGCCCGCTCATTCTCAACGGCAGTGGCTTAGGTGTGTTAGCCAATCACTCGCTGGTGATGGCGTCACACATCTCTCGCGCCAATGCTGCGATCAGCGACCTACGACAATTACTAGAGCAGGGCTAACTTCGACACCATCTGCGCCTAGTTTTTTGGCCACAAGACGTTGAATCACCCAGGATCTCATCAGAGAGCGGTTCCCAGATCGCCTACAATTTTGTACCATTAGCGCGCGCCCGAATCGGGCGGGGGGTTACTATCACAATTTATTGAGATCACTTATGACTTTTGACAATCATTTGCCGCCACTTTTTGGCGTATTCGGACTCGTCGTCGCGTTTGTCATCTATGTCGTCATGACACGACAAGATGAAGGCACAGAGAAAATAAAAAAGATCGCCGACGCCATCCATCGGGGTGCAATGGTCTTCATGCATACTGAGTACAAGCTGCTCTTTATGTTTGCGACACCTGTCGGACTTTTACTTTGGTATTTCTTAGGCACGAACACTGCCATATCTTTTGCCGCAGGCGCGCTTTCATCGGCCCTCGCGGGATACCTCGGTATGTTTTCTGCCACGAAAGCCAACGTTCGCACAACAGCCGCAGCGCAATCTAGCGGCCAAGCTGGTGCGCTTACCGTCGCCTTTTATGGTGGATCGATTATGGGCCTTTGTGTCGCATCACTCGGCCTGATTGGTTTGGGGTCGCTGTATTGGTTGTTTGGCGGTGATCCAGCAACCGCTCACGCAATCCACGGTTTTGGAATGGGCGGCTCAGTGGTCGCATTATTCAGTCGCGTTGGCGGTGGAATTTTCACAAAAAGTGCTGATGTTGGTGCAGATCTCGTCGGGAAGGTCGAAGCTGGTATTCCTGAGGATGATCCCCGGAACCCAGGAGTCATTGCGGACAACGTGGGCGACAACGTGGGCGATGTGGCCGGGATGGGCTCGGACATTTTCGAGTCTTATTGCGGCTCGATGATCGCAACGATCGCAATTGCATCAACCATGGTGATGTCAGATCCCACCGCCACTGCGCTGCTAGCTGGCGCCACGGGTGATCAGGCCAAAGCCAATCTGATGGCGTTTCCTTTGATGCTCGCATCGATCGGACTCCTCTGCTCCATTATCGGCATTATCGTGGTTCGATTACGCTCGAACGCGGCGCCGGAGAAAGCGCTTCGCACAGGACACCAACTCTCAGCCGTTCTTCTCATCGCAGGCGCTTATTGGCTCACGGGTCAAATGGGACTTAGCGCCAATGTTTTATACGCCATTATTGCGGGCGCCCTCGGCGGGATGGCCATTGGCCTGATTACTGAGTACTACACCGCAAGCAAGCCGGTCGAGCGCATCGCAGAGTCAGGCAAAACAGGAACCGCAACAGTCATGATCACAGGGCTCGCGGTTGGCATGGAGTCGGTTGTTGCACCTATCTTGTTTATTGCTGGCATCATCTACGTGTCGACTGAATTTGCTGGACTGTATGGCGTTGGTATCGCCGCGGTCGGTATGCTCGCAACGGTCGGTATGACCATGGCACTCGATGCCTATGGACCCGTCGCTGACAATGCTGGCGGCATTGCCGAGATGGGCGGCCTCGGTGAGGACATTCGGAAAATTACCGATGGTCTTGACGAAGTAGGTAACACCACTGCTGCGATCGGAAAAGGCTTTGCCATCGGGGCAGCTGCTCTCGCTGCACTGGCCATCATTGCCGCTTTCGTTGAGACGATGTTACAAAAATATCCAGACTTCGAATTGCAATTGTCAAACCCCATGGTCTTGGTTGGGATTTTCATTGGAGGAACACTCCCATTTCTGATCGCTTCGATCACTATGACCGCCGTGGGCGATGCCGCAATGGAAATGATTGAGGAAATTCGGCGTCAATTTCGAGAAATCAAAGGTTTGATGGAAGGCGAAGCTGAACCTGATCACGAAAAATGTGTGGAGATTGCGACCAGCGCTGCGCTCAAGAAAATGATTCTCCCTGGCGTGATAGCTGTCGCAGCACCGCCATTGGTTGGATTTGTTTTGGGTGCTGAGTCTCTTGGTGGCATGCTTGCTGGCGCGCTACTGGGCTGCGTACTGATGGCATTAATGATGGCCAATGCGGGCGGTGCGTGGGACAACGCTAAGAAGTATATCGAAAAAGGCAATTTTGGCGGTAAAGGCTCTGAAGTCCATGCGGCAGCGGTCGTTGGTGACACCGTCGGAGACCCGTTCAAAGACACTTCCGGACCTGCCATGAACATTTTGATTAATGTTATGGCCATCGTCAGTCTTGTGATCGCACCACTCCTGTAAAGCAATCCAAGACCTAAAAAAGCGAGCCTCGGCTCGCTTTTTTTTGCCCGAAGATAGGAAGATCTGAATCCAGCATCTTCTCTCAGAACTCAGGAGACCCAATGAAAAAGCGTTTTGTAGCGACCCCCTCCCAAAACCTCACAACCGAGCAGGCCGAACTACAGGCATTGATTGCCGAGTCCAGAAACTTATCGCCCCAACAAGCGCTAGAAGGACCCTTTGGACCCTGGACGGAATCTCCAGAAATGGGCCAACACTTGTCTCGTATGGGTGTATTCCATCGCTATAACAGTTGCCTCAATCGCCAACAAATCGAACTCGCAATTTTGGTCACTGCGAAATTTTGGCGGGCCAAATTTGAGTGGTGGGCTCACAAACCAATGGCCATGGCAGCGGGAGTGCCTACCGACGTCATTGAGGCAATCCACAAAGGCACGCTGCCAATATTTCCGGATGCTCGAGATGCCGCGATCTATCACTTTGTACTTGAGCTACATGAGCAGCATCACCTTACTACGCCAATTTTTGAGCGCGCCGCTGAATTGCTCGGGCAACAAGGTGTTATCGAACTGGTTGGTCTCTGCGGTTATTATACGACCGTCTCGATGACGCTCAATGCGCTCGAAATCGGGCTACCTGATGGCGCGGAGGACCCTTTTCCGGAACCACTCTAAACCGCTTTCATCCAAAAGACCGGCGCCTCAAAAGACAACACACGTGATGATCAGTTGCCTTCAAAGGGAGGCAGTTTCTTGGGACACAAGTTGTTTTTAAGCCGCACGTATCTTGGAATACCTTGATCATAAGGCGGATAATCTTCTCCTCGTACCAAAGGCCGCAGGTACGCGAGGCCCGCCTCGGTTATTCCCCAGCCATCTCGAGTAATAAATTTCTTCGGCATTTTTTTCTCGACGTTCGCGACCTTTGATAAAGCAACCGAACCGGTTCGCCATCGATAACCCCGGCCCTGACTTCGCTCAAGGGTTACCATCACACCACTCTTGCCGCTCGCGGCGAGCCTCACTGCTGATGCACCAACTGCGTATGCTTGATCAACGTCGACTTTTGAAGCGACGTGTCGGGCAGCTCGTTGAAGGTAATCAGACACTGCCCAATGGCATTTAAAGCCCAACTGATTTTTGATCAGATCCACAAGCATCGGTGCCACCCCCCCAAGCTGGGCAT
>Ga0213863_10002589_pt1 | contig 12762 bp, 10 predicted proteins | sample PICome_8_FD_160128 | JGI IMG/M metagenome (GOLD analysis project Ga0213863, IMG submission 160128) | Coastal seawater microbial communities near Pivers Island, North Carolina, United States - PICO497 | ecosystem: Environmental > Aquatic > Marine > Coastal | place: USA: North Carolina... | reverse complement strand
ACATGACAAATGCCTTCACTGCGGGTACAAGCACAGAAATACCTGTGTATTATGCAACAGACACAACTTTTAGAGTTAGCAATATTTCCGGTCAATCATACGCAAATACTAACGGCGCAACCTACGTTGCCTACCTATTCGCCCACAACGATGGTGACGGTGACTTCGGCCCTGATGGTGATGCTGATATTATCAAGTGTGGGAGTTTTACAGATAGTTCATCTGGATGGAGTGTTGACTTAGGTTTTGAGCCGCAGTTCTTGCTTGCAAAAAGAGCAGACGGCACAGGCAACTGGGAAATAGTAGACACAATGAGAGGCTTTACGGCTGATCGTAGTTATACACGACTATACCCTAATTTATCCAACGCAGAACAAACAGTTACAAAAGTAGGTGTAAACTCTACAGGCTTTTTCTCTACAACGGCTATGGAAACAAATGGTGCTACAATCATCTACATAGCCATTCGCCGTGGTACTGCTGTGCCTGAGAATGCGACTGAGGTGTTTGGTGTAAGCTACGCCCAAAATGTCAATGCAGTTCCCTTCCCCGTAGACTTTATGCTAAATAAAATATACGGCGGCGGCAATACTTACGCCAGAGATAGGCTGCGTGGCGGTACTAAGTATCTTTTAACTGAAACTACAAATGCCGATCTTACGGGTACTGATATTGGCTTTGATGACATGACAGGCAATACCGCAGTTTGGGGTACTAGCTTCATTAATTATAATTGGAAGCGTGCGCCTTCTTACATGGACTGCGTTGCTTACACGGGGGATGGCGTATCAGGGCGTACTGTAAGCCATAACCTTGGTGTTGCACCTGAGATGATATGGACTGCTAAGAGAAGTTCAGGAAGCGGTTTTAAAGTTTTAAGCCCTAATAATAAGCTTATGCTTCTTCACGCAATAAGCTCAGAGTATGCCGATAGCACAACTTGCCAGTTTTACGGTGATAACTCTGTTGTGATAAGCCCTACAGCATCTGACTTTACTGTAGGAAGCCTTCTAAACGGCAACAATACGACATTTATTTCCTACCTATTCGCAACCCTAGCTGGCATATCCAAGGTTGGTTCAGTAACGCATTCTGGAACAACAAACGTGGACTGTGGCTTTACGTCAGGCGCTAGGTTTGTGCTTCTGAAGCGCACTGACGCAACAGGCGATTGGTATGTTTGGGATAGTGAGCGTGGTATTGTGTCAGGCAATGATCCATATTTCCTGCTGAACACAACAGCGGCACAAGTGACAAACACGGATTACATTGACCCGCTATCGTCAGGCTTCACGATTACCAGTAGCTTCACTGCGGGTGACTACATCTTCTACGCAATAGCGTAATCAACAGCATCACGAAAGGATCACTCTGATGGCTGAATACAGAAACAGAACAACTGGTGAAGTTAAAACCCAAGGGCAATGGCGTGCAGCGAACCCCAACATGTCTTTGCCCCGTGTATGGAAAGCTGCAACTCTAGATGCGCTAAACCTAGATGCCGTTCTACGCAGCCCAGCGGCCACCACAGGCGCATATCAAGTGTCAGTTCGTGATGGTGTTGAGCAGGACAGCAATGGCAACTGGGTAGAGAAATATGTAGCTCGTGACATGTTCTCTGACACCACAGAAGATGGCGTTACGACTACCAAGGCAGAGCATGAGGCGGCTTATCAGGCAACACTGGATGCAGCGGTAGCAGAGCGCAATCGCACTAAGCGTGATGGTTTGCTTGCTGAAACAGATTACTTTGCGCTGACTGACGTTACGATGGACGCGCCTATGACAACCTACCGTCAGGCGTTGCGCGATATTACAGCCCATGCAAATTGGCCGAATTTAGCCGATGATGATTGGCCGACGAAGCCGTAAAGGGGGAGAAGGCACATGCCGTTAATCCCACTTAATATCCCAGCGGGCCAATACAGAAACGGCACCGAATACCAGTCTCAAGGCCGCTGGCGCGATGCAAACTTGATCCGCTGGCACGAAGGCGCGCTGCGCCCCGTTGGCGGCTGGCGTCGGCGCGGAAGTGTTGACCTAGACGGCGTGACACGCACGATGGTTGCGTGGGAAGATAACAGCGCTGGCCGACGCGTGGCGTTTGGAACGTACAATAAGTTGTACGCCATGACGTCGAGCAACACTGTAAGCAACATCACACCTGTCGGCTTTACCGCAGGCAGGCAGGACGCTACGTCTTTCACCAGCTATGGCGGCGGGGTTTACGGCACCAGCCTTTACGGATTGCCATCAGAGGATTCCGGCACCATTTTGCCAGCGACCACATGGAGCTTGGAAAACTGGGGCGAATACTTGCTGGCCAACACAGCCGATGACGGCAAGATTTACCAGTGGCAGCTTAACGCTGCAACGCCCGCCGCCGTGCTGTCAAACGCCCCGACAAACTGCTCTAGCATGATGGTGACAGAAGAACGGTTTGTGTTTGCGTTTGGCGCAGGCGGCAATCCTCGAAAGGTTGCATGGTCTGACCGCGAAGATAACAACACTTGGACGCCAGCAGCGACAAACGAAGCCGGTGACATCGAGATACAAACCAACGGCACAATCCTCAAAGGATTACGCACACGCGGGCAGTCATTGATCCTTACAGATCAAGACGCGCACACGGCCACATATAGCGGCCCGCCGTTTGTGTATGGCTTTGAGCGCGTTGGTACGTCCTGCGGCTTGATTGCGGCTAACGCAGCTGCGTCGATTGACGAGGGCGTTGTGTGGATGGGCCAGCGTTCATTCTTTATTTACGCTGGTGGATCTGTGCGAGACTTGCCGTGCGAGGTTGCTGATTATGTTTTCAGCGACATGAACAATGACCAGCGCTCAAAGGTTCACGCCGTTGTGAACAGCCGCTTTAACGAAATCTGGTGGTTTTATCCAAGCGCAAGCGGAACAGAATGCGACAGCTACGTTGCATTTGATTACGCTGAAAACATTTGGACAACCGGCACGATTGACCGCACCGCCGGTGTGGATCGAGGCGTGTTTCGCCAGCCCTTTTGGATTGCCGCTGATGGCATTTTGTACGAGCAAGAAGTTGGCTTTGACTACGGTGGCCAATCTCCGTTTGCCGAAACAGGCCCGATTGCGCTGGGCGTTGGCGAAAACGTAATGGCGGTGCGCGGCATGATCCCAGACGAAAACACGCTGGGTGACGTGAGCGCCACATTTAAGACGCGTTTCTATCCAACGGATACGGAGCGAGACTACGGGCCGTATAGCATGGCCAACCCAACAAGCCTGCGATTTACCGGACGTCAGGTAAGAATGCGGGTCACGGGCAATACGTCTTCTGATTGGCGCGTCGGCATCATGCGTCTTGACGCGGTGGCTGGCGGGCGCAGATGAGCCGAATACTTCCACCAATTACGGAAAACATAAACCAGTGGGCCGAGAATATGCGGCGCTACTTGGGCCGTGCTTTGGATCAGCTGGGGTTTAAGGAAACGTATTCGTCAGCTTCTGAGAACGGCGTTTTGCTGTGGGATAACGTCAACGGATATCCCGTTGTTTCCAAGAACGGCGAGTGGCGTCAAGTTGTGCTTGAGGATGGCCATTACGATGGCACTATCAGCACGGATCAGACGGCGGCATCAACAAATACTGCATATGCGCTGACGTTTACTGAAGATTTGGCTGAAGGAATAATAAATGGCACACCAGCCTCGCGTTTGGTCGTTGACGAGGCTGGGCAATATTCCGTGATATATTCAATGCAAATGGCTTCAACATCTGCCTCAACTGTTAGAATGTGGTTTTGGGTTAGACTTAATGGCACAGATGTTCCCAAGTCTGCAATGGAAAACACGTTGCACCAAAATGGGTCAACCCTTGTCGTTACAAAGTCAGCGATACTGCAACTTTCTGCAGGAGATTACATAGAGGTCATGTGGGCGACTGACAGCACAAACGGTTATTTAGAAGCAGTGGCCGCAACTGCATTCGCGCCCGCTACGCCGTCAGCAACTATATCTATGGTGAGGCTTCATGGATAAAGAGCTTGAGAGATGCCGCGATTGGATTGAGGCCGCTTTGGAGTATTCCGGCGGCACGCATGACTTTATCGACGTTGCCGAAGGTATATACAAAGGTAGCATGCAGCTCTGGCCTACGCCGAGGGGGTGCATAGTAACCGAAATAGTGGTATATCCGAGAAAGAAAGTTTTAAACGTGTTTCTTGGTGGCGGCGAGTTGAATCAGATTTTAGAAATGCATGAAGATGTGGTAGCATGGGCGAAATCGCAAGGATGCTCTGCATTGACTATGACAGGCCGGTTTGGCTGGAAGAAACCACTGAAGGCGCATGGCTGGGAGCCACTGCATGCCTCATATGTGAAGGAGTTTGAATAATGTCAAAAGGCGGGTCAACAACGTCAAGCGTTGAAATTCCAGAATATATTGAGGAAGCAGCGCGCCGCAATTTGGGCAAGGCTGAAGACATTAGCCAGATTGGGTATGTGCCATATTACGGGCCTGATGTTGCCGCGTTTACGCCGTTCCAAGAAGCAGGCTTCCAGCAGACTGCTGACGTTGCGTCTGCGTTTGGTATGGGGCCGCAGATGTCTCAGACAGACATTATGGGCGGCATGCCAGCGGCGACAGAGTTTACTGGTGGTGTGCGTGGATACAGCTCAGCCCCGCTGTACCAGCAAGCCGTTGACGAGCTTGCCGCGAAGCGTCCGGCGCAAGCGCAATTCATTGAGAGCTTTTTCATTGATCCCGTGACCGGCCAAGTCGGATCGCGTGTGCCGACTACATCGCCTGTTGCACCTGTTGAACCCGTTGCACCTGTTGATAGCGGTGGCGGTGGCGTTGCCCCGATTGTGGCACCTGTTGCTCCTGTTGTGCCGGGCACAGTATTAACGCCTACTGAGCTTTCGGATTACGCCACCATAATTGCGGGTGAAGACTACGACCCGCGAACAGACATTTTAACGCCTGTCGAAAAAGGAAAGGTTAGACGCCCGACCCCAGAAGGAACAGCAGCGAGAATTGCGCAAGAAGATATAGCAATGGGTATCCCGTTCCCAGATACAGCGCTCACGGGAGATATACCAGACCAGATGGGTTCGGTTTTGTTGCCTGATGGTTCTTATGACATCAGTAATTGGTATGACGATGGGCCTGTCGAGTATGTGCCGGACACAGTATTAACGCCTACTGAGCTTTCGGATTACGCCACCATAATTGCGGGTGAAGACTACGACCCGCGAACAGACATTTTAACGCCTGAGCAAAGAGTAGACGTCGAATCCGCAAGTCCAGAAGGAACAGCAGCGAGAATCGCGCAAGAAGATATAGCAATGAATATTGCTTTCCCAGATACAGTTTTCGCGCCAGACATACCAAGTCAGATGGGTTCAGTTTTGCTGCCTGATGGTTCTTATGACATCAGTAATTGGTATGACGATGGGCCTGTCACTGGGGGCGGAGGTCTGCTGTCTGATATCGGAGAATTTGTTACCAGCGGTGGAGTTACTGGTGCCGCATTACGGGGCGTTGGCGGTCTTTTAGAGCCTGCTTTTGACGCATTAGAAAGCGGCATAGCTTCAATGATTGGTGATCCGCGCACACCCGCTCAGCGTAATGCCGACAGGCTAGAAGCAGAAAGGCTCAGAGCCATCGACAGGTCGCAAGAAGAAAGCGCCGCAGTACAAGCGCAAAGGGAAGCGGCTCTAACTGAGCAGGAAAAGCTAAAAGTGGCTGACCCAGATGCGTTTGTCGCTCAGTTTGGCAAAGAAGGTAAAGCAGACGCCAAGAAGGCTGTTAAGACTGCGCAGAAGTTAGCTGTTGCCCCAAGGCCGCCAAGCCTAACGTCTGGTAAGGCAAGAGATTGGCTGAAGTCTAACTTAGGCGTCAGCGTAGATAAAAGAGACGCAACTGACTATATCCGCTCAGCACAGCGGGATTGGGACAGGCAGAACGCATAAAGGAGACAGAAATGGCTGGACAAGGTTCAAAAGGTGGCGGTCAGGTAGTCGCTCCAATGGCGGGCGCAGCGCCTGCATCTGGCATGACGCCGATGACGCCACTAGCGCCGACTGCTGGGTTTAACGTAAACCAAGCATCTGCTGGCGCATTGCAAGGCGCGCTTGGCGGCACGCAGGCTGCAATGACAGGCCCGCTGCAAGTTGGCGCGTATATGAACCCGTACACGCAGAACGTAATTGACCGCACGCAGCAGGACATTGCTCGGCAGCAAGAGATGGCGATGAACCAGCTTGGCGCTCAGGCAACAAGAGCGCGTGCGTTTGGCGGGTCACGCCAAGGTGTTGCCGAGGGTGTTGCCGCCGGAGAGTTTGGCCGCATGGCTGGCGATATTGCCGCTCAGCAGCGTCAGACCGGATACAACACTGCGATGCAGCAGGCGATGGCTGACAGGCAGGCGCGCCTTGGCGCAGCATCGCAGCTTGGCGCATTGGGTCAGCAGGCATTCGGCACCGGCCAAGCGATCCAGCAGCAGCAGATGCAGCAGGGCCTCATGCAGCAGATGTTGCAGCAGTCTCTGATCGACGCGGCGCGTGGCCAATATGCAGGCTATACCGGCGCACCGCAGGCAGCGCTTGCAGCGCCATTGGCGGCGCTTGGAGCAACGCCAGACCAGTCAACGACGACAAAGCAAGGCCAGCCCGGTCTGTTTAGCTACATTCAAGCGCTGACCGGCATGGGGGCGTTTGGTTAACAAATGACACCGTTTGAGCGCCTAAAGCCAAGTATATTCGCCACTGAAAGCGGCGGCGATTATAACGCGCTTTACAACTACGCAAACCGCGAAGGAAGTCCTTTCGCTGGGTTTAAGCTTACGGGCATGACGGTTGACGAGGCGCTTGAGTTCGCTAACCCGTCTGGCCCATACGCGCAATACGTAAAGGGCCAAGTTGGCCGCGTTGCTACGCCCATGGGCGCCTATCAAGTGGTTGGGTCTACTCTTGCAGATGCAAAAAAAGGTCTTGGCCTGACTGGCAGCGAGATGATGACAGAAGATCTGCAAGACAAGATCGGGCAATGGATATACAAGACGCAAGGCCCATCAGCTTGGGAAGGTTTGAAAGGAAAAGACATGGCAACTCCAATGGATAGGGCGCGCGAAGAAGAGCTGCGCATGCAGATGCTGGCCAGCGGCACGGCTCCACGAACAGCGCCACGCGCGCCACTGTCAGCGCTTCGGCAGGATCGCCCGCAGGCCGCAGCAGCGCCGCAGCAGCGCAGAGGCGGCTTAGGCGGCATTATGGATTACCTTGGCAAGCAAAGCCCGACAACGGGCATGACGCGTGCGGAGCAATTCGCTGCGGCGCTTGATCCGCTGATTATGCCGGAGATGCGCGCCGGTGAGGCGATCAGGGCGCGCGGCGCGCAGCGGCAGGCGGCTGCAACGAAGAACAAGACGGTCGAGTATCTGCGCAGGATGGGTTACGACGATTATGCCCAAGCCGTGGAGAGCGGGGCGATTGGCGCAAAGGACATTATGAATGCGCTGGTCAGCAAGTCGATGGAAACGCCGAAAGGCAAAGGTCAGATCGTAAGCGCTGAGCAGTTGCGCAAGATGTACCCGAATGCGGAAATCGCTGAAGGCTTATACAATTTGAAGCCAGACGGCACTGCCAATAAGATCGGCGGCGGGCCAATGGTCCAGATTGGCGGCGGTGAAAGTGAATTTTTGAAGGTAGGCCAAGCCGAGTTGGCCAGAAACTTTGCCGAGATGGCGCAGGCTGGGCGAGATGCGACGTCTAATCTTGGACGCATTAAGCTTCTTGACGAGTTGTTGGATGAAAGTGGCACCGGATTAAGCGCAAGCTTCTTGTCACGCGCCAACCAGTATTTTGGCGTAGACTTTAGAAGCGCCCCAGCGGCAGCCGCTGAAGCTATAATAAGCCAGCTTGTTCCGGCGCAAAGACCAGCCGGTTCTGGCGTTATTTCGGATGCAGACTTGGCGCTATATAAGGCATCACTGCCAGCCATCCAGAACCAGCCAAACGGCAACAAGCTTATCGTGAAAAGCATGGTGGCGATAACTGAACACAATGCCAAAGTTGGCAGAATAGCGTCCAGAGCGTTGACTGACCCAGACTTTAGCATCCAGCAAGCCGAAGAGGAAATCGCAGCATTGCCAGATCCGTTTGAAAGCGTCAGAGGCTTTTTAGGCGGCAGTGGCGCCGATATACCCGCGCCGGACATGACAGAGCAAGAGGCGCTTGATCTGCTAAACCCACCGAGCGGAGGTTAATATGGCTGAGATGACATACGCCGAAGCTTCTAACGTCCAAGCGGCAATCGCCGCTTTGGAAAAGCTTGAGGCCGCCGGAACGATAAGCGAAGACGGCCAGAAGGCGTTGGACGCTGCACGCAAAAAACGCAAACCGGCAAAACAGGCTGAAATTGAAACCATCGCCACATATCGCGGCTTCCAGAAGGGTGTTAGCTTAAACTTGGCTGACGAGATCGCCGGTGCATATCAAGCAGCAAATGATCTATTTAGAGGCGGCGACATAGAAGGCGCAAAGAAGGCATACGCGAAATACCGTGATCTTGTTCGCCAGCGCGACGAGGCGGCACAGCTTCTGGCCCCAGAGCAGTTTGCTAAAGGTGAAGTCTCAGGCGGCGTTGCGGGTGCGACACTGCCAGTTGCCACGGGTTTGCGGATGGCTAAAGACTTAGGCACGGCAGGGAAAGTTCTTGCTGGTGCGATTACAGGCGCAACAGCGGCAACACTTCCAGAGTTTGCTGGCGGCGAGGATGGCTTCTTGGCACGCATGAAGGAAATTTCTCCAGTTACCGCAGCAACGGGTGCAACGCTTGGCGGTGTTGCGCCAGTGGCGGGTCGCGTGGCAGGCGCTGTTACCAGAGGCATTCAAGATATAGGACGTGCTGGCAGGGAGGGATTTAGCGCAGCTTCGTTGCGCAGAGTTGGGAAAAAATTGCAAAGCCCGATGGTGGCGGGGCGAAATATTGAAGAATACTTGCAGTCTCTTGGCTCAGAGGGAATGGTGGCTGATATTGCCGGATCTCCGCGCGGGCTGGCGCAATCTTTAGCAGTGTTGCAAGGCGAAGGCCCAGACGCATTGCGCGCGCGAATAGAGCAACGAGCAAGCGGCGCAGAGCAGCGCGCTAAAGACATTGTTACCGAGAGGCTTGGCCCAGAAATAGCCGCTATTGAGGAGCGCGCAGCGCAGGAGCTGCGCAAGTCGTCTGAGCTTGGGCCAATGTATGATGCGGCCACTCAGAGCGATATGAAATTTGATATTAGCGCGTTGCGTTCTGGCTTGGTTATGATGGCAGACGATGCAGCGTCTAACGTCAGAAGCGCCTTGAGCGTTGTTCTGCGTGATCTGGGCAAGGAGGGGCCAGTTTCGGCGTCTAAACTTCACAACGCCCGCAGCGCTTTGAACGACGCGATCTTCGCTGCTAAAATAGCCGGTCAGAAGAGCAAAGCAAGGCAGTTGATGCCCATATTAGACGATATGGACAGGCGCCTTGATGAAATACCAAACTACGCCACAGCGCGCGCCGGATACGCCGAAAGTTCACGGATCGAGGATGCGGTAACGGATGGGCGCACTGTGTTTTCTGGCGGCCCAACGTCTGCTTTGAACCCAGCGCAATTAAAAGCAATGCTTGATAAGATGAAGCCACTTGAGCGTGACGCATATGTGAAAGGCGCGAGAGAATACATTGCCGCCCTTATGGGTACGTCAAGAGGCGACGCGGCAGCCGCGTGGCAGCAATTCGACAAATCTTGGAACCGCGAGAAGTTGCGACTTCTGCTTGGTAAGCCTGACGCGGATGCCGTCATACAAAGGTTGTTTGCCGAAAAAGAGTTTTCTGGCACGCGCAGCGATGTTTTAAAGGGTTCCCAGAGTGCTTTCCGCATGGAAGGAGCGGCTGATGTCGCTGATTTGCGCGATCCTTCTGGAACGCAAAGAGAGGGGCCATTTTCGCGCATTTATAGAGGCGCTATCGCTGACCCGCTCAACCGCATGATCGACGAAATCATGTATGGGAAAAGGCGCTCAAATTTAAACCGTGAGATTGGTGAATTACTGTCGATGCAGGGCGCAGATCGTGACATAATAGTGCCAATTCTGTTACAAGAGGCTAAGCGGCTTCAAGACCCGACACGCGCGCAGCAAGTAATTGACGCCTTAACCACATTCGGCCTAACAACTTACGGCGCAACACGCGGAGAATAACATGCAACCACAGCCAAAAGATCGCCGTGAAATCGAAAGCATCGTGCAGAATGCGATCAGCGATGCCGTTGACTTCGTTGAAAGCGAAATCAGCCAAGACCGCATTAAGGCGCAACGCTACTACGACGGCGAGGTTGATATTGGCCACGAAGACGGGCGCAGCAAGGTTGTGTCAACGAAGGTGCGCGATACGATCCGCTCCCTAAAGCCAAGCCTGATGCGGATCTTCATGTCCACCGCAAGGCCGGTAGAGTTTATCCCGAAAGGCCCAGAAGACGTTGCGTTGGCGGAGCAGGCCACCAGCTTCATCCAGCATGAGTTTACGCGCCTAAACGGATACCGCGTGCTAAACGACGCATTCCAAGACGCTATGGTCAAGAAGCAGGGCATCGTGAAGGCGTATTGGCACGACTACCCAGTAGCAGAGATATACACCTACACCGACTTATCTGATGATGAATACACGTTTCTGATCCAAGAAGATGACGTGGAAGTGATTGAGCATACGATGGAAATGTCCATTGAGATGGATCAGATGGGCATGCAGATCGAGCTTCCTGTCCATTCGGTCAAGATTAGCCGCACAGAAATGAAGGGCGAGCTGCGCATAGAAAGCATCCCGCCAGAAGAGTTCTTCGTAAACCGCGACTGCCGTTCATTTGATGACGCATATGTGGTGGCCCACCGCACAGACATGCGCGTTGGCGATCTGGTCGAGATGGGCTTTGACTTTGACGTCATATCTAACCTGACGCCGTTTGACGGCACAAACGACATGACCGGCGCAGAGGTGCTTGAGCGCCAAGGCTACGAGGAAGACTTGTCGGACGAAGACGAGCTAGATCCGGCCATGAAGCTGGTTGGAATTACAGAAGCCTACATGCGTATGGATGTGGACGGCACGGGCGTGCCGGTGCTGTATAAGTTTCTGTGCGGCGGCACATCGTATGAACTGCTAGACTTCATGCCGTGCGACGAGATCCCGTTTGCCAAGTTTGAGATAGACCCAGAGCCGCACAGCTGGTACGGCCACAGCCTTTCTGAGCTAGTAGAAAACGATCAAGACGCAGCGACGTCTATTCTGCGCGGCATCTTGGATAACGTGGCGATGACAAACAGCCCTCGCATTGGGATTGTGGACGGCTCAGTAAATGTTGATGACGTGCTTTCAAACGAGATAGGGGCAATCGTGCGGATGCGCCAAGCCGGATCTGTGCAGGATCTGAGCGTGCCATTTGTCGCCGGTCAGACGCTATCTGCGCTGGCATATATGGATCAGCTCACAGAGCAGAAGACAGGCGTTACAAGCGCCTCTGTGGGGCTTAATCCAGACGCATTGCAGTCTACCACAAAGGCAGCCGTTCAAGCGTCTGTGCAGGCTGCTGCGGGCCAGACAGAGGTGATGGTGCGTAACTTGGCTGACGGTTTGCGCGACCTGTTTGGCGTCATGCTGCGCCTAATGAATAAAAACATGGACGAGGAAAAGATGATGCGGATGAACGGGCAGTTTATCCCCGTCGATCCGCGTGTTTGGGATACGTCGATGGACATCAGCATCAACGTCGGGCTTGGCACTGGCCGCGAAGAAGAAAAGCAGATGGCGTTGCAGCAAGCGTTGCAGATGCAGCAGATGGTTTACCAGCAGTATGGGCCAATGAACGGCTTGGTGAGCTTGACGAATATCCGCAACACGCTGGCAGACAGTCTGGCTCTGTCAGGCGTGCGCAATGCCGACCGTTATTTCGCGCCAATTACGCCGGAAATCGAAATGCAGATGCTACAGATGCAGCAGCAACAGCAGGCCATGATGGCGCAGCAGGGTCAGGCGCAAGATCCAAACGCCGCATTCTTGCAGGCTGAGCAGATGAAGGCGCAGGGCAAGATGCAGTCTGACATGATGAAATTGCAGCTAGACGCACAAAAAGCGGCGGCAGATGATGATCTGAAGCGTGACCAGATGGCTCAGGATCTGATGGTGGATGCTGCCAAGATATATGGCCAATACGGAACCGCAGTGGACACGGCTCGCATCAAGGCAGAGCAGGATAAAGTTCGCATGATCGGCGGCATGGCACAGGGCGTGCAGCAGTGAGCGCCGACATCCGCATACAAGCCGATGATGCAAAACGGCTAAAGAATGACACAGCGTTTCAGACGTTTGTGGACGATGTTCGTGAAGAGCAAATGCGCCTCTTCGCCAACAGCGCAGCATCTGACATAGAGATGCGCGAGGAAGCGCACGCGATACTGCGTGCGTTAAACAAGATCGGTGACGCACTCGACGCTGCGATTGCAGCAGAGGTCATTTTAGATCGCAAACAAAGGAACTAGCACCGTGGAAGCGACTAGCCTAGAAAATGCCGTTGAGGCAATGTTGGCCCCAGAGCCAAGTGAAGAAAATCAAAGCGAAGCAGTGGAAGCAGCTGAAACGCCAACTCAAGACGTTGAGAGCGAAGCAGTTGAAGATGTTGCAGAGGGCGATGATGACGTCGAGGCATCCGGCGAAGACATAGAAGACGCAGAATATGTCGAAGATGACCAAATTGATGACGACGAC
>Ga0213863_10002584_pt1 | contig 12771 bp, 6 predicted proteins | sample PICome_8_FD_160128 | JGI IMG/M metagenome (GOLD analysis project Ga0213863, IMG submission 160128) | Coastal seawater microbial communities near Pivers Island, North Carolina, United States - PICO497 | ecosystem: Environmental > Aquatic > Marine > Coastal | place: USA: North Carolina | collected... | reverse complement strand
TGCACTACATTTTATCTAAGCTAATATAAATGGTACAGACGACGAGCCATATATTTTCAGGGAAGGTCGATATCGAGAGTAACCTCTTGGTAGGCTCTTCCCACCTGTTCGTCGATACCACTAATAACCGTGTAGGTATAACAACGGCTGACCCCGATGCGAGTCTACACGTAAACGGAAACGCATACGTGGAATCAAACGTGGGTGTCGGTTCTAATATTGAACTCGATGGAGATACAGGTATAATAACAGCTACAGGATTCGTAGGTGATGGAAGTCAATTGACTGGTTTGGCGTCCAATTTGGAGCAGGTCGTAAATAATGGAAATGTCGCATCCGTGACGGTTGAATTTTCAAATCCAGGTACATCTCTCGTCGCTTCAGGAAATGTGGATGTCGTGGGAAATGTGACGGCTTTAAAATTCATAGGTGATGGAAGTGGGCTAACGGGTGTAGCCGCGAATCTTCAAGCGATAACAGATAATGGTAATGTGACCTCTAATACCGTTCAATTTACTAACACGGGAACTTCACTGACGGCGAGTGGTGATGTAGAAGTATCTGGTGCGCTCAGAGTGGGAGGTGTAGATGTTGCGTTATCTTCTGATTTAGATTCTAACGCGTTGCGTATTTCCAACCTAGAAACGTCTAACGGGTATATCTGGTCTAATTTGGCGGATAACGCGAGTCGGATATCTAACCTCGAGACGTCTAATGGACATATATGGTCCAATTTGGCGGATAACGCGAGTCGGATATCTAACCTCGAATCGTCTAATACACAGATATTTGGTGATTTAGCAGTTCTCAGTGCGGCTGACATCGTTCAAGAAGGTCTCATAACAGGTCTCGGAAATGAAATAGATTCGAATGCGGCGCGTATTTCCAACTTAGAAACGTCTAACGGGTATATCTGGTCTAATTTGGCTGATAATGCGAGTAGGGTATCTAACCTAGAAACATCTAACGGGTATATCTGGTCTAATTTGGCTGATAACGCGAGTCGGATATCTAACCTCGAGACGTCTAATGGACATATATGGTCCAATTTGGCGGATAACGTGAGTCGGATATCTAACTTAGAAACGTCTAACGGTTATATCTGGTCTAATTTAGCTGATAACGCGAGTAGGGTATCTAACTTAGAAACGTCTAACGGTTATATCTGGTCTAATTTGGCTGATAATGCGAGTAGGGTATCCAACCTAGAAACGTCTAACGGTCATATCTGGTCTAATTTAGCGGATAACGCGAGTCGGATATCTAACCTAGAAACGTCTAACGGTTATTTATGGTCTAACCTTGGCATTGTTTCCAATGATCTCGCGGATAATGTCACTAGAATTCAAAATCTCGAAACGGCTACGGCTGGAACTGCGTTATCTTTACAAAACATAACAGATATAGGAAACGCAACTACAAATGTTGTACGGTTCACAAACACGGCAACAGGTCTCATTACCACGGCAAACATAGAAGTAGGTGGTAATGTTAAGATTGGTGGTTTACCCGTGGGTGCGGTTCCATATGTAGCTTCGGATAACTTTTTGAAGGAATCGTTCATTTCTACGACGACGGATGCTACGGTTATAGCTTCTAATCTGGATGTGACTGGAAATATATTCATGCGAGGTGAACGTTTTATCATCGAATCTGAGACGAAACTCATAAACGATGCGATCATAGGTATCGCGAACAATAATACTACGGCTACTACAGATGTGGGTATTCTCATGCAACGTCCTACGGCGAATGTAGCTCTCATACACCACGGTGGAACGGACAAGTTTACTATTGGGTACACCCAAAACAATCTTACGGCAACAGATATAACGAACGACACCACAAATGTAATTAATGTTAACATACTCGGCGAATTGTACGTTCAAAATAACATGGTTTTAGGATCTTCCGGAAAATATTATGGTGACGGTTCGACCCTAACCAACGTACCCAGCTCAACTGAACATGGTCTTTTAACTACCCGCGTTGGTGATATAGAAACAGCTCTGGGAGGTAATAAACCTTCGTTTCCCAATTTTAATCTAGATGGAGTCATCGAGAGAGGGAATACGACGTCGAACACTATCCTATTAACGAACACAACCACGGGTATTGTGGCTACGGGAAATGTGGAAGCTCTTAAGTTTATAGGTGATGGTACGAGTCTCACTGGATTAACGCTTCAACACATAACAGATTTAGGTAATGTCACGACATCTAACATAGAAGCCGCCTATTTCAAAGGTGATGGTTCGGAACTCACAAACATAACTTTGGATAACGTAGTCAATAAAGGTAATGCGACATCGAATGTCATTCATTTAACGAACGCCACAAAAGGATTAGAAGCTGATGGAAACATACACGCATCCTTTTTCATAGGTGATGGTTCCAAACTCGTTAACGTGGATTTGGATACCGTGGTAAATAAAGGTAATGCGACATCTAATACGGTCCAATTTACCAATACTGGTACATCTCTGACTGCTTCTGGTAATGTCGTGATCGATGGAAACGTATCATCTACCACCGCATTCGTGAGTAATGTGGCGACCATGGGTACCACGAAAACGTTTGTTGTTACGGCGAGCGGAGGTTATTTTTACATTGACGGGGTTGATAGACCTGCGCTAGAATTACACGAACATCAAACGTATATCTTTGACGTATCGAGTCTATCCGCCGGGGGTCATGTATTCAAATTATCTGAAACTGCCCAAGGTACTCATGGTGGTGGTAGTGAATATACCGACGGTGTTGATCTTTCCGTTGCTAATAAATTAATATTAACTGTTCAAACGGGAGCGTCAGATTTATACTATTATTGCACCACATCGGGTCATAGTAGTATGGGTAATACATCACCATGTAAAGTATACTCAACGGCGGAACTCATCGTTTCGGGTCGGGTCGTCACTTCGGGGAACGTAGATGTAATGAGCAACGTAAACGTAGTAGGGAACGTTTACGCGAATACTTTTATCGGTGATGGTAGTCAGCTCACGGGAATAAGTGGAGCGACAACATCTGGTCTTCAGGTCGTGACTACGAATGGTGCCATTACTTCAGATGCAATTCAATTTACGAACGCGGGAACTTCACTCACGGCTAGCGGTGGTATAACCGCAGCCTACTTTACGGGCGATGGAAGTAACGTCGCTATAGGTGAAATGACAGCGACCACCATCCCCTACGTGGATTCCAATAAGCAATTACGCGATTCACATATAAGACACCTCACGAATAAGACGATTATTAATTCAAACCTCGAAATTGAAGGTAATTTATTCGTCACGGGAAATACGTTCGCGGTAAATTCGGAAAATATGGTCGTGAACGATCGTATCATAGGAATTGCGAACAATAACACGGTTACCAATCTGGATATGGGTCTTATAATGCAATACCCTCAAAAGAATGTAGCCGTCATTCACCATGGAACGATTGCGGGATCACCACATAATGGTCAATTTACCATCGGGTACACACAAAATAGCGTGACGAGTAATAATATAATACAAGACACTGCTAACGATATTACGTTAAACGTGTGGGGTAGTGTCATATCTAGCAATTATTTCGGCGACGGTACAACGTTAACGGGTGTAGCCCTTTCTAACGCAACCATCATTTCCAATTCTGCTGGAATTACATCGGGGTTTGCCCAGGGTGATCTTCTGTACGCTTCGGCGACTAATACACTTGGTAAATTCAATATAGGATCAGCTGGACAGGTTTTAAAGGTTAATAATGCTGGTACAAATATAGAGTGGGGTACGGATAATACAGGTGGATCTGGATCTGGAACCAGTAAATGGCTAGGTGGGACTGATATATATTATTCCGCGGGGAACGTGGGTATAGCCAATACAAACCCTGGCCACGATTTAAGTGTCGGTTCAAATCTTTTCGTAGATGATAGTGGCTCAAACGTACTCGTCGTATACGGAAACGTGAGCGCTACAAAATATTATGGTGATGGTAGTGCACTCACGGGTGTTTCTGCAACCAGTCAATGGCTTGATGTTAATGCGAACGATATATATTTTTCCGCAGGGAACGTGGGAATAGCCAATACGAACCCTGGCCACGATTTAAGTGTCGGTTCGAATCTTTTCGTAGATGATGATGGGTCTAACGTACTCGTCGTAGACGGAAACGTGAGCGCGAGCTATTTCGTAGGTGATGGTAGTAGACTGACGGGTATCAACACATCAGGTGGATCTGGCTCCAGTCAATGGGTGGGTACAAGTGAAGTTTATTTCGATGGAAACGTGGGAATAGCCAATACGGACCCTGGCCACGATTTAAGTGTCGGTTCGAATCTTTTCGTAGATGATGATGGATCGAACGTGTTAGTCATATCAGGTAATGCTGCCATGACCGCGCTCACACTCGGTGAGGTTTCGATCGCAGTATCTTATGGTTTAGACGATATTTTGAATACATCAAATATTTCTTCAAATACCATACAATTAACCGAGCAAACGACAGGTCTCGTGGCTACCGGAAACGTGCAAGCGCTTAAGTTTATTGGCGACGGTTCGGAACTTACGAATATTGTGTCTAATTTAGACCAGATCGTGAATATTGGAAACGTGACGTCCAATACCGTCCAATTTTCTAATGCGATTACCTCATTAACCGCTGCTTCAAATGTTGTCGTGACCGGGAATGTTACCGCGGGTTCGTTCTTAGGAGATGGTTCAGAGCTTACAGCTCTCAACGCAGCTAATATAGGATCTGGTACACTCCCAGTGGCTCGCGGTGGTACTGGCACGACTTCGTCTACCGGGAGTGGCGCACTCGTCCTCCAAAACGCACCCGCGTTCACCGGTGACGCGACGTTTGATACCAATACACTCAAAATTGATGCTACCAATAACAGGGTGGGAATCGGGACGACGACTCCCGGACAAAAGTTAAGTATCTATACGGGTTCTACAAATACAGCAGCACTATCATTTGATAGATCTTCGTCGGACAATTACCGAACAGATATTTACCAGGATCAATATGGTGCCGATTTCCGAGTTGGGTACGGTTCTTACACACCTGAGTCTGTATTATACCTAAAAAGATTGAGCAACGGTGCTAAGAGAGTTGTGATTAATGACAGGCTCGGAATAGGGGAGACTGATCCTGAGGCTGCACTTGACATCGGTTCGGGTGGTGCCAGAATTCATGGGACCGAGATTACATATAATTACAATGCGAGTTATGCATATGCCTCGCTCACTGGCACGGCATCGGCGGGAACTTGGCAATCGGACCCCGGGAATGCTAATTATGGTTTATATGTTCAGAACTGGATACGCTGCACTGCGGTCACGTTAATTAGCGACGCACGCATAAAAAAGAACATCGTCGATATTAATGATACATATGCTTTAGATAAACTCAGACAGCTTCAGCCGAAGTACTATAATTACATCGATACAATTTCAGAAGGTGAACAAAGGGTTATAGGATTTATTGCTCAAGAAGTAAAAGATGTTATACCGGAAGCGGTCAAAATCACTACAGATTTCATCCCGAATATTTATGAGTTGTCAAATGTATCCGATTCTAATGTTATAACCCTCACTAATTTCGATACCTCAACCCTTGAGAGTAATGTGATGGTCTTGAAGGTGTATGATATTGAGAATAAAGAGCATTTAGTCAATATCGCGGAGGTCATAGATGGACATAGCATTCGTGTTGAGGAAGACCTATCAGAATGGATTGGTTCTTTTGATGAATCTGGTAATGTGGTGGCTGGAAATCATCTCTTCGTGTATGGTCAAAAGGTTACAGATTTCAATAATTTGAATAAAAACTGTCTATGGACTTACTCCACGGCCGCTCTACAAGAGGTGGACCGTCAACTCCAAGCCGAGAAAGTTAAGGTCGCCTCTCTCGAAACACAACTCACATCTGTTCTCGCACGTCTTGATGCACTCGAAAATGCCTAAAGTCCCAAGTCCATAGGACTTGTACAATTTTCCTCCAAAGTGCAACCCACTTTGCAAGAAAGACAACCCCCGAGTGGCGAAGCCACTCGTATCAAACAAAGTCCTTCGGACTTTTTCATTTAAAAAAACCTCCCCCAATAATAGATATGTCGTATTACTTGACGAACGAGAACTCGTTTCTTAATATCAATAATGCACACTTAAAAGTATCAGGGAACGTCCACGCGGATGTTATGAAAATAGGTGCGGTGGAGTTCGCGCCGATCGCATCTAACGTCACGACGACGACAAATTTCACGAACGTTGAAACGGGGCTCACGACTTCATCTAATTTACACATCGGTGGAACATTAACCATGGGTACAGTCGAAGTTATCGCAACTACACATAATCTCGAAAATACCACTACAAATGGTAATATTACCCCGCATACGGTAGAGTTTACGAATCCTACGACGAGTATTGTCGCTTCAGGGAATGTTGAGGTGGGTGGTGAATTGACGGTGAGTGGGAATGCGACGGTCTCTTCTAATTTGACCGTCAGTGGGAATGCGACGGTCTCTTCTAATTTGACCGTCAGTGGGAATGTAACGATGAATGGGATGACCATCGCTGGTAATTTGGCAGTCGCCCCACCAAACTCATCGGAAGGTACTTTATATTACGACACGACACAAAAACGATTATATGTTTTGGAAGATGGAAATTGGGTCTCTTTGATAGGAGACATTAACAACTCTACTTCTTTTCAACCTAGTGATATAACAAATTACTATGCACATTATCAAGCTAGTAACTATAGTGGTAGTACGATCAGTGATTTGTCGGGTAATAACAGAAATGGGACGGGGGCTACAGGGGTGACACAGAGACATGCATGGCACGGTGATTTCGGTGCGAAATCATATTTTGCTACTCTTTATGGAACAGAATCTGGTGGTACAACAGGAAGAGTAGCCCTACACCCAGACGTCTTACCTCCTTTATACACTATAGTCACTCTGACGCGAAGATATACCCCACCCAATTATAATGATATAGATCATATTGGCAGAATTATCACGTTTGACCATGTTGCCGGTGCCGCGAGTAGCTCCCATGGTGCCAGTGCCGGATACGGGAGAGCGGACAATTGGTTGTTGGGACATTGGGGTGATCAGAGTGGTGTGGCATTTTTCGGTGGGTGGGTTTCGACGAATGTATCATCAGGGGTCAGCACGAACGCAGGGCAATACGGCAACACCACGGGATCGCAGTGGTTAATCAGTATAGGTAAACCCGGATATTACGCAAGTAAAGTTCAAGGATCCGACTGGAATACCGACACCATATCAAACGACGGGAGTAACAATGGTTTTAAGTTTGACCGTATATGTATAGGAGGTGGTACGTATGAACCCTGTAATTGGGAATTTGCTGAAATGATTGTGTATAATCGAGAATTAAGCGATTCCGAAATAGAGTCGCTTAAACGTCATATGCAAGCTAAATATAATATTTATTAATCATAAATGAGTAATCAGGATGATTATATCACATGGATAAATGGTACTCAAGAAGAAAAGGATGCAAGTAAGGTAAAGTATTCTGATGATCACATGTATACGAGTATGTTAAACTTTAATAAAAACGTATGGAGAAGAAAGGAGTATCCACCATTAGAGGAACAATTGGATATGATATATCACCAAGGTCTAGAGGTTTGGAAAAATAAAATTAAAGAAATAAAAGATAAATACCCCAAACCTTAAATTCTAAACCTTTCCTCCAAAGTGGACTGAGTCCCACTTTGCAAGAACCCAAGTTCCAAGTGCGAAGCACTTGTCCCGTCCTCCGGACTTTTTCGTTTAAAAAAACCTCCACCAATAATAGATATGCCTATAGGAACACCTCACGGAACTTTAGACTATAAACAAGTCAGTAAAGTCACGTTCGTCGGGGCTTCATCAAATACGGTGATCGACACGACCACAGGAAGTCTCGGGGTCGGGGTTGACAGTGGCGGACCCACGTCTAATTTACATGTGGTGGGGGATGCACTCATAACTGGGAACGTTTCAGACTTGAACGTGGTCTCAAACGTGAACATGCTCCATACCTCAAACACAGCATCAATCAAACTCAATTCCAACGTCGTCACGGAGTTTCCCAGGTCAAAGAAGCTTATGAAATTTCCGAGGGTGGCTATGACCGGAGCTTCTGCGCCGACCGGGTACGTGGCGAGTGCGAGTAGTAATTATGAGGATGGAACTAATAGTTATTATCAGTTATGGAAACCTTTTGATGGTAGTATTGCAAATGATTTTGGTGCTTGGCTTTCCGATAATAGCCCAGTTACATATTCTACATCATCCCCTTATAATGCTACCAGTGCAACAGGAAATTCATTATCCGGAATAACTGGTGGTGTTGGTTCTAGAGATGGTGCCTGGTTGAAACTTGAACTCCCACATAAAATAAAGCTGAGTGAAGCTCGACTATATGGACGCAATGCTGCAAATACAGAGAGAATAGACGCTGGTTACATATACGGGAGTATTGATGATACGAATTGGACACAAATAGGAGAAATTTCTGTGAGTGGTATATCCAGTGGTAATCTTTCTACATACACAGATATCGTCCCCTTAGTCATATTAAGTACAGATACGACGAATTATTATAAATATTTTATAGTCCAACCAACTTCTTTAACACATGCGAGTGGATTCGCTGGTATTGGACAGATGGAATATTACGGCACCCCCGAATACGACCCCGAGGCACACGGAACTGATGTGACCGTAAAGTCATACCCTAACGTTCCCAACACGGATTGGTTGGAGGTCTACTATGATGCGAAGGACTATACGGGTACACCAACTTCTATCATAGATAAATCGGGTAACGATATTACCGCAACTGCAAATAATATTACAATTGATGCAACGTATAATTCTTTTGAATTTACACAAAGTCCGAAAAGTAACATCATAGCCGAGAATGTGACATTTGTGAGTGGTGATGAATCACATTCTATTGTTTTATGGGTTCGATTGAAAAATGGTAATGCAAACAACCTATTATTTGATTATAGAGTCGCGGGAGGAACTAACACGGTTGGGGCTGCTACAGGTTTGTATATCTTGAATAGTAACAAAAGACTACAATTTTTTCATCAAGGTACCGATAAAAGTGTAGATTTAGATTTCTAACAAAATAGATGGTATCACATTACTGGAACATATGCGGGTGGTGGTGGTTTCACTGGTTCTAAAATATATATAGACGGAGTCGATGTAGGTGGCGCAATGGGTGGTGTAGATTCCACCTTGGTTTTACCTACCACTGGAACAATTACGATTGGTGATTATTTGTATGCTGCTATTGGATTAGGTGACGGTTCCATCGCGAACTTCCGCCTCTTCAATCGTGCCCTGACCTCCGACGAGATCTACCAACTCTATGCCTACCAGAAGGAGGACTTTGGACATAGTACCAACAACATGACTCTCAAGGCGGGGCGTTTGGGGATCGGGACCTCAGAGCCTAGGGCGGCTTTGGACGTGAGGGGTGATCTATTTGGTCCAGGTATTATACAAGTGCAGAGTACCACATTTAACGGAATAACGTCCGGAAGCTCGAATTCATTCACTACGTTACCTGGACTCACAACCAGAATAACACCTAAAAGACCTGGTAGTAAAATACTGGTTCTCTTAAACTTGTTTTGGTCGGCCGCCTCCGATGCGTATTTTCAAGGTAATGTAAAAAGAGACGGAACGGTTATCGCGAAACAAGAGGGAAGTGTTGGAAGTGCCGCTAAGACATCATTTGCTATGTTAAATTACGATAGACCATCATATTTCCTAGGGAATATTGGTTTCAGTTATTTAGACGATTCGAACATGGGAACCGGATCAATCGAGTATACAGTTGAAGTTAGAAATCGCGGGGTCGCGCCGAGTCAGAGTTGGTATATTAATTACACTTCCAATACAGGGGATGCAAATCGTTTGACGGGTGTGTCTACACTCACTCTCATCGAAATCCAACAGTGATAAATTTCTATTGCATATGTAATGGATATAGCGTCAATTTTAGTCGATCGTTATCCCGAACAACAGTGGAATTTGACGAATAACGACTATGACACTTTAGTATGGGAATCTGTGAATAGCGTTCCTAAACCAACTTTAGAAGAATTAGAAAATTTTTGGCCCACAGTTCTCAACACTAAGAAATTTAAAGAATTCCGCACCGAACGGAACAAACGCCTCGCCGACGTGGATTGGGTTACTCTTAAAGCGTATTCTACACAAAAAGTCGTACCTAAGGTGTGGCGTGATTATATGCAAGCCCTCCGCGATCTCCCCACAGCGACGGAAGATCCGGAGAACCCGGTTTGGCCCACCCCTCCTCAATAAACATTTCCTCCAAAGTGCAACCCACTTTGCAAGAAAAACATCCCGAGTGGCTCCGCCACTCGTATCAAACAAAGTCCTCCGGACTTTTTCGTTTAAAAAAACCTCCCTCAATAGTAGATATGTCGTTCGAATCGGTCCTAGATACTCTAGAGATTCGAAACGCAAATAAGATATCGTTCGTGGGTACGTCGAGTTCATTCATCGATACGACCACAGGACGAATCCAGACGAAAGGTATCCAGCATAATTCTAACGTGATCACGGACGTTTCGGGTCCGCACGGACGGGTCGCACCGACCTTAAAAAAGTACCCGGAGATTGCTTTTGACGCCTCGAAATTGGATGGGAATGACTCTACGAATACATACGTTCAAGCGGGGTACACGGTGACGGCGAGTACGACATACAGTACACACCGTGCATTTAAGGCATTTAATGGTGTACCAAATGATTTCTTCCATTGGCAGTCTGGTAGTTTTTCAAATTCAGATGGTACGTATAGTGGAGGAACACAATTATTCGAGAGTATACCCGGAGAATGGCTGAAAATAGAAGTACCTAATAAAATCAAACCCGCTTCCATAAACTTGTATAGACGAGATTTTGACGGACAATCTCCGAAAGATTTTAAGATATACGCGAGTATAACCGGGAGCTCGTGGACTTTACTCACCGAACAAACAGGTATAGATAATTGGACGAACGCTGCAAAATCATACAACTTTGATACGGGTATATATTACAAATACTTCGCTATTCTCGTGACAAAAATTACTAGAACAAACTCTGCCGGTGCACAAACGTCTGGGACATTAGGTGAATTGGAAATATACGGCTACGAAGAAGACCCGCCCACAGGTGACCATTCAGTCGATACGACCTTTAAGTCCCGGTTTAATAACCCACAATTAACGGGTGTCCAAGTCCTCGTCGATGGTGCGACGGGGGTAGGAACGAACCACATTTCGGGTGGTCCCGACCCTTCGGGGAACCAAGCGACTATGACATCACCTAATAAATATTGGACCCTTAACGGAACCCTAACCTCTAACCTTTCCGTGGAGGCCAATACGTTCCTGGAAGGTGACCAACCCCACGCGGTCTCCGTATGGTTCAATTCCTCAAACTTGGAAGCGAACGTGTCTAACACGTGCGTTTTTTCGATCGCGTCGGAAGAAAAGTTAGACTCCGTGAACTTGGATCTCCAATCGAACACGTGGCACAACCTAACCTACGCGTACCAAGGTGAAGGTGGCTCCAAGGTGACCTACCTCGATGGACGTAAGGTGGCAGAAGACCAAGCCGAAGATACCTTCGGGGACTACCCACCCTTCGCGATGACGGGGTACTCACAGGGTGGGTATGTGGTGAGTGCGAGTAGTGAACATATCGCATCATCAGATAAACGTTTAGCTTGGAAAGCATTTGATAGTAATTCAGCGAACGAAGGTAGCCCACCAAATATATGGCAGACGAACCTCAATACTTATGACACTTCGGGAGATTTCGGGATAGCATCAGGTAACACAACTAAGGGTACTTTTACAGCAGATGGAGTGACATATATAGGCGAATGGATAAAATTGAAAATACCTCATAAACTTATTTTAAATTCTTTACAATGGGAATCTTCAATGGACAATCGACGTCCTAAGAAAGGTGCTATTCTGGGGAGTAATGATGATGTAAATTGGTACACTATTAGAGCATTTAATAACGATCTAATTTGGACAACTAATTCCACTGCTGATTATGCCCATATAATATCAAATTCGAATTCTGCTTATAAGTATGTCATGGCCGTTATAGAACAATTACAGGGAGGTGATGGCAATCTATGGGGAAATGGTATTTCCCTCTACGGCCACCGCGAGAACGACCTGGTCCGCCTTCCCGATCCCACCAACGTTCTCAAGTATCCGCACATTGCGATGACGGGTCAATCGGGATCTGATGACACGGCTCAAAGAGGATATGTCGTAACATCAAGTGGTAAATATCCAACTGGGAGTGACGATCAGCAGCCATGGAAAGTTTTTGATGGGGATACATCTACATTCTGGAAAGTAAAACAAGAATACACTGTTGGGACGACTGGGGGAACACATTCCGGAAATAATCTACCTGACCCAGGTCCTTTAATAGTTACTGTTCCAAGTGGAAGTGTCACTAAAACGGGTGAATTTGTAATTTTAGAAACCCCACATAAATTAAAAATTACCAAAGTGGATGTTGTGGCTACATATGCAGGTCGTCGTCCAACAAAAGTTGCTATTTTGGGAAGTAACACAAAGACACAAACTGGTTGGAGACTTCTGAATGATGACACGTTGACGTTACCCGCACAAGATACAAACACGGTTACGATACCATCACCAACGTATTACTATAAATATCACGCCTAT
>Ga0213863_10002580_pt1 | contig 12789 bp, 23 predicted proteins | sample PICome_8_FD_160128 | JGI IMG/M metagenome (GOLD analysis project Ga0213863, IMG submission 160128) | Coastal seawater microbial communities near Pivers Island, North Carolina, United States - PICO497 | ecosystem: Environmental > Aquatic > Marine > Coastal | place: USA: North Carolina... | reverse complement strand
AAATGTGACTCCATCTGGGACTGTAAATTCACCCTTGGCGATGGCCGTTTTAGTAGCTTCATCGAGAGCGACAGCTAATTTATCTTCGTCACCCGTGTCTGCAGTTATCTGCATACCCAAAATTCCGAGACCGATCAATATAACGAGAATGATTACCAGTCTCGTCGCCGACATGGCATCTCTTTATATTGAATGAGAATTTATTTAAGTATAAGAAAGAGTAATATGAGTACAAAAATTGCTATAGCCACGTATGTATACATTTTATTCTGTTTTTCAATTTGTTCGCGTGCGAGTTTTCTCTCTTCTAATTCCGCCTTTTTCACTTCTAGTCGGTCCGCGCGTTCACCAGCTAGACGCGCGATATCTTCTTTTTCATCTTCGTCAAATTCAAGTTCCCAGGGGTCGGTACCGATGAAATTTTCATTAATCTTACATTCGTTAAACACCTCTGTGTCTACTGCAGTATCTACTTCCGTATTTTGAACACATATATCTAAACTAAACCCACACGGAGATGTCTTTCTTAAATCATCCATGATAGGTGGTTTATATTTATTAGCGCCTACACACACTCTACCTGGACAATACAAACGTTGCATAAGTTCTAAGCGCGCGACTGCCTTATGTGGTCCTCGTGTTTCTGGTATGTTAGACAATGTATTGTCTACGTAATCCATGGATTCTTTACACCCAGGGATATTGCGCTCATTTTCACAGTCTCGCATAATGACATTGTAACATGAGCATCGTTCGTCATTCTTGTTTGCATCCTGTGCACAGAATGCTTCGTCGACCAACTCCGACATCTTATAAGTACTAAACATTTAAAATTGCCAGCGCTAACAATATAACCACCGCGGCGAGTATCAGAATTAAACGGTTTCTATTTTCTTTCTTTTCTTGTTGTGCTTGTCTGACGTCTTCTATAGCATCTAGGCGAGCCAATTGACCCGCATCAGCGGAAGCTTGTCGTTCGGCTTCTTTTTCGCGTTCATCGGCTCTAATTTCAAGTTGCAATTTCTTGTTTTTTGCGGCTACGAGTGCCGCATTTTCTCCAGATCTGAGACCTAGAATCGCCTGAACACTCGCATCTTGTGCATATATCGAATCAAGATCTTGGAACTCAACTTCGTTTATCGAACAGTCTCTAAAATATTTAGTATCTACACTTTCACCGACGTTCACATCGGAGGCACATATATTCAGTTGAAAGTCGCATCTACCCACGTCGACGAGATCATAATATTCAGGGGGTAAATATTTATCATCACTGCATGCTCGGTTACCACAGTGATACCTTGATTGTATTTCTCTCATGGCGATATCCTTCTGTCCTTTAAATTCTTCTTTATTTGGAATTGCATCAACAAGAGAGTCCCTCCATGCATTACTCTCTTTGCATCCTGGTATGTCTGGGTTGGCGTCACAATCTCGGTTAATGATATTATAACACGAACACCGTGTGTCATTTGGATTGGCACTACATATCTCTTCTGACATCTTACATATATATGATATTTTTTTGTGGGTATATTTTAAGAATGCCACCGACTTTGTTAGAAAAGGCAATAGATGGTAAAATACCAGTATACTTTGTGCTCGCACACGGCAAAGATTATTCTCCTTCGCAATCTATAAGGAGTGTACCCACTGGTAAAAATTTAATACTCCCAGTAGACTTAGGCGAGACACTAACATACGCAGGTGCAGAAGCTCTCGCACGTAAATTAGGTGATAAGTCAAGCATAAAACAACTTCTTTCTAATTTACCTAAAAAATTTACACTTCTCAAAGAAACTGAACAATTCCCGGATACAATTCTGGCATTTCACGATAGATATTTTTGGACTGGTATATATGAATTACCACAACCTACACTCAAGAGGGGATTGAGAAAAGAAATTCATAATATGATGAACATAAATACACCCACTACACCACCAAAAAAGCGTCTATCTACATTTTTAAATGAAAATCCAAATGAAGAAGCTATTTACATCGTAGCATCATGTAGAGGTGTTAAAAACGTACCATCAGATGAAGTATCGGGTTCTGCAACTAAATACGCGGCTAGAACGAGTACACAAATAAAAACACTCGAACAAAGAAAAAAAGAAGCGATGCGAAAATCAAAAAAACGTCCGGCATCGTCGAGTAAATCTATAGACAAAAAGAAACAAAAAACAGAACCAAGTAAAAAAAGGAAGAGGTCACCAGATAAAACATCACGTAAAAAGCCAAAACTGTCTCCAGTAAAATCACTTACACAAAAGATATCAAAATTACAAATCTAAATAAAACCATCACCTATCATCTCCATTTCACCACTAAGTTCACGAGCTCTTGTGTTTAGGTCACGTATAATAAATTCATTAAATTTATTTTCCGTAGATACATACCCTGGACACAAGTCTTCGATTTCACTCCAGTCGTTGGTATGTGTATTAAAACACTCTATGGTATTTTCGGGGAGATTCAATTCATTTATTTTACAAAAGTGGTCAATCACTTGAGTCTGCACCTTTTTTGTGATGCGCCTGATTGGCGCAGATTCCTTTATGATTTTATTAATCATGTCTAGTTCTGCTCTCTTAAGACGTATATCTATGGTTCTCATGCGATGTTCGTAATGCTCATAAAAATAACGCAATTCTTCTTCACCGAGTACTACATCTTCTAAAGATATACCTTCTTCGAATACACTTCTCGCTATTCTCGGTGGTTCGGGTGTATAACCCCTATAAATGTCACGCATAGTGTTACATAACTCAAGATAATCACCTTCTGGTAATTTATCAGAGTTCTTGTCTATGAGACGCATGACGGTTTTTAGATCATCATTCATAGTTACGTGTATGTAGTCTCATTTCTTTAGTCCACTGTAACTGGTGGTACATCTTCTATCAGTTCAAGTTCATATACATTTTCTTTTTGAGAAGGACGAACTATTACTATTCTACACGTTTTCACGCCCATCATCATAACATCATTTGATTGTGGTGATGGAGGTGGGAGTATTATTGGTTTACACAATAAAGAGTACATTTACTTCTTCGCAGACTTTTTCTTTACAGTTCTGGGACGCGTCTTTGGTGTCATTGAAGTTATACTCTTCATGATAGAGTCCAGTTCTTTCTTCACAGATTTAATTTCCTTGTTGAATTGCTTCATAAGTTTTTCGTTTATGAATTGATTTTTAAGGGTCATTTATTATAGATATATAAAAAAATAAATAGACATATCCATAAGATGCTTCTCAAAGACTTAAAGCACCATTACAAAACCATACGAGATGAAGTAAAAAATCTACCCAATACATTCATATCAGAAAAACCAAGAAAAGAAGGTGAATGGGTTGGGTCAGAACATCTCAAGGATGTTGTGACTATGTATGCTTCTGGTAAACATGGGTGGCTCAAGGGTGGTCAAGATCATGTGGCCGAGGAATGGATAAGTTGGCCACTCGTGTGGGATGGACACCCAGTGATTGGAAACTGTGAGATGTGCCCTAAAACATGCGCACTCCTGTCTTCTATCGAAGGCATTAAAGTTGCTGGATTTTCACTCATGAAAGGTGGTGTAAAACTTAAATTACATACAGATGATGTTGGGCCTAACTATAAATTTACATATCATTTGGGTATAGATGTACCATTCGGGTATTGTATCTTGCATCATTCCAAAACAGGAGACGCTATAGAAGAAAACGGGAAACATATTATTCTAGATGCGAGATATCCTCACTGGGCGGAAAATCTATCAGAAGAAGATAGAATCATTTTGTACATGGAAATTAATTAGTATTTATGCGTATTTCATACACATTTCATTGATGTATTCTACAAAACAGTCATCCCCCTTATACATGTGCTCTTCATATTTTTTAGACTTAGATATGTGATAATCCATCCTTTTCGTTAGCCAAATGATTTTTTTTCGCATATACCAAAATTTTACACGTTCACGTAGTGACATTTTAATTCGAATATATCGAGGTAGATTCATCTTACTAATATCGTAGCTAATTTTTCTAAGCTATAACACCTCTTCTGTGAATATCCATCAAAAGATTGCACAATTCTAAGTATTTTCCTTCTGGAATATCACAATCTTCAATGACCGCCAACACCTTCTGAAGGTTAGTGACTCGATCGACGGTATTTTCGATTGGGTTCACTGTTTCATTGGCCACTCTTTGTCGAGACATGACGTATGCAATCATTTCCTTACGAATGGCGGTGGTCTTGCCTCGCGTAGTTCGCATTTGGTGCATCATTTCTGCTGGATATCCATCAATGCATGCATCCAACACTTTCAACATGTCTAAACGGCTTCTAGCGATGGTACTTAATTTCATTTCATTTCCGATACCCATCAAGCCACACGGTGAATGCCTCCATTCCGTAATCACTCGACGAAGTACTCCTATATCACCGGTATCAATCGCATCATCGAAATCAGTCGGAGACCAGTCCTCGGATCTAAACGAGAACATATGGTACATTTTAGAAATCTTTTGTGTGTCTTTTGACACAATGGCCTCACGAATAGCAAGATTCATTTCATCATTCGAAGCAAAAGCATCATTGAAAGCATTCACACCGTGAAAGTCGATGCAATCACTCAACATACTACCATCAAAGTGTATGATACATGCATAGATGGAAGCACGAATGTATCTTGTTTGTAATTCGCGGGTTGGCATTTTAATATCGAGCATCGAAACGAATTCCGCGCTCCAATTATTTTCAGCACAGCCGTATAATAGGTCATCGCTAAAGCATGGAGGGCAGCCAGATAGTTTGAAGAAATTGTACATATTTCGTTGTTTGTGACGAACAGCTGCTTCCACGGCATTCTTGGATTTCTTGTAATTGAATGTCTTGACACATTCAATGTGACCATTCTTGATGGCAGATACGCAGTTTTTGCAGGTAGGGCAACGCATTTTGAAATGATTTTGTGAGCATTCAACTCGACTTAGGTATTAAACCCATGATAGATTTTATCGCACTTCAATATATCGACTTCTTAATGAGGGATCCACAAGGTTCTTTCGTAGCATCAATATATGGTTCTATATTTTCCGTTGTACTGTAAGTTGCTAACGTTATTTCGTCTTCGCGGGCTCGGCACACCGAAGGCAATTTGAAGGTTGACTGTTTTTATTATATGGGAGATATGTTCCTACACACATTAGGCAAAATAAAAATATATATTTATATTAATAATGAACATTTATCTCGAAGCATTTCTTCGCTCGGTCGCTGTATTCCTCGGTGTATTTTTCACGGTCACATGGGGACGAAAGAGTAAACCCAAATGGGATATAGCACCAATACTAATGGCTGTCATTGGAGCTCTAATCTTGGCGTTTACACAAAAGATTGAAATGTATGTTCCACCACCTATTATTACAAACTACTAAAGTTTACTCAGGTATTTAGATCCAACTTTCTTCATGAATCTATGCTTCTCTTCGCGACTATCAAATGTAATCTTGAACCCATTCCCAACGTACGGTTTAGGTGGGGGTTTGTAGTAGTCTTCGAGTTCATCATCAGATTCATCAACGATGTAGTCGGGGTCATTAATTTTAACAGTACGCCTTCTCATTTTTTCTTAGCATTACTGCGCATCAATGTTTTATATACATTTTTCAAGATTTCACCAACGCCTTCTGTTATCATCGCATGCGCTAATTGTCGTTTCATCTCAAAATAAAACAAACGAACTAGATGCTGCATCTTAACATTATTAAAGACTTTTATATAGTTTCATTTAATGAAGACCGTTGTAATCGCACTCCCGGGAGATTCATATTCAGGTGCATTTCTTAAAAATTGGACAAATGCATTTATTTATTTGCAACAGAAGGGATACAATCTTATAATGATGAACGAACACAGTAGTTTCGTACCTTTTTCTAGAATGAAAACACTTGGATTAAATCCACTTCGTGGTATAAACCAAACGCCTTTTGGCGGAGATATCGAATATGATGTATGGGTCACCATAGATAGCGATATATTTTTCTTACCTGAACAACTCGAAGAACTTATTGAAGACACGGATAAATATCCGGTCGTGTCGGGGATTTATAGAATGATAGACATGAAACACTATACAGCTATAAAAACATGGAACATCGACTATTACAAAAAACATGGGTCATTCAAATTTTTACGTGTAGAAGACATCGAAGGTGCGTCTAAACATATAAAAGTTGCGTACACTGGCATGGGATTTATGGCAGTAAAACGCGAAGTACTCGAAAAAATGAAGTATCCTTATTTTCACCGAGAACTCCATGTGATAGACGACGAGATACGAGACATGTGTTCCGAGGATGTTGCATTTTGCAAAAATGTGAAAGACGCTGGGTACGACGTCATCATAAATACTGGATTACACGTTGGACACGAAAAAATGATGGTGATTTAAAAGCGAATTCTCAGTGGCGGGAGGGGTACATCGTCGACAGAATTTGAAGCTGTGTTTGCGGACGCACCGACTAAATTTTCGAGAAATGTTCGACTATTTGATATTGGGGTTGACACGCTTTCAAAACGTTCCATTCTAGAACGGACGAGGTCACGCTTCATTTGTGTGATCTCTTTTCGAAGTGTCTCATTTTGTTCCATTATGGATAGGTAATCATTTGTTAAATTAAGTATATAATTATCTCTCACCGTATCACCAGATGCATAAAGTCGTTTGAGATTATCACAAATTTCTAAATATACACTTTCTGGAATGTCAGTTTTATGTTCGTCTACGAGGGACATGATGATTCGAATCGGATCGCTCATTTTTAATGATTACAAATTTATTTTTTATATATCATCTTCATTCTCTAGCATGTACCGTAAGCGGTCTTCTATGCTCATTCCATTTTCCGGAACTACTTCAAAATCGGCGTCTGCGATGGCGGGGTCAAAAATATCGCCATGTCTTTCACACAATTGACATGTAGACCCTTCAGCTGGTGGTTCACCAATTGGGTGGTTGTGCATCGGGGCAACCTTCTTTGTCTTTTTGGGTGCTTTTTTAAGTTTAGGGTTCTTTTTTGAGGATGACGATTCGGTGCTCGTCGATGGCTGAGGTTTGTCGTGCTTTTCACACACAGACTTCCCTTCTTTTGCTCTGCATTTACATCTATTCCCACTTGACGCGGCAATTGCACTACATTGTACTCTGACAGTTTGTTGTCTGGTTACATTGGTGCGTTGCCTTGATTTCATTTCTTCTCGGATAGATTTTACTTCTTCGTGAAGTTGTTTATTCTCTACACGAAGTGTTTTCACTTCATCGATGAGAGATTTGACGAGGTCGGTGAGGTGTGCGATGTCAGCCATTTTTATAGTTAATATTTCTAGTAGACTTACTCGACTTAGGAATTTTTTTCTTATGTATTTTTAAATGATCGCGCGTCCATTTACGAGTGTGTTGGTTGAGGCTATTCTAATTGGACTTCTTACATTAGTTATATACACGGGTGTTACTAAATTTGTGAAGGATTCGCGAGCGCTCATCCTCACAGGAGCACTCGTCCATCTGTTTTTTGAATATTCGCCTATGGGAAATTTGAATGAAAGATATTGTAAATATTTATTAAAAGCTTGATTTAAGTTCTAATAGAGCTTCTGATGCTAAACCTTCATCTACATGTGCCTTACAGCAGCCATATCTAGATGATTTATACCAACACCCAGGGTATCCACATTTAGGTCTCGTCTTCACTGAGGAGGATGAGCTTTCTTCTTTTTTTAGATGGTTCGTCTTCGTCTTGTTTGATTTCGCCATCTTCGGACTCAGACTCGGATTCGGAGTCAGAGTCGGACTCGGACTCGGACTCGGACTCGGTGTCATATTCTTTCTCACTTGGGTAGTAGACTTTCGGTAAATCTTCTTCGAGTGCGTCCCAGTTTACCCATCCTTCGAGTTGATTATGTTTAATAAATTCCTTAATCCCGGGTTTATCTCTGATACCCCAGGTATTTGATGCGATATCCGACCAATATACAAGGGATTCATTGTCGATTTCCGCCGGATACAAATAAACTTCATCGTCGATGGCCATTTGATTTTTAATTGTTTCACAGTAAATGTCATACATATGCTCCAACAAACCATCAGTCGACACGGAACCGTCACTATTAAAATTTTCATGACCAAATGTTAAAAAATGCACTTGTCCGTAATCGGCATTTAGTTTTTCGGAAGCGACGCCAATGTAACACAGGTAATCTTTACTGTTTTCCGGAATAAGTTTCATTGGGAAATTCTCGGCTCGGAGAGCCCACACTTCAGTATCAAAACCCGTCATCCTCGTCATAAGGTCATCCAAATGAGACAACCTACGAAGGGATGTGCAATGCTTTACGAGTTCAGTATTGAGGCTCATTTTCTATATCATTTACGGTTGATTTTTTTAAGTGTATTATTAAAAGTCGACTCTAGGCGCAAGACGTTTGCCAAATGCTTTAATCTTAAATATTCGTTCTCTCTTTTTAAAATCTTCACATCTTTGCGAAATTTCATGAAGTCTAACCTGTGCTTCGAGAACTTTGTCATTTGAGTGGTACTCTTCGTGCTTTACAGTAGGTTCCCATGAATCAAATTTAGAGTAAAGTCGCTCCTTTTCTGTATTCCTCGCTTCAATTTCTTTGTATCGTTCGATTTCACTACAACACGAAATATATTGCTCCATGTAATCACGTGACTGTTCGTTTTTGAGTTCGTCCATTTTTGCTCGAATTATGTCGATGGCGGGATCATACAAACTTGATTTTTGTTCTCCAAAAATTTGATTCATGCGGATAGTTCGAAGAATCACATTTAAATCACTCAGTGCCATGTCGTAAATACGATTTTCTTGGTGCGCGCGGGCACGAATGGTGCGAATTAATTTTGATGAGGTTTTTCCATATCGTGATTTGGACGTCTGTACAGAGAGTGTTCGTGGCTTGGCAGAAAGCGAGGCGGAAATCGCTGGTCGTGCAACCATTTTGCATTATACACGCACGATTCCTTTATAAGCTTTGGGAAGTTGAAGAATCACTTCTTCACCCACTTCGTTAAAAGCGATGACTATTTCGTAGTCACCGTTATCAATTTTACATTTTGTGTCTTCTTTCACAGACTTAGGTACAAAAAAATCAAAAAACCGAGTGTAAAAACTCATTCTTCTTTCTTTTTACTAAGATGTTCTTCTTCGAGTTTCTTTTTTTCAGACCGAATCGTTTTCAAAAATCGGAGAGGGTATTCAGTAAATTTAGACCAACTAAAATCGTCAATTGAATATTCAATATATTCGGGTACGTGCGCGATAAACACAACAGACGCCTTTATGAATTTATAAACACACGTAGTTGTTATAGCGTAGCAGAATGCACGTGGATAAAGCCACCACATATATGTGGTTATATGTTACTTTTTTTATCTAACTTAACTACAAGATGAACCTACATGAAGTTCCAAAGAAAGTTCAGTACGTAACCGTGGACTCAGAATTTGTGAGTGGTTCTAATAACACGTTTACGATCGATTTTTCACTCGATTCAAATGTGCATATGGAAGACATGACAAAAGTCATAGGCTTCAAAGTTGTGGATTTCTATGTTACTCAAGTCGGCGAAAGTGATGGCACTGGAACAACCAATGTTTCTAAATATATAGATGTAGTGTGTGAAGACATACCAAAACGTGCACAAATACTCGACGAAAGAAATGGTGAAATACTCGCGAGAATACCACTCGAAAGAAGCTTTTCTGGAAGTAACACGTTTATCATGAGAGACAAACAATGGAGATCATTTCGCAGAGAAACTGCATTATTTAATCCAATATCTATACAAAAAACGCATTTTAAACTTTATGAATCGCAGGGTGATGGCGATTACGAATTATTAAAACCAAATGTATCGTTCTACATGATAATAGAGATAACCACTGTAGACGTAAAGGAAAAGCCCCGAAATAAAGAGGTTCAAATTTTAGAAGCACTCGATCGGTTGATGTCTAAAATAGACAATCTCAATCATAATGTAAAAAAATTACCGGATGCTGACCAATTAGAGAAAGCTAGAAAGGAAACAAAAAAATACCCATTTAGCTATCTTGTTATAATGATAGTCCTAATATTAGGAGGTGTCTATTATATCATGCCTAAGCAGACGTCGATGCCTCCACCTTCTTTTTAACTCGGCGAACCACTTTCTTAACGACCTTTGGTTTTTCTGGTTCTGGTACCGGGGCTGGAGCGACTGGCTCTGGAGCTGGAACTGGAGCTGGAACTGGAGCTGGAACTGGAGCTGGAGCCACGGGTTCTGGTACGGGGGCCGGCTTGGTGGCTCCATCAATTTCGTCAACCAAACGCAACAAGATGTCATAGACATGTTTCTTGTTGATGCGAAGAGACTTCATTTCATCACGGATTTCTTGCCTGATAGATTCCATTGTAATATACATAAAGGAAATATTATCTTTAAATGTAATGCTCGTCATAGGACCAAGTCTTCTGAGTGGAATCGGACAACATGCTAAAAAGTATACCGAACTTTTCCCTGATTGGGAATATACTGAAATTCAAAATGACATACCTGTATGTGAAAGAGCGTTCATATTTGCTTTACCTATTAATTACTGGTTTCAAAAAATACCAGAGCTCAAGAAGAATGTCAAACACTTACACTGTATGACGGTATGTGAAACCGAAACAGTACACGAAGACTACGGTAAATTGTTTTCGTTTTTTGACCGAATTGCGGTTCCGAGTGAGTTTTGCAAAAAAGTGTTCTCAAGGCAATTTCCAGATACCAAATTTTATGTCGTTAGAGCACATATACCCACCGAAGACAAATACACCTTTTATCATATTGGAAACGTCGCTGACCAACGAAAGAATTTTAGAGACATTCTCGAAGCGTTCGTGCGCCTCAATAAGCCGGACACAAAGCTCATAGTGAAAGCCACGTGTAATCAACCCATCAAAATTAACTTACCAAATGTAGAAGTCATAAATGGTCTGATATCTGATGAAGACATGGATAAAATACATAGATTATCAGATTGTTACGTAAGCTTTTCTAGTTCAGAAGGTGTTGGTATGGGTGCTGTCGAGGCTGCCATCAGAGATAAACCCGTCATTATTACAAATTATGGGGGTGCACCCGAATACGTGAAAACACCGTATACGATTGATTGTGAACTTCAAGAGTTGCAGAAAGATGATTTCTTGTTTAAGAAAAGTATGCAGTGGGGCAAACCAAACAAACAACAACTCTTGGAATTCATGAATGATGCGTATGAAAAACGACTGAGATACATGGATCACTCACACACGAAATGGCTAGTTGGAAAAGAACACGTATCACAACAATTCATCGATGATGTAATTGGTAATGAAAACGATGAGCCCGGTGAGAATAGCACCTGAAGCAATAGCACCCTTTTGAGCGATAAGCATGGAGACGATATCATCGATGAAACCAATGTTTGTGGGTTTCTTTACATTTTCGGGTACAATTTTTGCGATGGCTACATAGAGGGCCATGGCGATTATAACTGGTCTTAATGTTTCTTGGTCTAACATTTACAATACACTAATATTTTGATTTTGGCTGATGTTTCTTACAGAATCCACCACACGTAGCTCTAAATCCACACGACTTGCCAGTCAATGTCACTGCCTGACAAGTGTGTACCGCGCGTCTTTTTTCTACTATCTGCTCTGGAGCTTTATCTAAAAAGTGAATGACCTTACCATCCTTTTCTTTTCGAAGTTGTGCGTATTTTTGTTTCATCTTCCACGTCGCATGTGCGAGTTTCTTGCATCTATCGGTAGGTGATTCCACTCGATACATGCGCATGGCATCAGTGAGGCACTGTTCGTAGGACATATTTAGAATGTTGTGATTATAAGGGTAGGTCTGTGTGACTTAGGATATAGAATTGCACAATTTTTTAGAAACAAATGAATACTGTCGATTTCGGTTCTGGAACGTCGTTTCTGTTCACATTGTTGTCGGAAAGTTTCCATCTTCACGTATCTCTTATTATGTGAAACCACATTGGAAATGAATGCCTAATACCACTACGTATTTCAGTTATACCATGCACATAATCTATATTAGATGGGAATAAAACAAGTTTTCCCTTTTCTGGTTCAATACTCACAAGTAATTCCGGAAAAAATATTTTACCACCCTCAAAATCATCATTAAGATACAATACAGCAGTATAGTCTCTAATTTCGGTACCTGGGTGAAAGTGATGATTTCCGGTAAAAAGATTCACTGTATCACAATGTGGTAGCATATCTTGTCCGGTATACCACGAGACTACGTCAGTATAAGTCAATCCAACTTTATGACCAAATGTTTCGGATGCTTTGTTTTTAATTCTATCTACAATATCCGTTAATACATCACGTGATGGAAATGATTCTATATATCTACTTCTACCTATATAAAATGGAAATACTTTATCCTCTGGTATAGTCGGTGTAGATGGTATCTCGTCGACAATTTTGTCACACACAGTATCATAAACAAAATTGGGTATTTCGTATATATCCATTATATAACTAGTTATATAATTTTATATTGTCATTTGAACATGGGTGTGTAATCAAAGACCCCTACCTTTGTTTTTAAAAAAATAGCTTAAGTGGGAGCCTCGTTTATTAAAAAATCAAGTAAAAATGAGTGAAAGCATTCAAAAGCTTACCCACGTGGAACACATATTAAAGAGACCCGACTCGTATGTTGGTCCAGTTGCCCG
>Ga0213863_10002576_pt1 | contig 12797 bp, 7 predicted proteins | sample PICome_8_FD_160128 | JGI IMG/M metagenome (GOLD analysis project Ga0213863, IMG submission 160128) | Coastal seawater microbial communities near Pivers Island, North Carolina, United States - PICO497 | ecosystem: Environmental > Aquatic > Marine > Coastal | place: USA: North Carolina | collected... | reverse complement strand
GTCTCGGCTCCTTGCGGGCCCATGACCGCCACGAGGAAGCCGGGGTCGTCGCGCTCTCCACCCGAGAGCCGCCGGGCGAGCGCGCTCAGGGTCTTGAGGGGGTGACGGAGGAGCGAGCGGCGCAGCAGCGCCCGTCGGAAGCGCGGGGCCTCCTTGATGAGGCTGGAGAGCTCCCCATCGCGGAGCGCATCGACGAACCTCTCGGCTGCGGTGGTCCCGACCATTTTGCCGAGCACCGCCCGAAGTTGTGCGGGGTGGGTGTCTGCGGTCATCGCGAGCCGCGTCGTGGACTCGCGCTCGATGTGCCCTGATCCGAGGTAGCCGGGCAAGAACTGAGCCAGGGTTCCAATGACAGCAGCCGGCCGCTGGGGGCTCCGGCTGGTGTCACGGTTCCGGAAGACCTCATTGGCTTCGAAGTAGGTGACGCCCTGCCACTGGCGGCGGGTGTTCACCACCAGCCGCAGGTGGTGATGTCGATCTGACCCGCAGAAGGCATACAGCTGGAAGGTGGCGGTGCCCTTCGCCTGGCTCGACCAGACGACGGAGACGCCCTCGGCGTCGAGGGCGTGCTTGAGGAACCGAGAGACGCGGTCGAGGTGCCTTGGCAAGCACATCAACTCGAGACCCAGCGGGTCACGAAGAACGGGGGCAAAGCGCGACCCGGCCATCGCGACAATCGGGATGTCCGCGCCGCGAAGGGTCCCGAAGAACTTCTCGACGGCGGACTCGACGGGGGTCACTGAATTCGAGTCGAGCGCCAGCCGTGCTGCGCGCGGCGGGCTCGAGGCGGAGGTGTGGGCCAAGGTGCACTCCAGGTGATTGACGATCCGCTCCCACGGGGCAGCGCTGCCCCGACGACGGACGTTCTCATCTAAAATCGACCGAGCCCCACGGCCCGCTTGACCTCGAGCAGCTAGGAGGTGGCGCTGGCCCGGATCTTCTACGTGAGGACGCCCGGGCTGCCCCGGAAGGAGACAGCCCGGGCGTCCGGGTGGGGCGGAGCCCGATCAGCCGAAGACCTTGGAGTACTCGTCTTCGTTGAAGCCGATCAGCCAGTTCTTGCCGACCTTGGCGCTCGGAGCCCGCAGGTTTCCCGTGGGTCCAAGGACCACAGCGGCCAGCTGTTGCTGGGCGTCAGGGTCCTTCGCGAGGTCGAGGACGACGACCTTCTTGCCCTTCGCTGCGGTCACCTTGCGGCTCCCTTCGAAGAGCTCTGCGAGGTCCGCCTCGCCGATTCGTTCCTTGGCTGCATTGACCGTCTCACGGACGGTCACGCCGGCGTTCTCGAGGAACGCGTCGGCGCGCTTGCAGCTGGTTCAGCCCTTGCGGTGGTAGATCCAGTCGATTCGCTTGGCCATGGCCTGCTCTGGGTGGGGGAGTCTGGGTCGGGGGGATTGGGGGCGCCGGGCGACAGGGGCCGCCCGGCCGGGACGTGTCACGGACGTTCGAGCGGGGGCACGGGTCCGATGAGGCGAGTGTATTCCTGCACGGCGAAGCGGTCCGTCATCCCGGCGATGTAGTCGCAGATCGCGCGCTCGGTGCCCACGTCTTCGCCCCACTCAAGGAACCAGGTCGACATCTCGGCCGGGGCCGCGACGTAGGCGTCGAAGAGCCCGCTGATCACCGCCTTGGCCCAGACGCGGAAGGCCTGCAGGTAAGGGTGGCGGTAGAAGTGCTTGTAGAGGAAGCGCTGGAGCTCCGCCACCATGGGTTGGACCTCGCGCGAGTGGGCGCAGAGCATGGTCTGGTGAGCGCGAACGTCCGCAGAGGACTCCACGCCGCTGTCCTGCACGTTCCTGAGGGTTGCCTGGCACAGGTCGACGATGCAGATCCCGATCACCTCGTTTGCGGTCCGACCGATCTGGAGCCGCGGGTCGTCAGGGCTCTGGCTCAGGAAGCCTGGGTGGCGCTCCTCGATGCGGGCCTGAGCGACGCGCCAGAGCTCGACCTCCGCCCCGAGGGTCTGCTCCGTGAACATGCCTGCGCTCAGGCCGTCCTCGATGTCGTGCTTGTTGTAGGCCGTGGAGTCGGCGAGGTCGACGACCTGGCCCTCGAGCACCGGGTGCCTTGGCTTGAGGCCGAACTCGTTGGGCCAGTCCTCGGGCTTCTCGTGCTTGAGCAGGGACTCCCTCAGCTCCCTGGTCAGGTTGAGTCCGGGGTGATCCGGGCTCCGCCGCTCCAGCACGTCGACCACCCGCAGGACCTGAGCGTTGTGTCGGAAGCCCCCATGCTCGGCCATGCAGTCGTTGAGCGCCCACTCGCCGCGGTGGCCGAACGGCGGGTGACCGATGTCGTGCGCGAGGCTGAGGCCCTCGGCGAGCGGCTCGTTCAGCCGCAAGACCCCCGCGACGCTGCGCGCCACCTGGCACACCTCAAGGCTGTGGGAGAGGCGCGTTCGGTGGTGGTCCCCCTCGTCGTTCAGGAAGACCTGAGTCTTGTACTGGAGGCGCCGGAACGCGGTGGAGTGGGTGATCCGGTCCCGGTCCCGCTCGAAGATCGTGCGGTGGGGGTCAGGGGACTCCGGGTATCGTCGCCCGATCGAGTCCACGCTGCGCATGGCATAGCTCGCGAGCTGTTCAGCCTCCCTGCTCTCGCGGGTGACGCGGTCACAGATGGATGCGGGTGCGGGGTCGCTCATGGGCGTGGGGCCCGTGGGAGGCGGGCCGGTCCCGCCGGGACGGGTGGGGCGGGGCAGGGTGTCGGGGAGACTACCCTTTGTCCGAGGCTGGTGGGCATCTCAGCCCCACGGCGACCCGTACGGCCAACTCTTCTCGCCCTCTGGAGCCCACCCGGTGGTGCGATGCCGTGCCCTGCCCTTATCCTCCCCGCCATGTCAGCCCCCTGGTACGTCGAGGCCTTCCGTAGCGATTACCGCGACGTCTACGCGCACCGCAACCTCGCCGCAGCGAGGGCGGAGGTGCGGTGGCTCGCCGATGAGGTCCTGGCCGGAATTAGTGGCCCGGTCCTCGACGACTGCTGCGGCTTCGGGCGCCACAGCCTCGCGCTGGCGGAGGCGGGGTTCGACATCTTCGGGATCGACCTGTCCTTTGACCTCCTGGCTTCGTCCGGAGACATGGAGGGAGCGGGCGAGCGCCTCCGAGGTCGGCTCGGCCAGGCGGACATGCGGTCGCTGCCCTTTGCCAGCGGGTCCTTTGGCGCCGTCGTCAACCTCTTCACCTCCTTTGGCTATCTCGGAGAGGAGGGAGACAGTGCTGCCCTGGATGAGATGGCGCGGGTCCTGCGGCCCGGCGGGGCCCTCGTGATGGATCTCATGAACCCGGCAGCCATCCGGCGCGGGCTGCGTCCGGCCTCGCGGGAGGAGCGGGACGGGATCGTCCTCGAATCCCGGCGATCCCTGGAGGACGGCGGGCGCCGGGTGGTGAAGGAGGTCCTGCTGACCCTCGCCAGCGGCGAGGTCCGGCGGTGGCGCGAGGAGGTCCGGATGTACGAACCAGAGGAAATCGACGTCCTCCTGGCGGCGCGTGGCCTGCCTGTGGTGGGGCGGGCAGGGAGCTTCGAGGGGGAGCCCTTTGACCCCGCGCAGGCTGACCGACAGGTCGTCCTCGCCCGATCCTGACGGACTGTCGCGGATTGGACATCGGGCAGGTCGCCCCTGCCCTTAGACTTCTTGCCCGAAGCGCGGCAGTCCATCCCCCAGGAGGGGGGCTTCCGGACCCATGCAGGCCGCGTAGAACGTCATGCAGCAGAACATTGTCTTCAGCGAACAGGCTCTGGAACTTCAGGCCCTCGCCCGAAAGATCGCGGACGAGGTCGTGCGCCCCAAGGCCGCCGAGCTCGACGAGAAGCACGAGTACAACATGGAGGCGGCGCAGGCCCTCGCCAAGGCAGGCCTCTTCAAGACCTGGATCCCCAAGGAGTACGGCGGACACAGCGCCGGCGTCCTCGCCCTGTCGCTGATCGCCGAGGAGCTCGCGAAGGCGGATTCCGGATTCGGCGTCGCCTTTGCGGTCAACGCCCTCGGCTCGTTCCCGATCGTGCTCGGCGGAACCGAGGAGCAGAAGAAGAAGTACCTGCCCCTGATCGGCAACGGCGAGAAGTTCGTCGCGTTCTGCCTCTCCGAGAAGTTCGCCGGCTCTGACGCCAGCGGCCTCGCGGTGACGGCGGTCAAGGACGGGGATGACTACATCATCAACGGCGAGAAGAAGTGGACGACGAACGGCGGCATCGCCGACATCTACTCCGTCTTCGCCGTCACCGACGCCACCTCGAGGTCTCGCCGGATCAGCGCCTTCATCGTCGAGAAGGGCACGCCCGGCTTCACCATCAACAAGGTGGAGAACAAGATGGGCATCCGTGGAGTCCCCGTGGTCGAGACCCACTTCGACAACGTTCGCGTCCCTGCTGAGAACCTCATCGGCGGCCGCGAGGGCATGGGCTTCAAGCACGCCATGATGACGCTGGACCACGCGCGGCCGGGTGTCGCGGCCCAGGCCGTCGGCGCCTCCCAGGGAGCGCTCGATCTCGCCAACGTGTACGCCAACCGCCGCGTCCAGTTCAAGGTGCCCATCAGCCAGCACCAGATGGTGCAGAAGATGCTCGCCGACATGGCGATGAAGACGGAGTCGGCCAGGCAGCTGACCTACGCCGCTGCGGCTGCGATCGATGAGAAGGGGCCGAACCCGATGAACTCGAAGATGGCGGCCATGGCCAAGTGTCTCTCCAGCGACGTCGCCATGGAGGTGGCCACCGATGCCGTGCAGGTCTTCGGCGGCTACGGGTTCATGGAGGACTACCCCATCGCCAAGTTCTTCCGGGACGCCAAGATCCTCCAGATCTACGAGGGGACCAACCAGGTGCAGCGGATTGTCATCGCGAGGCACTTGATTCGAGAGGCGGGCGAGCTGGAGCACCTCAAGGAGTTCATTCCCACGGAGACGCAAGAGCGGTACGGGGCAGAGGATCTCAACGTCTGACGCCATGGCGGAGGGTCGCGCGACGACTCACCGCTGGCCTTGACCCCACAGCGGCCGCTCCCCACATCTGGGGGGCGGCCGCTGCCCTTTTGGCGCGTGTTTTCTCGCTCCGGGAGCCGCTCCTGCCCGGATGGCAGCGGACGCGCTTACCGCGGCTCGGGGAGCGCAGTAAGCCTCTGGTATCGAGGCCCTCTGCAACAGGCAAGAGGAGGGGTCATAAGCCCCGCCGATCACTCTCTTTCGCCGCACAAGAACCCAACTATTCGGCGTCATGTGGCGTACAGCAGGCGAAGAACGGCGCGGAAGGCGATACGGCCCTTATCCCCCCCGGGGAAGTCGGAGAAAAGGATTCGGCACGGCGCTCGTACTGGCTTTTGCCCGAGGGAGTCCTCGCTGTCGCAGGTCGCGGCGCGGACGGCTCCCAACCTGAAAGACGGGCCCCTCCCAACCGACCAACCTGACGCGCGTCAAACAGGCGCGCTTTAGGCCTCGCGCGGGGCAGCCCCGGAGAACGACCATGACCGTCACTCGATCACTCAAGAGCCTCGAAGAGCTCGACCGCATTCTCGACCGCTACGCCGAAGAGCCGGAGGGCTTCGCTTCCAAGGCGAAGCGCCGCGGCCAGGACTGGAACCGTCAGAAGTTCGACATCGAACTTCGCGATCCGGCCGCCTGGCGCAAGCCGGAGACCGAAGGTGGAGACGACTCGCCGCGCGGCGGCGTGGCGTCGATCGAGGAGCAGCTCCGAGCTGAGATCGATCAACTGACGATCATGGACCGAGTGGAGGAAGCGCGTCACGCTCGCCGCATCGAGTTCGCGCAGTTCCGCCTCGAGCACGCCCTCAAGTCAGCCGGGCTGTCGGGTGACGATATCGACGGGAAGATCACGTACGACCCCGCCACCTATCGCGAGGTGGAGTCAGCCGCGTGCTCGCTGCCGGATGACGTTTGCCGGCGCTGGCTCGAGCTGCATCACATGCGGACCGAGCTCGTCGAGCGGAACCTGTACCTCGCGATCATCAACGTCGAGAGGTACGCCCACCTCGGAGTGTCCCGTCTTGACCTGATCCAGGAGGGTTCAGCGGCGCTCTTCAGGGCGGTGGACGGCTTCGATTGGAAGCGCGGCCTCCTCTTCCGCACCTACGCCGTGCACTGGCTCAACCAAGCCTACCGCAGCTACCTCTACAACAACGGTCAGACGGTTCGCGTCCCCGTTTACCTGCAGAAGGCCATGAAGCACGTCCGAGCCGCGGTGGACAAGCTCGGCCCTGATGCGCCGATCTCGGCGATCGCGAAGGAGGCCGATCTCGGGGAGCACCTCGTGGAGAGCGCGCTCGCTGCGAGCCGCTCGACGCTCTCGATCGACTCCCCGTTCAGCTCGGGTGACGACGCCTCTGGCGGCCTCGCCGAGGTGCTCGGCCAGGCGGACGAGGGGACGGTTTATTCCACCGGGATGGAGGACATCACCCTGGAGGATGGCATCCATGACGCCATGGATCGCCTCTCGGAGCGGGAGCGGTTCGTGATCGAGCTGCGCTTCGGGATCAATCAGCAGCGAGAGCACACGCTCAGCGAGGTCGCGGCGAAGCTCGGGGTCAGCCTGGAGCGGATCCGCCAGATTCAGGTGCGTGCCATCTCGAAGATGAAGACCCCGAACCTGCGCAAGGCGATTGATCCCTTCCTGTGAGGTCGTCTGAGGTCCTACCCGAGGGCCTAACCCCTGGGGCCGATCCGGCCCGGCGCCTGCGCGGCCGCCGCTCTCCGTCAGCGAGGGCGGCGGCCGCGAGCCTGTAAGGTGGCCTCGAGTTGGGCCATGAGTCGAGGCTGGAGGCCGGCTCGGTCGCCAGGGAGATGGCCGCGGGGGATCTGCCCGCTAAAAATGAACCCCGCCCCCTAGGATGGAGGCGGGCCTAAGCGGCCGCTTCACCATCGTGCCCTCCATGCCTTCACCCCAACGAGCTGAGTCCGAGCTGGACCCTGCCACGGCGATTGACGACCGCTGGCTGCGTGCCATCAGCATCGACCTCCTCGGCCGCCCGCCGCTCGCCCCCGAGCGCGAGCGCTGGCTGGGCCAGCCGCTGGCGGATGTCCTGGACGAGCTCTGGGGCCTCGAGCTCACGTGGGGGCACTGGCTTGACGAGCAGCTGTACTTCTTCATGCTGATCGATCAGTTCCGGCCGGTGGGGACCTCCCTGGACGAGCTCCCCGAGAGGCTCCAGAAGGGCACTCTGACCGCGGGAGAGGCCCTGCATCGCATCGGTCTCTCCACGAGCTTCGACCTCCGGAACCCGGGGGCCGATACGTTCGTCACGGTGGTCATGGAGCAGTTCTGTGGGGTCGAGGTGCAGTCTTCGAGGCGAGAGCTCGAGATCGGCAAGGGGGCCTACGACGGGCGTGCGGGGGTCTTCATGGGCAGCCGGGCAAAGAGCCAGTCGGACGTGGTGGAGGTCGCGGCAGGCCACAAGAATGCGGCGCGCTTCCTCGTGGGGCGCGAGTACGAACGGCTGACCAGGGCGCCGATGTCCAAGCGCGACCGTGCACGGGCCGGGAAGCGGCTCCACAGGGAGCCTGGCGCCTACCCGGACCTCGCCAAGGAGTGGATGAACTCCGAGGCCTACGCCGAGCGCGTGGCGAGGGGCGCGCCCATGTCCAATCGCACCTGGGTCCGAGCGGTCCACGTGGACCTCGGCGGGGCGCCGCCCAGCGGCGCGACGACCGAGGCGCTCAGGAGCGCCCTTGATGGCCTCGGCGATCCCGCGCCCCTGCGGTCGACCATCGCCCGGATGCTGCTCGAGGCTGACGGGACGAGGGCTCCGCGCGGTCCCGAACTCGGGGACGCAGGAGCCTGGGTCGAGGACGTCTTTCAGCGGCTCCTCGGTCGCGCGCCGACCGGGGACGAGAAGGTCGCCTTCTCCCGCGTCGCATCTGAAACAGGGGACGGTCCCACCCTCGTCCTTTACACGCTCCTGAGCAGTCCGGAGTACGAGTCATCATGAGCATCCTCGACCACCTTCACCCCTCCCGTCGCGATCTCCTCCGCGCCGCCGCCGGCGCTGGCGCTCTGGGGCTGTCATCGCCCCTCGCGTCCGCGATAGGGCCGATTCGCCCCGGCTACAAGACGAAGCACGTCGTGCTCGTGATCATGGCGGGGGGCGTGCGCAGTCGGGAGACCTTCGGCTCCCCCAAGCAGATCCCGAACCTCGTACAGCTTGCGGATGAGGGCGTCCTCTTCACTCGTCTGAGGACGGCCAACCTCGGCCACTTTGGAGCGTCCATGTCCATCGTGACCGGGATCTCGGAGGCCCGTGGCATCAGGGACAACAGCCGAGCGCCAGACCCGACCTTGTTCGAGTACGTCCGGAAGGACCTCGGGCTCGCGGCGAGCGATGTCTGGGTCACCACCTCGGGGGGGGCACAGCAGGTCAACTACGCCTACGGGCTCCACCGGGACTACGGGCAGAAGTACGGGGCGACCACGTTGGACGGGGACGGGATCTTCAACGAGGAGTTCAAGGGGATCGTGTCCAAGCTGGGGACCCCGCGACCCCTGGCTGGCTCCGACGCCGAGCGAGTCGCCGAGCTTCGTCGTGTGCTGCGGGGAGGAGCCCCGCCGTCCGCTGCGGAGAAGTCGCGCGCGCGGGTCGAGCAGTACATCCTCGAAGAGCTTGGACGTGGTGTCACCGGGATGACCGGCGCCGGCGCCGGCGACGCCAAGGCCATTCAGCTCGCCAGGAACCTCCTGTCCGTCTTCCGGCCGAGGATGATCGGCGTGGTGCTGCAGCAGGCCGACATCGCGCACGGCTCGTTCAACGGCTATACCGAGGTCATCCGGCGCAATGATGCGGCGATCGGAGAGCTCGTGGCGGCGATCCGCGGGGACGAGACCCTCCGGGACTCGACGGCCGTGGTGGTGCTCCCCGAGTTCGGGCGTGATGCGGACCTGAACTCGCGTCGAGGCCTCGACCACGGTGACGGCTCCGATGACCTCCGCTTCGTTCATGGCGTGGCGTGGGGGCCGGACTTCAAGCGCGGCAAGGTGGTCACTGATGACCGTCGGACCATCGACGTGATGCCGACGATCGCCGACCTCTTCGGCGCGGACCCGCGTCATGCCAAGGGCTCGGTGCTACGGGAGATCTACGCCTGATGTCCCTCCGAGCGGCGGCTCCGATCGCCCTGCTCCTGGCCTCGATCGTCGGCGGAGCGTTCGCGTCAGGCGACCGCGGCGCGGCTCCGATCCTGGGGGCCCCTGTCGTGGTGGCGGCGCCCGTGTCGGCGGACTCGGAGGGCTGCATGAAGTGCCACGAGGGCATCGAGGACATGCACCCCGGCTTCTCGCTCTCCTGCGTGGAGTGCCACGGCGGGGACGGTCAGGCGCGCGAGAAGGTCGTGGCGCACGTGCAGCCGACGGCCCCGGTGCAGACCAACGAGCGGGTCCTGCCCGAGAACCACGACCTGGCGTACCTGCGCTTCATCAACCCGATGGACCTGAGGGTGGCCGAGCGGGTCTGCGGGGACTGCCACGGGGAGCTCATCGATCACCTGATGGTGTCGCTCCACGGCACCACGGCGGCGCACCTCTCGGACGGCTTCTTCGAGAACGGCATCCAGGACGACAAGGACTCGCGCTACTCGGTGTTCCCGGTGTCGGCGCCGAGGGGCGTCGAGGGGAGCACCATCGAGCGGCTGCTCCAGCCGCCGAAGTTCGACGCGTCGGACGAGCAGGGCGACCTGGCCTCCCACTTCCCGGACCTGGTCCGCAAGGAGTGCATGCAGTGCCACCTGTGGTCCCAGGGCCGGGCGCTGCGCGGTCGGGTGGGGTTCGATGGCGAGTATCGCGGAGCGGGGTGCGCGGCATGCCACGTGCCCTACCGCGAGGATGGTCTGAGCGAGTCCGCGGACCGGACCGCGAAGCGCGTCGAGCCCGGGCACCCACGGGCTCACACCATGCTCACCGCGCCCCCGACGGAGACCTGCACCACCTGCCACTACGGGGACGCGTCCATCGGCCTGCACTTCCGGGGACTCTCGCAGCTGCCCCCGGGGGCGCCTGGGGGGCCGGAGATCCCGGGCACCACCGACAGCCTCCTGCACCGGGCCTTCTTCGTGAACGACCCCGAGGTCACGCCGCCGGACGTTCACCACGCCTCGGGGCTGCACTGCGTGGATTGCCACACGCTCGACGGCGTGATGGGGGACGGGCGTCTCCTCTCGAAGATGGAGGAGGCCACCGACATCTCATGCGAGGCCTGCCACGGATCCATCGCGGAGCGGGCGACGATGCGGACCGAGCGCGGCACTCGCCTGAAGCACCTCTTCGAGCGCGACGGTGAGGTCTGGATGCGGAGCAAGGTCACGGGTGAGGAGCACCGCATCAAGCAGGCGGTCAACGTGATCGACATCGGTCACGAGGACTACAACCCCGAGGCGCAGCTGGCCATGACCTCGGATCACGGGAACGTCGCCTGCTACACCTGCCACGGCGGCTGGAACGTGAACTTCCTCGGCTTTCACTTCTACCGCAACGAGGCCCTGACCCAGCTCGACCTGCTGTCTGGCCAGCGCACTCCGGGGCGGGTGACCACGCAGGAGAAGGTGTTCACCACGTGGAAGAGCTTCTACGCCGGCCTGGACGAGCGCGGCCGCGTCGCGCCCTACCTGACGGGCTTCTCCACCATGGGGACCGTGGACGACGCCGACGGGAAGCGCATCCTGGATCAGGAGTTCCCGGTGACCTCCAACGGGCTCTCTGGGCTGACGATGATCCACCATCAGCTCCACTCGACGCGGCCCACGGCGCGGTCGTGCGCCGAGTGCCACAGGGCCTCGGAGACGTGGGGGATGGGCTCGAACAACTTCCAGCTCGGCCGTCAGGTGGTCGTGGCAGCGGATCGGCGGGGGCTGGAGATCGTGGGCTTCGACCGCGAGAACCCCGAGCAGAGCGCGCCGCTCGGGCGCTTTGTCTTGCCGGACATCGTGGATCTGGAACTGGCCACGGATCCCTTGCACGGGCACGCGCACCACGTGTACGTGTCCGAGGGCAAGCGGGGGATTCACGCGATCGACGTCAGTGATCTCAGGTCGCCGCGGCGAACAGACTTCCACATGACGGTCTCCCCGCGAGGCCTCGCGCTCGCGGGCTCACACCTCTGGGTCGCTGACGGGGTCGGGGGCGTGAAGGTCTTCGACGTGAGTGAACCTGGCGAGCTTGACCTGGTGGCGGCCCTGCCCACGATTGACGCCCACGACATCGAGATCCGCTGGCCCTATGCGTACGTGGCCGACGGGCCAGGGGGGCTGATCGTCGTCGACGTTCGCCTGCCCGTGAAGCCGCGGGTCATCGGCGGGCTCGCGCTGGACGGGGGCGGAGCGGGGGCGGTGGACGTCGACGTCATGTTCCAGTTCAGCAGGCCGATGGTGGACGAGGAGGGGCAGCCGTCTGACGAACGGACCCTGGCCCGTCGCCTGGTGACGATCTGTGACGAGGAGTCTGGGCCGATCCTGATCGACGCCACCGAGCCCGCTCACCTCGAGTTGATCGAGTCCGAGCGCCGCCGGCCGGGCGCCGCAGAGCGTCGCCGCGACAATGCGGTCTACCACAGCGTGGTGCTCCGAAGTCACGTGGACCTCGCCTCGCCCCAGGGCGGGGGCCGCACGCGCGAGCGGGACTACATGTACTTCGTGGAGGAGCGCACCCAGAACAACGGGCAGCAGGACTCCTTCCTGCGGGTGGTCGACGTGACCGATCCGGCATCCCAGGAGCAGGTGTCCATCACGCCCTCCGGAGGCGCGTCGGACCTGCTGGAGATCGGAGAGTGGTACACGCCGCCCTTCCTCCGCAAGTACGCCTTCGTCCCGGGCGAGGATGGTGTCATCGTCAATGACGTGACCAACAGCGCCGAGCCGGTGATGCTCGGTCGGGTCCTCGGCCTCCAGGAGGGGTACGTCCTCCGCGCCGAGCGATTCCCGCTCGACAAGATGCTCGATGAGGACGGGCGCCGGCTGAAGGACGTGAGCCACCCTGAGTCCAGGTGGTTGATGCGGTCCGAGATCGCGAACCTGCTGGGCGTCGCGGGGGACGTGCTGGGGACCCTGGGTCCCTATGCCCAGGAGTCGATCGCCGCGGCCGCCTCCGCCCGGAGCCTGTTCGGTCACGCGGACGCGGACCGCAGTGGTCTCCTGGTGGGGCCAGAAATGGACAAGGTGGGGGGGGCGAGCGCGGACCTTGATGGAGACGGACGGGTGACCCTGGCGGAGCTCGCGAAGGCCGCCGAGGACTACGGCGGGAGCGCGGTGCTCGAGGCCGAGCCGATCGTCGACCCGGAGGAGCGAGTGAGCCCTGATGGTGATCTCTCTCGCCTCCTGGACGGGATCGACCCGTTCGAGTTCGAGCGCAAGAAGGACGGCCGGCTGGACCGCAAGGAGGCAGAGCGCGCGGTGTTCGGGGCTCTGGACCTCGACGGCAGCAAGCGCCTGGATCTCCACGAACTCTCGAGGCACCCCGGGCCCCTGCGGGAGCTCCGGTTCGGGGACCGGGCTGGCCTCGAGCGCTTTGAGGCCCTCGACCGATCCGGGGGAGGCTCCATCGGCCCGCGGGAGTTCACCCTGCGGGATGAGGACTGGCGCCTGCTCGACCGGGACGACGACGGCTTCTGTCAGCTCGACCCGACCCGCTTCGCCAGCCGCCGGGCTCGGGGCGAGGTCCCCAAGGACATCGAGTGGCCCTCCCGCCGCCGCGGGCCCCAGATGGACCTCCCGCCCGGGTCCACGGTGGAGACCATCAGCGCGGGGCTCGATGCGGATGAGGACGGCCAGCTCACCAAGCGAGAGCTCCGCCGTCGGCCGCTACGCTTCGCCCAGCCG
>Ga0213863_10002571_pt1 | contig 12831 bp, 10 predicted proteins | sample PICome_8_FD_160128 | JGI IMG/M metagenome (GOLD analysis project Ga0213863, IMG submission 160128) | Coastal seawater microbial communities near Pivers Island, North Carolina, United States - PICO497 | ecosystem: Environmental > Aquatic > Marine > Coastal | place: USA: North Carolina... | reverse complement strand
ACGGAGGCAGTGGATTGAGTGAGCCAAGTATTCAACCAAATCAAGCCGCCCATGGATGGAGTCCAGTGGCGGTTTTATTCGAACCGCAAACCATTTGCGCCTACCTATACACTGCGGACGGATGTGTGGATTCTCTATGCCAACAGATTGCTTTTTATCCAACGGTAGTGGTACCGAATTTTTTCACTCCTAATGGAGATATGGTAAATGATGTCTTGGAGATTCAGTCGACAAATGCGGATCGCTTAGTTCAGCGTGTGTATAACCGTTGGGGCCAATTGGTATTTGAAACGGAACGTCCCGATATCTTCTGGGATGGAAAAGTCGAAGGAAAACCTGCAGCGGCAGGTGTCTATTTCTTGGAGTTAGAAGCCTCAAACCAATACACTACGGGTCAGCCGATACTGCAACGAAAGGCCATACATTTGATGAAGTAGAGGCCTACACGAATAAACATCGCATGAAATCTAAACTGCTTAACATTATCACCTCCGCCATCATTGTACTTGCGCTATTATCGTTTTATGGATGGAGTGTTAGAACACATGGAACCCCAGGGAAAGCTCAGGGTTTATGGGGCAATTTCTTAGTGACACTAACATCTTTTCCAGATTTAGTGACCCGCGCCGCCGAGGAAGTGGAAAAACTTCCTGGGACCTTCGTGCCTACACACCCCGATTTTGAGCCTGTAAATAGGTTGGATTACGATGTAAACGTACTGGTTACCTATACAAATGAAGCAGGCAATAGAGCGGTAGAGGTTCGCAACCTAAGGACACAATCCATTGAAAAGTCTTGGGAAGTCAAAGGCGGATTGAAGCCACACCATCGTGTAATGCATCCACTTTTGCTCTCTAATGATCGTGTTGTGTATGCGACGAACGGACACGGTGGTATTTATTGTATGAATGATAAGGGCGAGCAGCTTTGGCATCAATCCGAAATTGGCCACCATCATTCGATGAATAAGGGGTTGGGCGAATCTATGTGGGTTTGCGCTTATGATCTGTCTGAAGCTACGTACCCATCAAATGGCGTAGTATACGAAATGGGAGGCGTGAAATACCAATTCTTAGATAATTACATCGTTCAACTCGATACAGAGTCAGGAACGCTACTCTTTAAACGTTCAATGGCGGAATTGCTTCTGGACAAAGGTTTAGAGCATTTGATCATTAAGAGTGTAGTAGTAGACGATCCTATACATTTAAACGATGTACAGCCTGTTTTAGAATCCAGCGAATACATGCTCGCAGGTGACGTGTTTTTAAGCTTTAGAACCTCTTCTGTTCTGCTTCATTACAGGCCGTCAAACGATAGCATCATTCGTGTGATTGAAGGTCCGTTTACCAGTCAACACGATGTGGATATTATCGATGGAAAAACCATTGCATTTTTTAACAATAATGCTCCGACAAAAAGATTTAAAGAGGATGGAAGTCGTGGTCAAGAAACACAGTTGCTAAAATATCCTTCGTTTTCATCACACATAAGTTATTATGATCTTTCTACCCGGACCTTCAGTACGCCTAATAAAGAGGTTTACGCTCAACATGGGGTGTATTCATTTACGGAAGGTTTGTTTGAGGAATTGCCTAACGGTGACGTCTTTATCGAAGAGCAAAACCCTAGTCTTATTTGGGTGTTCAGACAAGACAGCTTGATGTTTAAAGGAATATTGCCTTCACATCATGAAGGACACCACCATTTGCTGAATTGGAGCAGACCGGTGGACTAAAAAAAGAAAACCCCTCTAAAGCCAAGGCTAGAGGGGTTTATCGATCTCTTGAATAGGTTATAGTGTGATGCTGTAGTATCCCGCTTTTTGCTTTTCAAAACCGTATTGAATACCGTTTGGAACGACGGTAACTCCTTCAGGAAGTCCAGCAGGATCTACTTCGAACTTCTTTAATGAGAAGCCGCAAGCTATTACATTGACATTGTTGGCATTTAAAATCTCCATGAATGGATCCATGACCTCTGGTGTGACCATGTCTTGAACAGACTTACCGCAGATGATGACATTGAATTCTCCAAAGGCACTAGAATCGGCAACAGCTAATTCACCTGCAGCTTTTGCAATTGCCTTGAGTTGTTGAACGTTTCGGTTCAATACGAAATAGTTTTGCGGAGTAACGGCAGATTCTTCAACGTTGTCTGCTGTCGATTCTGGTGCGCAACTGCTCAGTAAGCCAGTTGCTAATACGAGGGATAGAAGTAATTTTTTCATTGTTTGATATTTAGTGGAAATGATAATCGGTTCCAGGTAATTGTGAAAGTACGTTGTCACCTAAATCCAAAGCTTTTGCGCGGCCATCTCTTACCGGAGCGATGGTATCCACGTGAGCCAGGTATTCTTCAATAAGATCATGTATAGTGTAGTCCATAACCACAGTTTCCACCGTATTTGGCATTCTACAAAGCATGTGTAGCGGCTCGCCTTCCCGACGACAAGCGGACATTTTATAAAGTTTGTCCATTTCTATGGGTGCTCCACCAACTAAAATGTCCTGTACGCGTTCACCTTTTGCGGCACTGGCATTAAAAGTGAGTTCCATACCGGAGAAACGTACTACCCAACCGCCAAAACGTTCAGAAGCTTTTTCTGCAAATACATTGTGTAGTTCTTTTTCGAGCCAATCTTTGATTTGTTGACCACTGGCCTTACCAATCTTTACTTTTTCGTTTACCGGAAGCATATTCCAGATATCACCTCGAGTAATTGGCGCAACGCCAGCCTCACCAGGGTTTATAGGTGGCGAGAAGCGGAATCCATTAGAAATGGCAATATCTACATCGTTCTTCCAGAATGCTGCATCAGTAATAAAGTTATCCATTGGGTTTTCGACCACAAAGTATCGGTACAGTGGGGTAGTGGTGTATCCTAGGACATCATTGATGTCCTCGTTGTAGGGTACCAATTCATTTTCGATTACCTGCGCAACAGCCTCATCTGCGGGGTATATGTTAGGATCAACTTCTACTAAGTCATATTCCTCCTTAATGATTTCTCCATTTTGAACGGTGAGAACCATCTTTCCTACAAAAGAAGCAAATGCGCCAGGTTCCGTAACCTTTGCATGCCCTGCTTGCAACGGCTTGCGAATGCGTTCATGAGTATCATTGCCTAAAACGTAATCCACCTGCGCCAAAGCAGGATGGTTAGCTAGGTCAAATTGTTTACTAATACCAATATGGGTAACTACGAAGAGAATATCTACATTCTCTTCCTCTTTAAGTTTTGTGACCAATTCTTCGAGGTTGTCTAAAATGGGATCAAAATCTAATCCTTCAGAGAACGATGGGTTTTGACGAATGGGGACCTCCGGATCATTATAAGAGAGAAACCCTAGACGGTTCCCATTGATTTCTTTGATCCAATATTGAGGGAAAATTGGTGCTTTTCCTGCTTCGTCATGAAACATGTTTGCAGTGATGACGGGCGTTTCGTAGCTGTTCAATACGTTCATCATTTGTTCCTTGCCGTACACCACTTCCCAGTTCCCTGGTATTAGGAAGTCATAGTCCATTGCTTTTACAATTGGCCCAAATGCTGCTCCTTGAGATAAAGCTGCGATTGCTGAGCCTTGAATAAGGTCTCCACCATCTAAAATGATGGTGTTAGGGTTGGATTCGCGTTCAAGGTTGAATAGGGTTTTCATGTTAGCTAGGCCACCCAGGGTTTTAAACGATATTTCTTCATTCTCCCAAAATAACTCACTGTGCGGCAGCACTTGCCCATGGATATCGGCGGTTTGTAAAATCGTGATTTTTGTGGGCTCACCGTTTCCATTAGCAGGTGCGTTACAAGAGGTAAAAGCTGCTGCTGCTGCGATGGCGAAAATCCTTAATAATCTAACTGTCATTTATACGTAGGTTAATTTATGTAACGTCTAATTTTTAAAGGTGAAGCTGATGGGGTAGAGCCTTCATTTTCGAGCGTCTCCTGAAAAAGAACAGTCGGTGCTTTTAGAGTCGTGACTGTTTGACGTCGATCACTTAAAATGTGGTTCAATATTGAATGAACGGAACACGGCGAAGTCACCAATATCAAGGTTACGAGAATCACTAGGCTTAGCGATTTATAAACGATGGAGTGTGATTTTAGCTTCATTGTCGCGCAAGATACAGGTAAACTAAAAGTTGCATTGGACTTTAGTCACGATATTAAACGAAACAAGGCCTTCCCGTAATGGAAAGGCCTTGTTAAATGCAGACAGCTGCGCGGTTCTAGCTGTTTGAACTACTATTATGGTACTCTTCTACCAAGCGCATTACGGCTTTTACTAAATCTTTGGTTTCAAGAAGAAGGTTAAAGTAAAGGGTAGTATTCTTAGGACTAACTTCTTCCTTACGTGTCCGGGCAATCTGTGCGTCTATTTTGTCTGATATTAACGCTAGAATTGCATCTTCTTGGTCCAAGCATGTACTCAAATCACCGAAGCTTTTTGAAGTGAACGCTTGCTCTACAGATACCAGCATTCCGTCAAAGATGGTTTGGATTTCATTGAGGTCAGATATTTGACTTTTACTTAACGGTTTGTGGTTGTTATCTATGTGCTTGAAGCTCTTCTTTGCAATAAACTCCAGAGATTGAACCACGTCTGTCAAGTTCGCGAGAACCATGATATAGAAATTAGAACCGCGAACGCTCGTCTCATCAAGATTCTTAATAAAGTAGAATAAGTGATTACGCAATGACTCTACCTCATCTTCAAACTTACCGACACGTTTACGCATTTTTTTAAGCGCGCCTGTATCTTGATTTGACAAGCCGTCGACAACCCCATTGAAAATACTTGTAGTACGGTAAATAGATTTTGCAACGTTATCAGCGCTCTCTTCTATGATTCCCTGAACAGTTTGGCTTGCAGACTTCTTCAGGGAGCTATGATCCGATTGCGCATTTGCTTTTTTCTTATGGCTTAGATAATTACGTACAACTAAAACGCCAGCGAAAAGTAAAAGTATCGCGACAGCTGCCCCACGTCCCATGTATATGATGTAGGTTAAGATGCCAGCGAACGTAAAAGCGCTGAATGCAGTGAAAAACCAACCGCCAATAACGTTCACGACCCCGGCAACGCGATATACTGCGCTCTCTCTTCCCCATGCACGATCCGCTAGTGATGTACCCATAGCCACCATGAATGTCACGTATGTTGTGGATAACGGTAGTTTCATACTTGTAGCAATGGAAATCAGAATTCCGGCAACCGCAAGATTTATAGAAGCACGAATCATATCAAATGCCGGAAGGGCCTTGGCTTTTTCTTCCGAAATTTCTATTGCTGGCGTTTGGAAACTATTCGTAATCTTAGTCTGAACAGCAGCAGGTAAAATGGTATTTACGACGCTCACTAATTTTGTTGATCCTTTAACAATACTTCTAGATAAAATATTGGGTTGAAAGCGTTCACTTCCGTCGCCTTGACGAGAAAGATCAATAGACGTATCAGCAACGGTACGGGCTTTCTTTGAAAATGCCAGCGTGATGACCATAATAGCGCCTGCAATGAAAAGCAAGCCCGGCTCGGTTGGAACTTTCTCAGACAATATTTCCATTGAGAATTCAGAGGCGGGTATACCAGAAACTGACCAGGCTTCGTAACTGTGGTAGGCGGCCATTGGTACACCTATAAAATTGACTAAATCATTACCGGCAAAAGCTAGTGCAAGTCCAAAAGTTCCTACCCCAATAACGATGATCAGCACATTAATTTTAAAGACTTTATCAATGATAAACATGAGTAACGTCCAAAACGCGAGCATCAACCCAATCACTAAAAAGGAATTTTGCGCCAGAAAGTCTTTGATATCGCCATAGAAAGGAGTCCCTTTGAGACCCTTAAAGAAAATAAAGTAGCCGATCGCAGTTAAACAGATACCTGCGAATACGAACCCGAAATTTTTAACCTTCTTTTCATATTGGAAACTGAATACCAGTCTGGATATCCATTGAACGAGCATACCCACGGTAAATGAAATCACAACGGAAAGAAGAATACCGGATATGATTTGCTTGGCTTTTTCAGTATTGATATAGTTCACTAAATCCGCGGCGGTTTCAGTATCAGACATACCGATCTTAATCAGTGCCATTACTACTGCAGCACCCAATAAGTTGAAGACTATTGAAACGGTAGTTGATGTTGGCATTCCTAACGTGTTGAAGAAATCTAGTAATAGAATATCTCCAATCATCACTGCCATGAAAATGAACATGATTTCATCAAAATAGAATTTTGACGGCATAAAGATGCCCTTTCTTGCAACTTCCATCATACCGCTTGAGAATACAGCACCGATAAAGACGCCCAAACTGGCGATAATCATGATTTTCTTGAATGAAATTACCTTTGAACCAATGGCTGAATTCAAGAAATTTACGGCATCATTACTGACACCTACAACAAGGTCTGCAACTGCTAGTAGGGCTAGTGCAAAAATCATCAAGTAGAATATACTGTCCATAGTTTAATTTTCTTGTTGCGAAGCTACGCTCACAATGTTATCTGAAAGTTAAGTTTAGAAGTGCAATTCAAATCCAGTTCTGAACAGTATTGCGTCGCCGTTTCCGTCCTTAGTTGAATAGCTTATGTCGCTTTGCACTTTGAGTTTGTGTCCGACGACAAATTTATTCAGTCCTAAAGTATACATTGCTACTGGTGCAGCACCTGTAATATCATCATAGCTCAGTGTGGTGTAACGTCCTGCTACTTCGACTTTTTCTGAAATAAAATAGCCAACAGCAAAATTATAAGCGTTACCAACTAATACAATATCCCCGGTGGGTGTTCCATCCAATTCTACGGCAATTGGATTTGCAGCGGTTCTATTGGCATATTCAGCCATAAGTGAGAATCCTTGATGCTTGACAACTAAATCAATGAATTGCGAGGTGATGTTGGTTTGATATAGGCCATCTTCGATGAACATGTAATCTCCCATATTCGATCTGGTTTTTGAAGCATCTGCATTAAAGTCATAGGTGTAGGCTACCATTACTTTGAGCTTTTCCTCTCTAACCGTTGATGACCCCATGTATTCACCTTTTTTGGCGAAGCTTCCTAAGGGAAATAATTCTACGCGTCCGGTATACTGAAGGCCTCCTTCATTACCCGTAGCAATATTTCTACCTTCACCTTGAGAGATGGCAAATTTTTCTTTTGAAATGAATTGATCACCAAATTTAGTTGTGTGACGCAGCTGTATTCCAAGATCACGATCTATGTTAAACTTACTGTTCAACAATGACCGGTCTACAAGCTGCAGATTCGCAGAAGATATCACACGCTCAACATTGCCTGGAAGTTTTGTTTGACCTGCCCACAATTCGAAGCCAGGTGCGAATTTCCACTTAATAATTGCATCAAGTATATATCTCGGAGAGTTCTTTGTGAACTCATTTGCCCCCGACATATCATTATTCGACAGACCAAATTCCATTTTATAACCAATATTTGGATGAACGGCCCAACCGTCAAATTTGAAACGCGAACGACGCACTAGAAAATCATGCGCGACGGGTGCCAAACTATTATCTGTAATGTCACTCGTTCCGTAGTAACGTACTTGAATTCTCGGCGCAAACTTTACGCTGAAGCTACTGTCGGCAGCTACAAAGTTCAAGAGGCCTTTACCAAAACTAGTTTCGTCTACACCTTGCTGTGCGGATACATTCATGCTGATTAGAGCGATGAATAAAACTGAAATGCTTCTTTTAGTGCTCATTATATTGAATTATTTGATGCAAAGGTGAAAGCACAAAGTTTAATTTCTGTTACTTGAAAGATAAGGTCATGTAAATTCTATGTTAAGAACTAATATTGGCTTTACATGGTGTTAAATGGTATATAATTGAACGTAACTTTGTCCTTTACACAAGCAAGATGACTTTACAGGAATTTTATAATCAATTAGATTTTACAGCATCTTTGGTATTTGCCTTACCTGAAGGAAGATTGGTTCCCGCTCATTTTCATATCACGGAGGTTGGACAGATTGATAGATTTTTTGTGGATTGCGGGGGTACCGTGCGCAAAGAGTCTGCAGTCAATCTCCAGATGTATACGGCCCAAGACTTTGATCATAGGCTAACTGTACCTAAGCTTAAGTCAATCATAGAGATGTCGATTCAGCAATTGCAACTTAGAGGTGATTCAGAATTACGGGTGGAGTATCAGGGAGCCACCATTGAAGTGTACGGATTATCACACGATGGATATCAGTTCATACTTCAGCCTTTACAAACGGATTGCTTGGCGAAAGACAAATGCGGCATTACAGATAACCAGCCAAAAAAGGCTGTGCCGACATCCTGTACACCTGGTTCTGGTTGCTGTTAATGGTTATTCTATGGCTCTTTGTAAAGCATCGGAGCCGCCCACAATGGGAAGCGTCAGTCCAGTTTTTTTAAGGTCAACAGTCAGTCTTGTGCCTGCTTTAGGGTGAAGTGTGAATTCCTGATCACTAGAAAAAATCATCAAACCTATCTTTTGCCCCGCGGGGATGATTTGATCATCTGGTTGAAAGTCAAAACTTAAGGTGTAAAAGTTCCCTGGTTCCAGCGGATGACTTTCGGAAATCGATTTTGAATTTTGTGGATCAGCCCAGCCTCGGGTAATAATGTTGTTGTAGATGGCAGCATCGCCGTCGCTTCGTTCACCATCCCACGGCAGAGAAACCAGCCATACACTTAGGTTGGCAGTTGGTGCACTGCTCGATAATGAGAGTGTAATGCTTGCCGTACCTGAAATATGCACGCCTTCACTCAGCAATGGGGTAGTATATAATAATCTGTGTGGAGAGTTCTTGATTCGCGCTCGTAAAGTGAAAGGGATTTTTTTCGCTTCGCTCAAAAGAACCCTAGCGGGGGAACGCTCCAAGACAACTGAAAACCAGTCCGCCTTCGGCGTCCTGTATTTTTTATGCCATCCTGCTCACTGAAGCAAGCTTCGTTCGCGCATGGGCATAAAAAAAAACCAGCGTAAAACGCTGGTTTTCAGTTGTTTTGGCGGAGAGAGAGGGATTCGAACCCCCGGTACCTCGCGGTACGCTGGTTTTCAAGACCAGTGCATTCGACCACTCTGCCATCTCTCCGGTGAGGGGTTGCAATAACCTCTCGAGTGGGCGGCAAATTTAAACAGGATTTGATTGTTTGCAAGGATAATTATGCAATTATATTTGAGGTATGCTTCTAAAACTAAAAATTGCGTTAGTAACCTTGGCTTCGACCTGCATTGTGCACGGTCAGAATATGAGGTTGTCCATTGATCCGAGCATTTATGTTTCAGCTCAAGGTAAACCTTATATAGATGTATATACAACCCTAGATGCCAGTACAGTAGGGTATGAGTTAGATGCGGATAGCAATTGGGTCACGTCATTTAAAGTAATACTTCAGACTGGTGGAAAGTTGGATGCATTTACCTTTAATTACGCACAGACAGACAGTGCGTCGGGAGCTCCGTTGTTGCTTCAAAAAAGTACCTTTGTCTATGAAAATTGGACCAATGAATCGGTCAAAATTGTAATCACGGATGATGTTACGGGCGAACTTATTGAAGTTGAAGATACCATTCGTCTCAATGGAGAGGCTTCTTTTTATTTATCCAATCCCATTGCCTTAGATACACTGCAAACAGGCAACTCTGTGTACCAAAAATCTGGAAGTACCGTAATTCCCAAGCCATCCTTAGGAGTACCTGTATTTGAAAATGTTCCTATTGAATGGTATTCAGAGGTCTTCATAAGAGAAGGTAAGTATGTGCTTAGGTATGAACTTCAAAATGCATCGGGTGCTGCGGTGGCGGGTACACAGGGCTTTAAAAGGCTACAGAACGGTGTAAATCCCATACGAATCAGCTACGGTATGGATGCACAAAATAGTGGTGCTTATGCCATTAAAACTGAAATTTTGGATGCTACCGGTACTGCGTTAAAAGAGGCCACTACTTCCTTAATGTGGTACAATGATGATATGTTGATTGATCCTTCGCTATTAGAAGGCGTTTTAACAAGAGCCTCTTTTGAAAAATCTTGGGGCAATTGGGAAGAGGTTCCGGAATACCTCAGTATGATTGCACCGCTGGCTTCGTTAGCAGAGCGTAGACTATTAATGAATCTCAAGGAGTCTATGGATACAGCGAGGGCTGCATTCTACCTTACACGCTTCTGGCAAGAGAAAGCACCGGACCAAGCTCTAGAGTCTTGGATGGGTTATAAAAGGGTCGTAGATCAGGTAGATTCCGAATTTGGGTCAAAGACATTGGCCGGCTATAAGACGCAAATGGGGCGGGTATTTTTACAGTACGGCGCACCGTCTTTAGTTGAGGAGCGTCCATTCGACGGGAAGAACTATCCCTATCAAATCTGGCAATACGACAGGTTAGTGAGTTCGAGCACCCCTACACAGCAGAATCAAGTGTTTATTTTTGTTGACCAGGAATTGGTCGGTCGTCAATATACTTTGATACACAGCAGTGCCTTAGGAGAAGTTAAAGACCATAAATGGCAATTCCATTTATCGCGTCATTCGAATACAGGGCCAGACATTGATGCTACTTCAACGCAATACAGCAGAGATAATTTTGGCGAGCGTATTTCAAATTCTCTGATTATCGGTAACCAAGGGACTTGGTTTGACCAATTCAATAATTAATAGAATGAGCCAGACCATCGCCGTAGTTGTCTTAAACTGGAATGGAAAATCGTTACTCCAGACGTACTTACCTGGGGTAATTAAAGACAGCGCACCCCATAAGGTGTACGTGATTGACAACGACAGTTCAGACGATAGTTTAGCATATTTAAAGGAAAATCATCCAGAGGTTGTGGTCATTCAAACCGGTGAAAACCTGGGTTATGCGGGCGGATACAATGAAGGGTTAAAAGCCATTCAGGAGCCAATTTCGATATTATTGAACAGCGATGTTCGCACAACACCGGGTTGGTTAAATCCCATAAACGAGCATTTCGAAAATCATCCACAATGCGCAGCATTACAGCCTAAAATACGTTGGGATCGTTCACCGGACCAGTTTGAATACGCAGGTGCATCTGGTGGTTTTATGGACCGATGGGCCTATCCATTTTGTCGCGGTCGAGTATTTGGGACGCTCGAAAATGACATTGGACAATACAATACACCTAGAGAAGTTTTCTGGGCTACAGGAGCCTGTTTAGCGGTTCGTACGGAAGTATTTAAAACCATCGGAGGACTTGACTCCATGCTCTTCGCTCATATGGAGGAAATAGATCTCTGCTGGAGGATGCAACGTGCGGGATTCCAAGTGTGGGTGCAGCCAGAAAGTACTGTATATCATCTAGGAGGAGCGACATTAAGCGCTGATAATCCCCAGAAGACATTCTTAAATTTTCGGAATAATTTGATCATAATAATGAAGAATCTGCCCCATTTCGCTGCTTTGGGAGTCATCTTCATCCGTTTGATACTTGATGGTCTAGCGGGCATCCAATTCTTGTTTGCAGGAAAGCCCCGACACACCTTCGCTATTCTTCGAGCTCACTTCGCTTTTTACGGAAAGTTTACAGGCATTCAGCGTGCTAGAGCTCGAACAAGCAAATACCCCTTTAAACGCTTCGCTGACCTCAAAGGAACCTACCCAAATTCAGTCGTTTGGCAATATTATGGTAAGGGTAAAAAGCGTTTTTCGGACTTCTATTAGTTGATATAGGTATACATGTGGCCAACATTTAAAGGTGAAGAATGGGACAAAGGAATGGACCAACTCGCCGAACAGCATTTTATAGTGCTGGATCAATTCTTACCTCCATCTGTTTTGGCAACAGTGCGTAGGTATTTCGCGACGGTTGGGGTTCTCGGAATATAAACCATGTCTCGGTAATGAGATAATATTTACTACACCCGATGGAATTCCCCGCTTAGCGGGAGGAATTGGTGCAAAGTTGATATTGAATTCATACAATGACCGCTAAAGTTGTCTTAACTTGGGTGTAACAAAATCATTAATCATGAGACGAATACTACTAAGTGTCCTTTTGTTGTTTGGCGCTATGCTTTCAGCACAAACCTTAACCCAGACCATTCGTGGTACGGTGGTCGATTCAGAATCAAAGTTTCCACTAGCAGATGCTATGGTAGTTTGTGATGCACAACAAGCGTTCACAGATGAATACGGTCAATTTTCTTTCGACGTGGAGATCGGGCGTAAGGTGGTTGCGGTCCAATTATTTGGCTACGAGCCCAAGAGTACTATAGTGGAACTTAATTCCGCAAAGCAAGCGGTAATTCGCGTAGAGATCACTGAAAGTACGGTGAAACTCGACGAGGTTCAGGTCGTTGCAGCTCCCAGAGGTGATGTAAAAAATGAGATGGCCTTGGTATCTGCGCGGAAATTTTCTGTTGAAGAGACCAATCTTTACGCTGGATCCAGAGGTGAGCCCGCAAGGATGGCTACGAATTTCGCTGGAGTACAGGGCTCTGATGACTCTAGAAATGATATCGTGGTTCGCGGTAACACGCCTGCGGGGATTTTATACCGATTTGAAGGGATCAACATTCCTAACCCCAACCACTTTGCCATTCCTGGCACAGGTGGCGGTCCAGTAACAATATTGAATAATAAATACATTCAAAGTGGTGATTTCTATACTGGTGCTTGGCCAGGAGAATATGGTAACGCTATATCTGGTGTTTTCGACCTAGAGATGCGCGACGGGAACAATGCCACGCCATTTGAGGGTTCTTTTCAGTTCGGTTTACTAGGCGTTGAGCTCATGGCTGAAGGCCGATTAGGTAAAGAGAAGCCCAACGCACCTTCCTACCTCTTATTAGGCCGCTACAGT
>Ga0213863_10002568_pt1 | contig 12836 bp, 10 predicted proteins | sample PICome_8_FD_160128 | JGI IMG/M metagenome (GOLD analysis project Ga0213863, IMG submission 160128) | Coastal seawater microbial communities near Pivers Island, North Carolina, United States - PICO497 | ecosystem: Environmental > Aquatic > Marine > Coastal | place: USA: North Carolina... | reverse complement strand
ATCGGTAGTGCGAAATACTCCTTTGTTTTTGGCCGCTGACATGATCGAAGTTGAAGGACGAGAGCGCTCGGTGAGCTTATCGCGATGTGTTGAGATTTCGAAAGATTGGATTCTGGATGGAGAAATTAATGATTCAGAGAACGTTATTTTCGACGAAATTTCACGCCGGGTGGTAGCGGTAAAGCAACGAACCTTTCGTGGTTTAGTTCTAGAGGAAAAGCGGGGAGGGGAAGTTGACCCTAATCTCGCAGGCGAGCTTCTGGCGGGTCGGGTAATCGCGGGCGATTTGGTGTTGAAGAAGTGGGATGCCAAGGTTGAACGGTGGATTGCGCGATTGGCTTTTTTGAGCAAGGCTATGCCAGAATTGGAGTTTCCGGGGTTTGATGCTGGGGATCGTGAGATGGCAATCGCGCAGATTTGCGCTGGGGCAACGACTTTTAAGGAGGTCAAGGATCGAGACCCCTGGCGGGTCCTACATGATTGGTTATCAGTCCCGCAGCGCCAGGCCATGGATTCCTTTGCGCCTGAGAAGATTACTTTGGAAAATGGAGTGAATACGAGGGTTCTTTACGCCGCTGGTAATGACCCGTGGTTTGAAGAAAAAGTCCAGCGACTATACGGGGTGAAGGAGACCCCGACGATAGCCAATGGCCATCCTCTGGTGGCGAAGATCCTAGCGCCTAACCAGAGGCCGTGGCAGGTGACAAGTGATCTGTCTGGGTTTTGGGAGAGGGGATTCACACAGATGAAAAAAGATCTCGCGGGTCGTTATCCCAAACACAACTGGGAGGGGAGTAGACAGTCGTGAGCTTTTTCAATTAGTCTTTTATCCTTTCATACTATTTTCCCCGATCTTAAGTTCTTCGTTTCTCCGCTGCAGAAATCAAGAGAATCACCGGGCAACGCAGGAAAATGATCTGCGTCGAGTTTGGAAGGGTTTTGAATCTTTCATATCCATCTGTATTGGAGTAAGGAGGCCGTCACGTTAATTTGAATAGTGGCGAGCTTGCGGTAATTCCAATCAAGTCGCTAATACCCTCCGAATAGGTAGAAGCGAACGAGCGGGTCCTACCAAGAGGCTGGTCGCTACGAGTCGAAATGGTTATGATATTCTCAATCTTGACCTTTAATTCGAAAGGGTGCTACTGCTAGTTTGTGGCGGATGATTGATGTCCGCTAGAGAAAAAATGACTTAAATATGAAATACAGCCGATTACGTTCTATCGTTTTGACATCCCTATTCTTTTGTTTCACCGCTTCAGTGGGAACGGCGACTGATTTTGATGCGAAAATTTTTAAGTCTGCAAAGGGGAAGTTCTTGAACTACAGGATACACCTTCCTGAAAAGCTTGATCCCAAGAAAGAGTATCCGTTCGTTCTGTTTTTTCATGGCGCTGGTGAAAGAGGTAGCGATAACAAGAAACAATTGATCCACGGGGTTAAAGATCTTTTGGCATATTCAAAGAGAAAGAATGTGCCTTCAATCATAGTTGCGCCGCAGTGTCTAGCCGGGGAGCAATGGGTCAATACACCGTGGGGAGATCTTTCCCATAAGATGCCAGTTGAGCCATCAGATTCAATGCAACTTACAATCGAATTGCTACGTGAATCCATCAAGACACTGCCTGTGGACAAGAAGCGAATCTACGTAACCGGTCTTTCTATGGGTGGCTTTGGAACATGGGACATTCTTCAGCGAATGCCAAATATCTTTGCTGCAGCCATCCCAGTTTGCGGGGGTGGTGATACTGAGATGGCGAACGCAATCAAGACCGTTCCGCTATGGGTCTTCCACGGGGGGTCTGATAATGCCGTTAAGACAAAGCGGTCACAAGATATGGTGGCAGCACTCAGGAAAGTTGGCGGCAAGGTGAAATACACCGAATACAGAGGAGTTGGACATAATTCTTGGGATAGAACCTATCGTAATGAAAACGTGTTGGCATGGCTATTTCACCAAAGTAAAGGAGAACAGTCGGATCAACTTGGCGAGAAATAAATACTTCATTTGCTTAGTGAGTTCTTCAAAGCGCCAGCTCAAAAATTGGAGTATCAAATGGTCATAGTTTTGTCTTTGAGGTTCTCGAGAAAGGGTCGCATAGGTGCGCAAGATCAACGGGAATACTAAAACTATATTTTACTTCTACGAACATCGTGAGGGGGAATCACGGTCATGTTTTTAGCCCTTCTTTTCGCTTTCGCTGTTTTCGAGGAAATCTAACAGAGACGTTAGAGCTTATTTCTCCTTAGGAATTTAGGTTAGAGTGCGGTTAATAAGTGTTTCATGAAAATTCTATTCTTATGTCACGCATAGTTCGAGCAGGATCACTCTATCTATTGTGAAGTAGCGATAATGACGCGCCTCCAAGTGGTCTTAAATTCCTCGTTGCGACCTGACAAATCTTCAGCCAAATCTTCGGCTTTCTCATTTAAGCCGACTAACCAGGCGAAAGAAATAGCCTGAGCTTCATTTTTGACCCATTTATTCAATAAGTGTTCGGGCCTGAGTTCAGACCAAGGCACGACGGAGCCATCATCGAGTCTTAAGCCATTACTATCTCCAGAGACTACAGTAATTTTCTCACCATTTTTTTTCTCGGTAGTCCACTGGTTGTGAATGGCAATGTTACTCAGGAAAGCAGCAGCATTCCTTTGAAGGTAGTACCAAGACCATACTGCTTCTGATGGAGCATCTTCCGGCGGGTTTTGAAGTAACGCTTCAATCTCATCGAAGCAGTATGATAGTCCTTTACTTCTGAGGTGTCCCTGAAATTTCTCCCATGTCAAGGAGTGGGCGGATCCTAGGCTAGTTTGAAATTCTTTACGAAGCTTGAGAAGGTAAGTCAAACGGGCGTCCAAATTGTAGTTGGCTCGTCCGATAGAACGGAGTTTTTTTGAGGAATTAGTAATTTCGCCAATCAATCTGTTGGCTTCTTGCCGGTCTTTCGGGGGAGGGAATTTTCTGAGTCTGGCGAGAATCTGACCATCCCCCAAATAGACATCAGCTATATTTTGATAAATGATAAACCAAGAGAGGTTGTTGGGTAGTTTGGCTCCGCGAACTTTGGCAAATAAGGGGAGGGCTTCCTCCCATTTGCCCTGTTCCCAGAGTTTAAGAGCGATAGCGAAAGTGCCCATCCAGACAGTGATATTCTGGGGCTTTTCAGGGATACCATTGCTTGTGGGAGGTTTGATGCGTTCCAGCACTAAGCAGAGTTCCCGATAGTGCTGCTGCTTTGAGTGCTGTTCGGGAAGGGTCTCAAAGTCTGAGAGGGATTTTGAGATTAGCCGCCGGGCTACACCGGGGTTACCAGCCAAAGAATTTGCGATCGATGCTTCCAAAGAGGTCCAGACTTGCTCCATTCCGGAAACAGTGGGATCGCGTGAAATAGATAAAAATCTCTCAGATGCTTTTTCGTAATTGCCAGATTCGACTAGCTGACGAGCTTCACGCCATCGTTTTTCTATGCTTGGTTGGTTTCCACCGTTCGGGTTAAAGATCTTGGGCTCTTTATTCTGAGTGTCATTGGGTTCGGCAAGTGTTTTAGGGTTGGTGGTAACTTCCATCCACGGTTGCCAGGTTGCTAAGCCGATGCTCATTAAAATTACAAGGGCGGTAGAAATAATACTGAAAACTGTTTTCCTCTTTCGTCGTTTGATCCTGGTTTCGAGATGAATTGGGGGCGAAGACCCTTGGTCAATCGTGAGCTGGGCCTGTTCGAGTGCCTTCATAACCTTGCTGTAACTTGACCAGCGGTGGTCCGGGTTAAAGGCCATCATGCGATCAATGACTTCGCCAGTATTTTGGCTGATCCACGGAGCCACCTTACAGAGCTTTGGGATAGCTTGCTTGGCTTTACGAAGGCTGTTGATTGAGTTAGTGGCTGCTTTAAATGGGGGGTTTCCTGCTAAAGCATGGTAAAGGGTAGCGCCGAATGAGTAGATGTCGCTTCGAAAATCTTCGGTATCACGTTCCAGAGCCTCGGGAGGGACGTAAAAGGGAGTAGCCCAAGCTTCTGTGGCTTGCGCTCTTCCATCGTGGGTTATAAGGGCGAGTCCAAAATCTAGAAGGCTGGCGCGTCCCTCTGGAGAAATGTGAATGTTACCGGGTTTGACGTCCCTGTGGATTATGCCAGCTCGCTTGGCTGCTTTGAGTCCAGATGCAATTTGGAGAGCAATTTCGAGAACCTCATCTTCGGGAAGCGCTCCGCGTTCCCCCATGAGCCGCTCGAAGCTTCGCCCATCCAGTAATTCCATGACTAGGTAGAAGCGACCGTGCGCACGATCGACGGCGAAGATTTTAACGACATTGGCGTGGCTCACTTTTGCGGTGAGACAGGCTTCGTTTTCGAAGGCTTGGATGCGAACTTCGTCGTTACAGTATTCCTCGTTGAGAACTTTAATTGCAACTTTGCGATTGAGTGTGGTATCGCAGCCAACGAAAATGACGCTCATGCCTCCGGTGGCAAAGCGCTTTTCAAGGCGGTAGTTTCCAAAGATCCGCTTTACCTTTTTCTCAGCCGAGCAGCTGGGGCAGACAACGGTCTCGAACGGGCTGAAGCTCGTTACGTCTAAAAGTTCTCCGCATGCATCGCAGGATTCGTGGATCGGTTCTTCGCTAGCCGAATCGCTCACTTCAGACGGTTACAGTGACAAATTTATCGACCCTGCTCCATTCCGCCCAAGATGCCTTGAGGACGAGGTCCAACCGAAGGATCGTTCCAAGGTTTGCTGCCGACATCACTTCCTTGAGGTGGCACGGCCCTACGTTCTTGAGGTTGGTTGCCAGAGCAGGAAATGAAGAGGATGGGACTAAGTAAGAGAATGATCGATTTCATGACCTGAATGTTAGACTTTTCAGGAGGCTGGACAAGGGCGATTTTTCTGGATGCCCTTTCTTCATCAGCTGTTCAGTCCCAGTGCCGAATGGTCGCTTTCTAAATAAATTCTTGGGCTGAAATTTGAGCGGTGAAGTGATAAAGGGCCTCAATCAACCAAGCATTTTCTTTTGAGTTTTTAAAAATAAAGGGTCCAGCCAGTGGAGCCAAATTGTCTCTGCATTTTTGATTTGAATCTGCCTCATGATTGAGCCGAAGGAAGTTTTGTGGATCAACCGTCCAGGATATTCACATGATCAATTAGACGAATATCCCCGTAAAAACAAGCGGTGGCGAGAATAGCGGGCTTCGTGACTTTGGAAATGGCTTGCATGGATTCGGCATCGATGAGCTCCAGATATTCTATGGAGAAGCTATCTGGGGCGTTTGCGAGCAGATGTTTTTTTGCGCTTCGAAGATAGGCCGCAGGGTTCTGTTCTCCGGTCATGGCAAGGTCGCTGGCAGCTGAAAGAGCACGCTGTATTCTTGGAGCATCTTTACGGTGTTGGGGGGTAAGGCGAATGTTGCGAGACGATAAGGCTAGTCCATCGGGCTCACGAACAGTAGGGTGCTCGATGACTTTAACTGGGATATTCAGATCTCGAACCATCCGGCGGATCAGGGCGACTTGTTGAAAGTCTTTTTCTCCAAAAACAGCGAGTGTGGGTTGGAGGAGATTGAAAAGCTTGATTACGACGGTGAGAACTCCGTCAAAATGACCGGGACGGCTCGAGCCGCAAAGTCCCTTACTAAGAAGGGACTCGGTGACAATAACTGAATGGTCGGAGTGGTAGAAAAAGTTTTTGTCCGGAGTGAAGGCGAGATCGACTCCTTCCTTTTCACAGAGGACGAGGTCATTTTTGAGCGGGCGGGGGTAGTTACTCAGATCGGCGTCGCGATCGAATTGGATAGGATTAACAAAAATTGAGATCGCAACGGTTCCGTCGGGGCCAACCAATTGGCGGGCGCGACGAATTAGAGCTAGATGCCCCTCATGGAGAGCTCCCATTGTAGGAACCAAGACAAGAGGGCCTGGGAGGTCGCGAGTGATTTGAGTAATCGTTTTGACCTCCGAAGTGACTTTAATCATGAGGAAATATTTTGGATTCTGAACAAGATTCCATGCGAAACCTTATCAATTGACCTCCAGAGTTCGTGGAATGTCCATTATAATTGACGTCTGGTCCTCTTTTTTCGCTTCGAAATCTGGAGGATGACACGAATTCCAAGCCCGTGGTTGACGTAACATCGAGAATTCTTCATAAAAAGCTAACAAGATTCATTTCATCCAAATTTATTATGAAAAAGTCACTCTTTAGTCTTCTCGTCGTTTTTTTATGCCTCACTCCTGTCGTTCATGCACAGCAGAGTCTAAAAGTTGCTACCGTCAGTATGGAGCGTTTATTTAACGAATATTACCAGACCGGAAAAGTTCAGCGTGAAATAAATATCGAGCGGGCAAGAATCCAGCGTGACAATAATGAGCGCCTGGCCAAAATCCGTGAGATAGACGCTCAACTTCAGCAGATTAGAGAGGAGCTTAAGAAAGAGGATATAGGTGAGAAAGAGAAAGCTGACTTCTTTAAGGAGTCCAACGGCTTGGCTCAGGATGGAAAGTCTAAAGAACGGGAGAGAAAGGAATTTCTTAATCGCCGAAATCGCGCGCTTAGCGACAAAATGCGGAAGCAAATGCGGGGGATTTTGGTCAAGATTCAGCGAGCTGTAAGCGAGCGTGCGAAAGAGGGAAATTACGATTTTATTTTTGACGTTTCTGCCAATAGCAATCAAGGAATTCCTTTCGTGCTACATGCCCGCGAAACCACCGATCTTACTAACTCTCTCCTCGCTGAAATCAACGAGGGAAGTGAGGAAGAATAAATCTTACGAACCAAAGTTGGCTATCGCTGGTGTCGCTTGGTTGGACAGAACTCCATGATCTGATTGGCATTTCGCCCAGTCAAGATCATGACTTTGTCTACACTGGAGTAAGTTCGCTGACTGATGCTAGATCTGGTGAGATTAGCTTTTTAGGTAATTCTCGATATGAAACCCAATTGAGGGCGACTCAGGCTTCGCTGGTTCTGGTGCCTAAGGGCGATTTTTCGTCGACGCCCGGATGCCATTTGCTTTTAGTTGATAATCCCTCGGTAGCCTTCTCAAAAGTAATTGACTATTTCCACTCCCAATCAGCTCTTGTCCAGCCTGGGATCTCTCCAGGTGCCCACATTGCGGCTGATGTCGAGATTGATCCAGACAAGGTACAGGTTTCTCCCGGGGTTGTGATTGAATCGGGTGCTAAGGTCGGTGATGGAAGCATCATTGGCGCCGGCTGTTTGATTGGCCGGAATGTCTCCCTTGGGAAGGACTGTCTTTTACACCCTGGAGTTATTATCCGGGAAGCCTGTCTGATCGGCGACCGGGTTATTTTGCAGCCGGGTTGTGTGATTGGTTCGGACGGTTACGGATTTGATCTTGTAAATGGCAAGCACCAGAAGACTCCGCAGGTAGGCATCGTTGAAATCGAGGACGATGTTGAGATCGGTGCAAATTGCTGCGTCGATCGGGCTAGATTCGGAAGCACAGTGGTGGGAGAGGGGACGAAGGTCGATAATATGGCGCAAATTGGCCACAACGTTAAGATCGGGAAACATTGCTTGGTTGTTGCGCAGTGCGGTATTGCCGGGAGCAGTCGCCTCGGTAATTATGTGACCATTGCCGCCCAGGCCGGGGTTGCCGGGCACCTCGAAGTTACGGATCAGTCGGTCCTTGCAGCTCAAAGCGGGCTTTTCAAGAGTATTAAAAAGCCAGGCGTTTATATGGGCAATCCGGCGCGACCAATTCGAGAAGAGCAAAGAAAGCTTGCTGCGCTTTCCCGTCTTCCGGAGTTACGCAAAGAATTTGGAGCCCTAAAAAAGAAGCTGGAGGAACCCCGTGGAGAATGAGACTCTTCCTCCCACACCCCTCCGTAATAAAATATTTTCGATGAGAATTTCATTGCCTTTTCATATCGCTCAAAAAACTGGGTTTCTTATTTTTGCACTCGGAATGGCCCTGAGCGCTTCAGCCGGGGAGCTTAAGGTAGGCACCGTGAATATGATGAAGCTCCTTAGTGAGTTTCACGAAAAAAAGGCTGCCGAGGCTGAAGAAAAAGTAGAATTGTCTTCAATTGATGCGGCTTACAGGGAAAGGGTGGAGGCGATCAAGGCCATCGAAGAGGCAATGGCTAAGAAGCAAAATGAGTTCAACGATCCTTCGCTTGCTGAAAAGAAGCGCAAGGAAATTGCAGCTTCCGCCCAAGAGCTCGCGGCTACCCGCTCTGTCCTAATTAAGGAAGGTGATGAATTCCTTAAGAAGCAGCGGCGGTCCTTGAATCAAAAAATGGTAGGAATGATAAATGACATTCGGAATAAGGTTGAAACTGCTGTTAGCGAGCACGCTGCCACTCTTGATGTGAATCTAGTTTTTGATGAGTCCGGGCTGACTTCCTCTCGGACGCCCTTTTTAATTTACTCCCGGAATACCGTCGACTTAACTGATGCTGTTCTTAAAAAATTGAACAAAGACGCTCCGTCTCCTGTCACATTGGAAACTCCTGGTGGAGCAAAGCCCAAGGCCAAAGCTCCGAAATAAAATCAGTTTAACTACAAATTATTCACTCTTATGAATGTTAAGAACCTATTAAAAATCATCGCTGTATTCTTTTCAGCTCTTATTATTACTTCGTCTTCTCTCGCGCAGGACAAGAATGACAAGATAGGAACTGTAAATATGCAACAACTTCTCGCTCAGTTTCATAAATCAGCCCCTGTTCTCGAAACCTTTAAAGGTTACGAAAAACAGATCATCGAAAGAAACAAGACGAAGGCCGAGGAAATTAGAGCTTTAATGGACGAGGCAGCCAAAACGCAAAAGAGAGCTGAAACTCCCTCATTCGCCCGTGAAAAAAAGGAGCAGTTATTACGTGAAGCGCAGTCGACCCGGGTCGAAGCAAAGGCTCGTGAGGATGCGCGAATTGCTTGGATTACGCGGAAGAAAACGGCTTTTTCAGAGAAACAAGCCGTTGAATTAGGGGTTTTGCGTAAGGAAATTATGGGGATGGTCCGTGAGTTCGGTGACGCTGAAGGGTATGACTATATTTTTGATAAAAGTGGTTCAAGCGGAGCTTCTATCCCTATCCTTGCCTACGCGAAGGACGCGACTAGCTTAACTGAAAAAATGCTTGAGCGAATTAATCGTGATGCCCCCGACGAGGCAGCCGAAGGTTCTGATCAAGGCAAATCTAAAGGATCGGGCGAAGAGTGAGATCAAACTAAACTTTCTGAAGATTGATGCTACAGGGTCATTTTCATTGGTGTGTTCGACACCACATGAAAATGGCTTTTTTCATGTGGACTTTAATAGCTCCGCTGCAGGCTCTTCCAAATGCAGTTCTTGGAGCGCTTGCGGAACATGATAGTCCTCTTAATGGCGAGGATTTAACCACCGTCTTGTTAGCTTCGGGTATTTGGGATGGATCAGAAGCCTTGCCCGGTGAATGGGAAGCTGATGCCGGAATCGCTAATGTCAGTTCGGCTTATTTGATGGCTCGCCCCAAGGTTTTTGGTATTCAAGCTCTTCTCGTGCGGGCTTCGAAACGGAAGGGACAACTTGAAGAACTTCAGATTACCTTTGCTGATGCCGGATCATTTTTCGGTTATCTTGATCGCAGGATTCCTGATGGGATGTCCGCTGAACAAGCGGAAACCCTCTTGCAAGAACGTGTCGAACAACGAAAAATTCAATTTGAGAAATTCTATGGCAATACTGCAGCGGAGCTTGTGGGGAATCTCAAAATGTTTGATGAAACACCCCGGGATTTCAAGCGGGGGAGGACCCGGGGCTTACGGGCGATCTATCGCCAGTTTGAATATAAGGAATCAGGGCTCTTAATTGAGTTACTCGAGGCCAAGGATCGTTTATTAAGAGTCAGGCTGAGAAAGAGAGAAACTGTTCCTAAGTCTTGGCTCGATGCTTCTTTGGAAGAATTAGGAACTAGGGACCGTCTCAAGGCTCTTTCTGCTAAGGTCACTAGGACGGACCGGGGAGATGTTGTTCTTAATGGAGTAGAGGTCGTGCCGCAGGGATATAGGCCCTACTGTGGACTCAATACTCTCGTAATGGTTGCCCGTTATCTTGGCTTGCATCTTGATGAAGATTGGCTTGCGGTTGCTGGAAAATTTAAGAACACCGGATCTGCGGCGGGCTCGGATATGCTAGGGCTTTATAGCTCGGTAGCCCGGGAGGCACGTTTCAATCTTAACCGGGTAAGTGACTACGATCATGAAATTGTGAGGCGCTCAATTCGGGCTGGCATGCCCGTCATCGTGTGGCGTCGCTGGGACCGCCAGCGCGATAGACTGCACTCGCAAATATCGCGCGAATTTGAAAAGGGGGAGGATCAAAGATTCGAAAGACCTTCTGAAGAAGAAATGCCATCAAAAAAGAAGCGTTCACCACTTCATGCTTCTGTCATCGTAGGTTACAACGACGAGCGTAGGGAGATTGTCTTTCTTGAGAGTTGGGAGGGCTTGTCCAAACCGCGTAGAATGCTGGTGAACGAGATTTCTCATACCGCTGACTTAACTTTTTCTTTCCGCCCCTGAACTCTAGCTTTCGCAGAGGGCTCGATGGCGAAGAAGGTGGTCGCAGAGGATCAAGTTAGTCATTGCTTCGACGATAGGAACTGCTCGTGGTAAAACGCAGGCGTCATGACGGCCCCGTCCTTTCAGTTCGGTATCTTGATGGTCTTTGGAAACCGTGGGTTGGGCTGACATGATGGTAGCGGTGGGTTTAAAAGCGACGCGAAAGAGAATTGGCTCCCCATTTGAAATGCCGCCCTGAACTCCACCTGAGTGATTTGTGTGGGTACGAACTTTTTCGCCTTCCATGTAAAAATGATCATTATGGTCGGCCCCGGTCAGGGTTGTCCCTGAAAACCCGGATCCGACTTCGAAGCCTTTGGTTGCGGGAATAGAGAGCATTGCTTTTGCTAAATCGGCTTCCAGACGGTCAAAAACTGGTTCTCCTAGCCCTGGAGGGCATCCTCGGATGACGCCTTCAATAACTCCACCGATGGAATTCCCCTCTGAACGAATCTCTTTAATACGGTTAACCATCGTATCTGCCGTCTTGGGATCACCGGTTCTGACGACATTGGATTCGATCACCTCTGCAGTGACCTTCAGGGGGTCGATACTCGCTTCAATATTTTGAATTGATTTGACCCAGGCTAGAGCTTCCAAATTTGGATAGAAATGTTTGATAACCTTTTTTGCGACAGCAGCAGCAGCGACCCTTCCAATTGTCTCTCGAGCTGAAGACCTTCCACCCCCCTGCCAGTTGCGTGTGCCAAACTTGGCGTCATATGTGTAGTCAGCATGCGATGGTCGATATTTCTCGGACATTTCGGAGTAGGCCTCCGGGCGGTGATCCTTGTTGCGGACCAAAACGGCGATAGGCGACCCCAAAGTTTTTCCTTCAAAGGTTCCGGAGAGAATCTCGCATTTATCTGCCTCATTTCTCGGTGTTGTGACCTCAGATTGCCCCGGGCGACGACGATCGAGTTCAATTTGAAGATCGTCTTCTGTGAGAGAAATAAGTGGTGGGCAGCCGTCGATGACGACCCCGACTCCGCCTCCGTGGGATTCGCCGAAGGTTGAAATGCGAAAAAGTTGGCCGAGTTGGCTGGACATAGAAAAGATATTAGCAGCGGATTTTGATCGGGCAAGAGTGGGGCACGGAATCAGTCTTTTAGGGTAGATAAAAGGAGATCTCTGGCCTTTGGGCCTATTTCGACCGTGTCACCATTTACACCGAAAATCATAGCGACATCAATGAGCCCTTTTTGCAACCCTTGATGGATCAATTCTTCTGCAGGTAGAGCGAGGTGGCCACTTTGTTTGATAAGCCTGAGGTCCCACCGCCCGATTCCGTGAAAAGCCCGGTAGATGACTTCCGTGCAGCACAAACGTTCTGCTTTTCGGAAATCGAAAGCAAAATCATAGTGCTTTCCTTCATGGGTGATTGCTTTTTGAAGAGCTTGCTGGAGTTCTGCCGCTGAAACTTTAGGACGAAGGATGACGAAGGAGTCTACGGAGAGGGTTTCTTCAATTTGCCGCAGCTTGACGCCGTCTTTTTTGGCCTCAAGAACATGAGCCGACTGATCGCCATAGGCTAGAAGTCCAAGATCGTCCCGGTCAGATAGTGGCCCCATGTAAAGAGCTGCGTGAGGCCAGAAACCTGGGAGGAAGAGGTTGCTCATGGCATCATCATGGCGTGTTATGAAAATGTCACCTGGTTGAAGTTTACCTCGGATTTCTTCAATGATTTCTTTTGTGACCCGTTTGCCTTTTCCCGAAGACTTTACAAAAGGTTGCTTCATGTCGGCAATGGCAGAGCCGGTAAGGCGGAACAAATGGAACATCACCTTGGTATAACCAGAGCTGGTTCTGCGGCTCAGTGAGTAGGTTCGGTATTTGAGGATTACACCAAAAAGGTTTCTTTTACTTTGATCAAAATACGGCTCTTCTTCCATGAGCCAAACGGCAATGTCTTGCATGTTCGAGTTTTGAAGAGCTTTATCAATTTGCGTTTGATTATTTTGGTAAAAATTGCGGGCCTGACGGTAGCGCCAACGATTTCGAGTGGAACTTAGGTTGTGATAGATTTGTGTTAATGTTTTCCGGGGAATTTGATATCGTGGCTCGGCTTCATCGAGTTTTGCCAAAACAACGGGGCGTTCCTTGGCAAGTCCAATAAGATAACTTGAACTTCGCATGAGCATAGAAGCTGCACAAAATGCGAGGCCAAAAATTCTCAGGTCCCTCGATTTAAGAAAGGGGGCCAAATCGTCGATCATTTGCCAGAGAACGGAACGACCGGAAAGATATCTCAGATAAGTTTCGCGAAGGCGTTCGTCCT
>Ga0213863_10002567_pt1 | contig 12838 bp, 8 predicted proteins | sample PICome_8_FD_160128 | JGI IMG/M metagenome (GOLD analysis project Ga0213863, IMG submission 160128) | Coastal seawater microbial communities near Pivers Island, North Carolina, United States - PICO497 | ecosystem: Environmental > Aquatic > Marine > Coastal | place: USA: North Carolina | collected... | reverse complement strand
GAAGGTCACTTCAAAAACGCCAGTTTGATCGGTAAATTGAATAAAGGCAAACCGATTGCCGCGTTGCGAAACACGCACCTGTTTTGCCGTCACCGAACCGGCAAGATTAACGCGTTGTGGTGCCTGTCCTGCCGTCACCAAATCATTTAACGCCGCATGTGATGTAACCCGAAGCCGTCCAAGCTGGCTTGCATAGCTATCAAGCGGGTGCGCCGACAAATAGAGACCAAGCGCGTCAAATTCTTCTTTCAGGCGATCCATACCCGCCCAATCATTGGTTCGGCGAAGGCGGATACTGTCATCAATCACATCCGAATCACCACCAAACAGGCTAACCTGATTGGATTCGGCTTCGCGGCGCATCGCATCGGCATGCGATAGGATTAAATCCATATTTTCGATCAATTCGCGGCGATTGCCGTGAATGTTATCAAGCGCCCCTGCCCGCACAAGATTTTCCATCTGGCGCCGGTTAACCACCTCACGCGGTAATCTTTGCAAAAGATCCTTCAATGAGGTGAAAGCCCCATCGGCTTTTCGAATTTCGGTTAGACGACTCATCGCCTCAGCACCAACATTTTTAATTGCCGACAAGGCGTAGCGAACCGCTAATTCCGGCGTGCCGCTGGCCGAAGCGACCTCTTCAACCGCAAATCCTGATGATGATTTATTGATATCAGGCGACAGAACGCCAATGTTCTTTTGCTGACATTCTTGCCGGAATACCGCCAGTTTTTCAGTATTACCCGCATCAAGTGCCATTGAGGCAGCAAGAAACTCAACAGGATAGTTCGCCTTCAGATAGGCCGTTTGGTAGGACACCAGCGCATAGGCCGCCGCGTGCGATTTGTTAAAGCCATAACCAGCAAAGGCCGCGATCTGTTCGAACACATCCGATGCCAATTGTTCGGACAAGCCATGTTTTGTTGCACCAGTAATGAAAATCTGGCGCTGCTCATCCATTTCCTCTTTGATCTTTTTTCCCATCGCACGGCGCAAAATATCGGCTGCACCAAGCGTGTAATCGGCAAGTACACGCGCCGCCTGCTGCACCTGTTCCTGATAGATCATAATGCCATAGGTTTCGGCCAGAACCGGTTCGAGATCGGGATGCATATAGGTGATTTGTGATGGGTCATGCTTTCGCGCGACATAATCTTTGATATTTTCCATCGGGCCTGGACGGTAAAGTGCCACAACCGCAATAATATCTTCAAACCGGTCAGGCTTTAGCCCGCGAAGAACGTCGCGCATGCCACTGGATTCCAGCTGGAACACGCCAACCGTGTCACCATTTGACAGCATGTCAAAGGTCAGCTTGTCATCAAGCGGGATTGCGCCAAGATCAAGTTCAATGCCCCGCTTGCCAATAAATTCAACAGCTCGTTGCAAAACGGTCAGGGTTTTCAGACCCAGAAAGTCAAATTTGACAAGCCCGGCCTTTTCAACCCATTTCATATTGAATTGCGTTACCGGCATATCCGATCGTGGGTCGCGATAAAGCGGCACCAGCTCGGCAAGAGGCCGGTCACCGATCACCAAACCCGCCGCATGCGTCGAGGCGTGCCGATAAAGCCCTTCAAGCTTCATTGACACATCGATCAAATCAGCAACCTGCTCATCTTCACGGCGTTGTTTGCGCAATTCCTCTTCCGAGGCGACCGCTTGCGCAATCGTCGTAGGTTTGGCGGGATTATTGGGAATCAGTTTTGCAATCCGGTCAACCTGACCATAGGGCATTTCAAGAACACGCCCCACATCGCGAAGCGCGGCACGCGCCTGCAATGATCCAAAGGTGATGATTTGCGCAACCTTGTCATGTCCATATTTCTCTTGAACATAGCTAATCACCTCGTCGCGCCGATCCTGACAAAAATCAATATCAAAATCAGGCATTGAAACACGCTCGGGGTTCAAAAACCGTTCAAACAGCAAGCCCCATTTCAATGGGTCAAGATCGGTAATCAACAACGCCCATGCCACCACCGAACCCGCACCCGAACCACGACCGGGCCCAACCGGAATATTCTGCGCCTTCGCCCATTGGATAAAATCAGCAACGATCAGAAAATAACCCGGAAAGCCCATTTGTTTGATCACATTCAATTCAAAGGCCAAGCGGTCAAAATAGGGCTTTGCGATCACCGCGCGCGCCGCCTCATCCATGCTGTTGTCATAAACATGGCGCTGCAAGCGGCTTTGCAATCCCGCTTCGGCCTGCGCGGTTAGTTCATCTTCTTCATTGCGGCCATCGGCCGATTCAAAAGGCGGCAAGATCGGATCGCGCTGCCTTGCCATTGTGCTACAGCGTTTGGCGATCACCAATGTGTTTGAAATTGCTTCAGGAATATCTTGAAATAATTCAGACATTTGAGCAGCAGTTTTAAAGTAATGCTCGGGCGAGAAACGCGGTCTATTTGTTTCGGAAAATTTACGGCCAGTCCCAATACAAACCAGCGTGTCATGTGGCTGGCTCATCGCTGCATCTTCAAACCGGCAGTCATTTGTCGCCACTAATGGCAAATTCAACCGATCGGCAATTTCCAGAAGGTGCGGTTCGGCCGTGCGTTCAATGCCAAGGCCATGGCGCTGTAACTCAATATAGAACCGATCACCAAAGATTGCCGCCAGCCGGTCAGCGCGTGCCGCCGCCAATGTTGGTCTGCCATCACCGGCAGGCGCACCAACAAAACCGGCCAAGGCGCCGCCGCTTAAAAGAATGAGCCCTTCGGCATGCGCTTCGAGATCGTCAAGCGAACATGACGGATCATGAACCGCATCAGCGTCAAGCAATGTTTTGGACAATAATTTCGAAAGATTGGTATAGCCAAGGTCGGTTTGAGCCAGAAGCACGATTTCGCCCTGCCCCTGCGCATCTTCCAGATTGAGCTGGGTTCCCATGATGGGCTGGATGCCAGCACCGATTAGCGTTTGGGCAAATTCCAGCGCGCCAAACATATTATTGGTATCGGTAATCGCCGCGGCGGGTTGGTGATCATCGGCGATCAGCCCCGACAGGCTTTTGATTCGCAATGTCGATTCGGCCAGCGAATAGGCGCTATGCAGTCTAAGATGGACAAAATTGGCTGGCATCACGGGCTTTCAGCAATGAATAAGGCGTGCCCAAACCTTACCCTAAACGCAGCAGGGAAAGCTAGCCAATTGAGATGATTTTACCGTCACTGATGGTCAGAATTGAATCCATATTCAAGGCCAATTGCTGATTATGTGTCACCACCAACGCCGCCGTTCCGGTTGCCCGCGTAATCGTTGCCAAATGATGAAACACGTCTTTTGCCGTGTCAGGGTCGAGATTCCCGGTTGGCTCGTCAGCCAGCAATACCCGCGGCGCATTTGCCACTGATCGGGCTATCGCAACACGTTGCTGCTCACCACCCGATAACAGCCCGGGCCGGTGATCGGCGCGCGCTTGCAATCCAACCATTGCCAGTAATTGTTCGGCGCGTGTTGCCGCCTCATTCCGATCAAGCCCGTTCAGCATTTGTGGAATCATCACATTTTCAAGCGCCGAAAATTCCGGCAAAAGACGGTGAAATTGAAACACAAACCCGATATGGCTTCGACGAAGATTGCCCCGCTTACCGCGGCCAAGCTTGCCAGCATCGACACCGTCGATCAAAACCTCACCAGCATCGGGGCGTTCCAAAAGGCCGGCAATATTCAACAATGTTGATTTTCCCGAACCTGACGGCCCAACAAGCGCTTTCATTTCGCCAGCACGAACCGACAGGCTGGCATTATTCAGCACATCCAGCTTGACCGTGCCTTGAAGATAGCTTCGCTGCACATTGCGTAATTCTAACAAAGGCACAGGTGCTTTCATCTCTGGTGGATTATTCATAGCGCAATGCCTCGGCCGGTGCGATCCGCGATGCCCGCCATGCCGGATATAGGCTGGCAAGGAAAGACAGACCAAGTGCCATCAGCACCACCATCAATACTTCTTGCGGATCAACCTTGGCTGGCAAATTCGACAGGAAATAGATTTCAGCAGCAAATAATTCAGCTCCTGACAGGCTTTCAATGGCCTGTTTAATTGTATCAATATTCCAACAAAACAGTATGCCAACGACGGTTCCGGCAAATGTACCGACAATGCCAATGCTTGCCCCTGTCATCAAAAAGATCCGGACAATACTGCCGCCGCTGGCGCCCATTGTGCGCAAAACCGCAATATCGGCATTTTTTGACCGCACAAGCATGATCATGGATGAAATAATGTTAAAGGCGGCAACAAGGATAATCAGCGTCAAAATCAAAAACATCACATTACGTTCGACCCGAAGCGCATTCAAAAAACTGCGATTTCGGTCGATCCAGTCAAAAACCCGCAAATCAGTCCCGACGGTTTGTGTAACCGATTGACGGAGCATTGCAATCTGTTCTGGGGCTGACACATAGATTTCAAGACCAGATACGCTTTTTTCATAGCCAAGAAAGGCCGCTGACAGATCAAGTGGCATAAACACAAAGCTGGAATCATATTCATACATGCCAACATGAAACACGCCGGCAATTTTGAATTTGCGCCTTGTTGGCACCGTGCCAAAGGCCGTGGCTTTGCCTTTGGCGGTTGTCAGCGTCACGCTATCACCTGCCTTAACACCAAGCTTAAACGCCATCTCGCGGCCAATCAGAACGCCATTTTCATCGCGAAACCGGTTGATATCAGCTTCATCAAGCGAGTCCCAAAGCGGTTTGCGAACAGCCAAATCCGACCAGCGAACGCCGCGCACCACCGCGCCAATGCTGACCCGGTTCTGGGTTGCCATGACCTGCCCTTCGATTTGCGGCGTGACCGCAATCACATCAGGCATATCGGTGATTTTCAGGGCAAGCTGGTCAAAATCGGCAATGCCGCCTGCCTGTTTTGAATAAACCGCAACATGACCATTCAGCCCCAAAATACGGCCAACCAATTCAGCGCGAAACCCATTCATCACTGACATGACAACAATTAAAGTGGCAACGCCAAGCGTGATACCGGCAAGTGAAAACCAGGCAATGACCGAAATAAACCCTTCGGCGCGGCGCGATCGCATATAGCGAAACGCTAGCATCCGTTCAACCGGAGAGAAAAAATACCGCATTAAACCGCCCTTTTCGCCTTTATCAGGTTCCTGTCAATTTTAGCTTTCTAGCCTGGCCTATGATTTGGCACAAACCATGGTCAAAGCAGCCTCAGGAGACACCTCGCTGGTTTCACCAGTTTTGCGACGCTTCACCTCAACCACGCCATTATCCATACCGCGAGGCCCAACAACAATCTGCCACGGAATACCAATCAAATCCATGGCTGCAAGCTTTGCCCCTGGCCGTTCATCACGATCATCAATCAGCGGATCACATCCTGCCGCGGCAAGCTGGTCATATAATGACTGGCTGGCGGCATCACAAACCGCATCGCCCGGCTTTAGGTTCACCACGGCAACGCCGAATGGTGCAACCGAATCAGGCCAGATAATGCCTTTATCATCGTGACTCGCTTCGATAATGCCACCAACAAGGCGCGAAACGCCAATGCCGTAAGACCCCATATGAACCGGAACGTTTTTGCCATCAGGCCCCGAGACCACCGCGCCCATTGCCGCCGAATATTTGGTGCCAAAATAAAAGATATGGCCAATTTCAATGCCGCGCATGGTCATTAAATCAGCATCTTTTACCGGACAGGTTGCCGGATCATGCTTTTCATCGGCACGTGCATAGATTGATGTGAATTTATCAACAAAGGGCTGCAAATCGGCGTCATAGTCGATTTCGGCAAGCAGATCGGCCTTTAACCAATCTTTATGGAAATACACACCGCTTTCGCCGGTTTCGGCCAAAATGATGAATTCATGGCTCATATCACCCCCGATTGGACCCGTGTCAGCCTCCATCGGAATCGCCGTTAGCCCCATCCGCGCAAAGGTTTTCAGATAGGAAACAAACATTTTATTGTAGGCTGTGCGTGCGCCATCAGCATCAAGATCAAAAGAATAAGCATCTTTCATCAAAAATTCACGGCCACGCATAATGCCAAAACGCGGCCGAACCTCATCGCGGAATTTCCACTGGATATGATACAGATTCAGCGGCAGCGCCTTATAGCTTCGGACATGCGACCGGAAAATATCGGTAACCTGTTCTTCATTGGTTGGCCCATAAAGCATATCGCGATCATGTCGGTCTTTGACGCGAAGCATTTCCGCACCATAATCGTCATAACGCCCCGATTCCTGCCAGATTTCGGCTGGTTGCAGGGTCGGCATCAAAATTTCCAATGCGCCGGAACGATCCTGTTCTTCGCGAACGATCGTAGCAATCTTGTCAAGAACGCGCTTGCCAAGTGGCAACCATGAATAGATTCCGGCACTCGATTGCTGAATCATCCCCGCACGAAGCATCAGACGATGCGAGGCAATCTGTGCCTCTTTCGGGGTTTCTTTTAGAACCGGCAAAAAATACTGACTTAAACGCATCGGGTTTCCTTTAATGAAGATGGCACAATCACATGTAACAGTTTGGCCTAACCGATATCCTGATGATGACATAGACGGGTCAAGCTAGGATGAGAATATCTTTAACACAAGGGCGGCAAGCCGTTTTCGTCAAAAAGCGCATTCAATAAAGCCTTATCAACAAGCGCAAGGCTGTTTGGCGACCATTTTGGCGCATTATCCCGATCAACCAGAACCGCACGAACGCCTTCGATATAATCGCCACGCCGAATCATGCGCATCGCAAGATGGTAATCAAGTGTCAGCGCCGCGCCAATATCGGTGATGTCGTCGGCCATTTGCAATAAACGCCAAAACAGCGTTATCGAGACCGGACAACGCGTGGAAAAGGCCGTTACAACATGGCTAACCAATTTATCATTTGGCCGCATCCGCGCCAGATCTTCGGCGCGTTCCTGCATCTGTTCAGGGGTCACATCCCCGCCAAAAATACGGTCAATTACCGGCATATGATGGTTTAGGGCTGGCACCCCCGGATTCATTCTAAATTCAGCTATAACCCGATCAATTTCAGATGCGGAGCAATCAAGAAGTGATTGTTTCAATTCTGCCATCTGTTCAGAGGCAACCATTGATGTGGCAAGGCCAAGCATCATACAATCAGCGCCATGAATGATATATCCGGTCATGCCAAGCAATCGGGCAACTGGCAAAGGACATCGGCCAAGAAACAGGCTTGCCCCCACATCAGGAAACAAGCCAATACTGGTTTCCGGCATCGCAAAACGTGTCGTTTCACTCATGATGATATGGGTGCAATGTTCGGCAAGACCAGCACCGCCACCCATAACAACACCATCGCAGAGCGCGATAATCGGCTTACCAAATTCGGCAATCGCCAGATCAACCAAATATTCACCCCGAAAAAAGGCATCTGCCTCGTCAAAACCGTTGGCGATGATGGTTTCGCGTGCCTGCCGGATGTCTCCACCAGCGCAAAAGGCACGCGGCGCACTGCTGGCAATCACCACATGGCTGATCACTGGATCATCACGCCAGCCAAACAAAACCTGCCGTAAATCAGTCACCATCTCGACGGTCAGCGCATTCAACGCGTTTGGCCGATTAAGCGTGACAAGACCGGCGCCATTAATAACGTCGAAATGAATATGCGCCTGTGGCATTGCGGAAATCTTCCCAGATCGTTATGAATAGGTGGTTTTACAGATTAATTACGGATTAAACAGCCCATGAGCCGAGGTCAATACCCTTCCACAAGGATGCGGCGCAACCGGATGACTGCATTTTCGCGTCGCCTTGTTGCCGAAACCCGCCTTGATACCGCCGATCTTATCTGGCCTCTTTTTGTGATTGAGGGACAGAACATGGCCGAGCCAGTTGATGCCATGCCCGGTGTTTTCCGCTATTCGATTGATCAGCTTTTACAACAGGCGGCCAAAGCCGTTGAATTAACAATTCCCGCAATCGCCATTTTCCCGTCAATTGATGCAGCATTAAAAGATGAATCCGGCAGCCTTGCCCGCGATGGTGATAATCTTGTTTGCCGTACGGTCAGCGCGGTCAAAGCCGCCTTTCCTGATCTTGGCATTGTCTGTGACGTTGCGCTTGATCCCTTTACCTCACATGGCCATGACGGTTTGCTGGATGGGGAGGAAATTTTAAATGACCAAACCATTGCGGTTTTGTGCGAACAGGCAGTGCATCAGGCCAATGCCGGATGCGATATAATCGCCCCTTCAGATATGATGGATGGCCGCGTTGGCGAAATTCGCGCCGCGCTTGATGCTGCTGGGCATCACAATGTGCAAATCATGGTCTATGCGGCGAAATATGCATCTGGATTTTATGGGCCGTTCCGCGATGCGGTGCGGGCTGGTGCATCGCTTGGCAAGGCTGGCAAATCGAGCTATCAAATGGATCCAGCCAATAGCGATGAAGCGATGCATGAAATCGCACTTGATCTTGCCGAAGGCGCCGACATGGTGATCGTCAAACCGGGGATGCCCTATCTGGATATTCTGGCGCGCGCCAAGACCGAATTTGGCGTGCCATGCATTGCCTATCAGGTATCGGGCGAATATTCGATGCTATGCGCGTCGTTTGAAAAGGGCTGGCTTGATCGTGAACGCATCATTCTTGAAGCCATGACCTGTTTCAAACGCGCTGGTGCCGATGCTGTTTTGACCTATTTTGCGCCTGAAATTGCGATGATGATTCGGCGCTAGTTATACGCGCCCCACATCAGACCCCAATGCCGGAGCCGACCATGGCAAAGCTTATTTATAATCAGTCATTGTCAGGCCATTGCCACCGCACCTATGCAGATAGATAACGGCAATCATCCAGTTTTACTGGTATAGATATGCAAATGAAGGTCATATATCGGCAGTTTATAAACGTGGCAGCGATCAATCTCAAAATGCGGTTTATGCATAACAAGAAAATGATCGCTATGAGGGGAATAACATTATGGCGGTAACAGCCGATCAAATTAGAGACACAGCCGTCCGACTGGGCGGACAAATCATCCGCACGCCAATGCTTGAAGCGCCAATGTTGTCGCGCAATTTGGGCTGCGACCTGTTTTTGAAGCTGGAATGTTTGCAACACACATCATCATTCAAGGCGCGTGGCGCGCTAAATGCGATGCTTGGCTTGAACGATCAACAACGCCAGCTTGGCGTCATTGCCATGTCGGCAGGCAATCATGCGCAAGCCGTGGCCTATCACGCCGAACATATGGGCATTCCGGCAACCATTGTCATGCCAGCCCAAACTCCCTTTGCCAAAGTGGCGCGCACCCGCGCCTTTGGTGCCAAAGTTGTTCTTGAAGGACGCAACCTCAATGAATGCGAAGGCACGGTAAATGCGCTTATTCAGGAGCATGGCCTGACCTTGATCCATCCCTATGACAATGAATTGGTGATGATGGGCCAAGGCACGGCCGGTCTGGAAATGCTGACTGACCAGCCCGACCTTGATATTCTTGTTGTGCCGATTGGCGGTGGTGGCCTGATGGGCGGTATTGCCACAATCGCACGCGATATGCGCCCTAATATCAAGATTTACGGTGTGCAGACCGAGCTATACCCAAGCATGAAACTGGCAGTTGAAGGCAAGGAAATCACCTGCGGTGGTGAAACCTTGGCTGAGGGCATTGCGGTGAAAAAACCGGGTGCTGTTACGCTTCCAGTGGTTGACGCATTGGTTGATGAGATTTTACTGGTCGATGAACGTGAACTTGAATGGGCTGTTGGTGCCTTGATCGAACAGCAACGTGTCGTTTCTGAAGGCGCTGGTGCTGCTGGCATTGCCGCCATTCATGCAAATCCGGGCTTATTTGCCGGTAAAAAGGTTGGCGTGGTGATTTGCGGTGGTAATATTGATCCGCGCCTATTGGCGTCGATTTTGAATCGCAACATGGCCGTAGATGGCCGAATTGCGCGGTTGCGTATCGATATTTCCGATGAACCCGGGATGTTGGCAGCGATTTCAACAACGATTGGCAAATGTGGTGGCAATATTGTCGAAATCTATCATCAGCGTCTTTTCTATAACGTGCCAGCCAAACTGGCCAAGATTGATGCGGTAATTGAAACGCGGGGACCCGATCATGTTGACGAGATTATCGCGGCGCTTCGGGCCACGCATTTTCAGGTTCGCCAACTCGACGATAGCGCCAGTTAAAAAAATTACCTGATTTGCATATAATTGACCTTGATTTGGGCTTGGCCTTTTGGGCAATCTGGATAAATGGATCAGGACAAACGGCTTCATCGCAAAATTCCGCTGCCCATGCGCCTTAGCATGCGAAGTGATTGCCCCTATATTGCGGGGCAGACTGAACAGCGTATTGCTGTTGATATTTCCCTTGATCCACAATGCCATGATGGGCTTGCCCGCGCCGGTTTCCGCCGTGTTGAAAATTGGGTCTATCGACCAGCTTGCCCCAATTGCAATGCCTGTTTGCCTTGGCGCGTGAATGTTGCGGCGTTTAAAGCCAGCCGGAACATGACGCGTATTATTAAGAAAAACAGCGATCTGACCCGCAGCATCACAAGACCCGATCCAACCGACGCGCATTACCGGCTTTTCAAGGCCTATGTCACCAGCCGGCATGATGATGGTCAGATGGCCCGTATGGATCATGGTGATTTTACCAGCATGATTAACAACAGCCCGATCGAGACGGTTCTGGTAAACCATTATGATAAAGACGACCAACTTGTCGGCAGTGCTCTGACCGATTTCCAATCTGATGGGTTAAGTGCAGTTTACAGTTTTTTTGATACCGAACAGGCCGAACGTTCATTGGGAACCTATATGGTTCTTGATCTTCTGACGATTGCCAAGGAATTATCGCTTGATTGGCTATATCTTGGCTATTTTGTGCAAGGAAGCCGGAAAATGGCCTATAAAGAACGCTTTAAGCCTGCTGAAATTTTTGATGCTGGCATCTGGAAACCTGCCGATAACATTATTCGCAGCTCATGAATGGCAGCGCCCACCCATAGGAGAGAATTGTGGCAACATCTTTTGAACAATTGCGCCAAGACGACCAGCTTGCCGTTCGCGCCAAAATTCGGTCAGGTGCCTATTGCGATCATACATCAGGGCTGGCCAATGGCTTTTTGCAGGCAAATCTTGTCATTCTTGAGCAGTCATATGCGCTTGATTTCATGCGGTTTTGTCAGAGAAATCCAAAACCCTGCCCGCTTGTTGGCGTTACCGATACCGGATCACCCTATATACGAACATTAGGTGCCGATATTGATATCAGGTCAGATGTGCCGTCATATCATATTTATCGTCATGGCGTTCTGGATGGCACCGTTGGCGATATTACCGATTTGTGGAATGACCAGATGGTTGGTTTCGCGCTTGGATGCTCGTTCACCTTCGAACATGAATTGATCCGCGCCGGAATTCCGATTTGGCATATTGATAATGACCAAACGGTGCCGATGTTCAAAACCAACATCAAAACCATTGGATCAGGTCCGTTTTCGGGGCCAATGGTGGTCAGCATGCGCGCCATCCCGATTGATAAGCTGGATATGGTTCGCGCCGTTTCGGCTAATTTTCCAATGGCGCATGGCGCACCGGTTCATTGGGGCAATCCTGCCGAAATTGGAATTGCCGACCTAAATGCGCCCGATTGGGGTGACGCATCGCCAATTAATGACGGTGAAATTGCGGTTTTCTGGGCTTGTGGCGTGACACCACAAGCGGCAATTCTTCATGCTAAACCACCAATATCCATAACGCATAAGCCGGGTCAGATGCTGATTACCGATGTCACTGAGGATGCCGAAATTCCGATTCTAAATCCAGCAAATTAGACACAAAAGACATTTTCATGGCCTGTTTTTAACTAATTTCTGGCGTTTATTTTTAGCTTCTTAGATTAATGTTATCCTAAGTAAATTTAGCCGGGCGCGGAAATCCGTTTGGCGGCAATTTGCCCGATCCGCCGCGCCGTGCAAGCCATGTTGACAAGTCAGGTTCGGTGCGAATACGCCCACCACCAGCCTGCCAGCTAAGGCCTTTGGCTTTTTCAAACACCGTAACATCGGCAAGACCGCCATCTTTAAACCGCTGTAGAATAACGCCTTTGCCGCGTCCCATTTCCGGTACTTCTTCAAGCTCGAAAACAATCAATTTCCGGTTCACACCAACCGACGCTACCATATCACCAGCAACGATGGCACAAGCAACAGCCCGGACTGATCCGCTAAGATTCAGCACCTGTTTGCCATTTCGCGTTTGCGCCAACGCCCCTTGCATATCAACAACAAGACCATGGCCGGTGCTTGCCGCAACAAGCATTTTGCCATCACCAGCACGAACCAGCTTGACGATATCGCTATCTGCCGAAAGATCGACCATCAACCTAACCGGCTCGCCAAATCCTCGCCCCCGCGGTAATTTATCGCCTGACAGCGTGTAAAATCGGCCATTATCGGCAAAAAGCAGGATTTTATCAGTGGTTTCAGCATGCAGAACATGGCCTGCTGAATCGCCTTCTTTATATTTGAAATCGCTGTCGAGATCCTGATGGCCGCGCATGGCTCTTATCCAGCCATTTGCCGAACAAATCACCGTAATTGCCTCGCGCTCAACCAGAATTTCGGTTGGGTCAAAATCAATCTTAGGTGCCTCGGCAAGAATGGTCTTGCGATAATCATCCTTGATAAAGGTATCTTTCATATCTTTGATCTGGCTGGCGATGAATGACCATTGCCGTACCTCATCACCAAGAAGCGCGTTCAAATCATCCTGTTCAGCCGCCAGCTTGTCACGCTCGGTGCGGAGCGCCATTTCTTCAAGCCGCCGCAAAGAACGAAGCCGCA
>Ga0213863_10002565_pt1 | contig 12844 bp, 17 predicted proteins | sample PICome_8_FD_160128 | JGI IMG/M metagenome (GOLD analysis project Ga0213863, IMG submission 160128) | Coastal seawater microbial communities near Pivers Island, North Carolina, United States - PICO497 | ecosystem: Environmental > Aquatic > Marine > Coastal | place: USA: North Carolina... | reverse complement strand
CTTTTTTTATTTAACTTTGAAACTAGGTCCATCTTACCTTTTTCCTTTACTTTACTTATGTATAGGTTTAATTCTTCTAAATCTTTTCTTAGTCTATCAAGTTGGATTCTACTCATACCTTCTCCTGTATTACATATTATTTAACTATTAAATCTGGAAATGCCTCCTGTACCAGTTTCTTTGTAATGCCTTTGACAGGCATTTTCTTATTGATCATGCCAACAAGAAGTTCAGCATCTTTTGGATGTACGGTTTCTAACATATCCAAGAAGATCTTTTCTCTCTTGACTGCCGCCATTTTTGATCCTGGTCCATTAGGAATGAAGTACGCAAACTTTTTATTGTGTTGCATTAGATTAGATGGGGTGGATCTCTCATCAGCAGGTTCATATGGTGGCTTACCATTAGGTAAGTTCCATGTAACTAAATCATCAAAAGTGCCACGCAATATGTCTTTCATGGCCCAATTGTTTTGATTTGATTTTAAGATGTTTATTTTGTCTGTGCGACTTTTAGCTTTAGAAACTTGTTCTAAAATCTCATGTACATTATATGTAGTTTTATTTACCATACTAAATGAAGTCCTCTATATCCTCTAGTAACATTCGGCAGCGCTTCTCTACAAAGTAGGGAAAGACTTTACCTCTGTTGTTCCACTTGTCTTGCTCTTCAAAACTATTTAGTATTTTAGATTTTACTGAACTAGGAGTTTCTTCTAAATCAATAAGTTTTTTATTGCGACAATAGTTCCTATACACTTCATCACCCATAGCCTTGACATCTTCTATAAGTTTATCTATAGTAGTTTGTCTCATAGGTGTTTGTCGGATGCCTTCTACAAAACAATCATCATTGCTTAGTACATTAGGAACACCATCTGATTGATCACCCTTTAAAATAAGTTCTAATAACTGTTTTCTAGGATTACGTTCTACAATAAACGATTTCTTTAAAGGAGAATACTGCTGAACATTTTGGTACTTTTGTAGTTGTGCAAAGTCTTTATCTGATGATACAATCATGATAGGTTCGTTCTTGCCAAACTCTTGCGTTTCTTCTACAAGAGTTGCGATAACATCATCTGCTTCGCATTCTTCTACTAACACAGTTTTATATGGAAAGTGTTCACCAATCTCTTCATACACCTGATAGATGATCCTAAACAGTTCATTCCAATCAACGTTATCTTTTTTTCTATTACTACCACGTTTGAACTTGTAGTTAGGAAAGAAGTCTTTACGCCAGTTCTTTCTACCATCACCACATACTACTATTTCACCATAGTTCTCTTTGAACTTATTTCTATACATTCTAATATTATTCAGAATGAGATGACGAAAAAGATCTTCATTCATCTCATCTTTCTGTTGAATAATACTACCAATGGCTACTGCATTATAATCAATTAATATCATATACTATCCTGTCTCAAAAACCTTTAGTTTATTATATACTATTTTACTGATTCGTCAATACTCTTTATTCATTTTCTTCATTGCAGCTTCATAATCTTCTTGAGATACAATACCTTCTGCCAACAGTCTTTCTCTGTTTTTCATATGTGCAGCCTGTGTATCTTCTTTAGATCCACCAAAGTAAGGAACACAGTGTCCTTCTTCGATCATGATGTCAGTAACCTTACGTCCGTCAGGTACACGAAAGTCTCCAAGGATACGTCCAAACTTACCCTTCATATCTTCGCCATGCTTGTTTTCTGTGGTGATTAGTTTGCCGCCATCTTTCATAAGTTCTTTCAGTCTAGCCTTTGCAGCCTCACCAAACAGATCTTCTACTTTGTCTGATGTACGTGACTCAGGTGTATCAATGCCCATGATCCGCACCCTCTCATCTTTAAGACAAACACCAAATCCTAAATCGATATCAACATCAACTGTGTCTCCATCTAGAACCTTTATTACTGTTACGTCATATTCGTTGTGTTGCATTTATTCTTTCCCTAATATGTGTTTACGATGTATCTTTCCTCCAATAAATGCATTATAATACTCATCAGGCTTAAGGAGAACGTCTCTCTCTAGCTGATATTTCATTTCATAGTAAGAGCATAGCCCTTTTGTCTTACAAAGTTTTAAGATCTCTCTGTTAAAGTTTTCTGCGCCTTTAGTTTCCACTAACATTTTTACTTCGGTACTGCTACCATAGTATTTACGCCAATCGCTCTCAGTGCGGCTCCTAACGGCTCTCTTGCGTGTTTTAGTGACAGGTAGCTTCTTTGGCTTCCAAAAAAACTTCTTGCCAATATATTTCATTCCAGTATCTAGTTCAGTGATTTCATACACAAATCCCTGATATTGTTCAGGTGTTTCTTCAAACACTTTACCATTATAATACCACATAAAAAAATAGCCCTGCTGTTGCAAGGCTATTTATACTAATCTTCTACTTCTTCAAACTCTATGGGAGATCCGCACATTGGGCAGTATTGTGGAACCTCTTCGCTATCTACCACTAATACCTGCGTTTCAGTCTCACAAGCGATACACTCTGCCCAATATTCTTCTTCCATGTTCTCTCCTATTATTGGCTTGCTACTATATAGCCTAGAAGGTTATTTCACATGCGCCCCCTTGACACGCAATAGCTCCCATAGTATCGATCTCAGTGAACCGCTTTTCATCTAGTTCTGATGAGAAGTCTACCGACTGAATATTCTGTTGTACCTTTTCCCACTTGTGAAGTAAGAACACATCCTTCAGACAATACTCAGTTTCCTTAAGATCCCCCATGAAGTAGTTATCAGCAAACTTGTTGAACCGTCTAATCCACTCAGCACGTAGGTCAGATACTTCCCCTTGATACTCAGGTGGAGTCTGTGCAATCTGTGTTGCTTCCCATAGATCACGAAACCCTTGCTTACGAGTATCCACAATCAGACCTGATGCAAACAAAGCAGCCTTGCCATACTTAGCGACAATCTGATCTTCTGTCAACACCTCTGTCATAGGTGCTTGTGCAAAGTCTTTGTCACCCATACCTGCCAAGAAACTAATACCTGCAAAGTTGTGACGATTTTCAAACACATAGTCTTCTACTTCGTTCCACATATGAGGCAACACAGTTACAGTGTTTGATACGTTGTGACGTGTCTTAGGGTTTGCACATAGCTCTACATTCGTACCTGCTTCTACCCAATTATTCTGCACAGTACTTACTTTCTCAAGTAATGCTTTACCATACAACTCTTCACGATATAAAGATCCCTCAGGAGTGATGATTGGGAATGCTACACAGTAGTCTGTGCCATTAGCAGACCATACAGACTCTTCAACCATGTATGGATTAGTTTTTGCCAACAACTGTCCTACTTCAGTTTCTTTGTTCAACTGAATGTGACGCAAGTAACGAGCACTATGCTCTGCATGAATACCAGAAGCAGTTTCTAATAGAACTGATGCATTACCTGATGGTTTAACACAAGTAGTACGTGCTGCAGGGTTGATACCAATCAATGCAGCAACTTCCTTGTTGACAGACTTAACAATCTCTGCGCCTTGACGTTGAGTTTCTTCATCAAACAACACATCAGGATTATTCATCCAACCAGTTACCGACACACCCAACAGTGCTTCACGTTCAAAGATACGCTTGCTTGTTTCTGTTAGATATTTGAAATCAGTATAACCTGCTTGTAGTGTGCCTAAGATTGCTCCTGCACGACATGCCTTAAAGAACTCATCTTGGCTTGTACATTTACCACCATTGATCTCTGTTAGGTTACATCCCTGCCAACCTGATTCTCCATCAATCTGCGGATACATGCCAATCTCAACACAAGGATTAGTCGTGATATCTCTGTCTTCGACAAAGAAAAATCCGGGTTCTCCGAACTCTTTGATCGAACCCATAATCTTTTTAAACTCTTCTCTAGTGATTTCGGATCTGACGATAACTGCTGAATTATTGCTTCGGCCCCTTTGAGGGTTATCGATGAACCAGTTCCCTGTTTTGGCATTGATCATTTCCTCATCTTCGGGTGAGAATAAACAGATAGTTGCACTACGTCTTACACCACCTGCTAGAACTGCATCTGCAGCATGCATAGCAATGTCATAAACCTCAATAGGCTTAAGAGTATCACGTCCTGATAAAACAATAGTCTGTAGGATATGCTCAATCTTATCTAGTGCTCTGCGTAGTGGTTCAGGACCAGGAGCTTTGAATCCACCATTGATCATAGCACCTTTTGGACGCACTTGGTTTAAATCGAAATATACTTTACGTCCTTCCATCTCAGGAAACTGTCCACCACCCACAAAGTATGATGACATAAGCGCACCTAGCGCATCAGCCCAACCTTCAACAGAATCTTCTACAATCCAACCCTTGGCTTGCTTCTTACGTTCAGCTAGATTTGGCAACTTCTCCACATGATGCTTTTGCACAGAGAACCCTGCCCCTGCGCCACAGAGAAGCACGTAGAATAGCTCTGAAAAGAAACGTGGTCTATCAGCATAGGTTGATGTACAGTTGTACATTCTCATCATATGCTTGCGTAACTGATCTCCACCAAACTGTAGAGCACGTTGAGCACCTAGTGCATACTTTAACTTATAAAGAGATTCTGCCTCATTGATCATCTGATTAAGTTCAGGTGTCATCTTGTCTTTGTAGTAGTCTCTGTGCATATTCATAACACGACTTACAGACTCATCCCAACTCTCATAACGTTCTTTGGTGTCATCCCACCTACTGTATCCTTCATAAAATTTAGTTTCGGACATAAGACTTCTTGTGTCTCTATCCCTATTGTTGTTGACAAGTTTGAGCATCTAGCACCTCTTTAAGTAAATAATTGTTAATACCGCTAGTCCGTATGACTAGCAGTCTAATGTGTTTTTTTCTGATTGGTGTAGTATATAGTAAAAGAAATAATCTTGCAACTACATATTGTAATAAAAAATAATATTTTTATGTGTAATCATAAATTATTTGTTCAGTGTCCATATTAATATCAGTTCTAACTTTTATTTTAGTTCCATTTTTTATAAAGTCTTCTAATACGTCTGCCTGATATGCGTGAGCATCTGATTCCCAATGAAAGTTATCTTCACACTTAGTAAAGCATTCATGTTCTAAGTGTTCATATAATCCAGTTTCAAAAGGATCTTCAAGTAACCAGTTATCTAAATTTATTAGTTTGAATAATGGGTCTTCAAAAAAATCTTTTCCGATAGGATAATAGTTCATAACAACTAGTGGTATATTATTAGATTCACATATTTGCTGTAAATGTAAAAATCTTTTTACGAAATCAAACTTCATGTGTGTTCCAGTGTGATCACCACAAGGTCTATGCTGTATTTCTATTTCATTTGTATGAGTATTGATATATCGTGTTAGCAAAGCTGTGGAATCAGTAGGTGAACCATAATATTTCACGTACTGTTTCATTGCAGCATATATCATAAGCTTTAGATACTTACCTGTAAATCCAAGCTGACTTTCTAAATCGTTGATGCGATGACCTTCATGAAATTTTGGGGAAGGAACATATGCTCTATAAAAGTCTGTAGTCTGTAATACAATCTTACTAGGTATATCTATTTTTGAATTAGGAGATAATGCCCATAGTAAATACGTAATAGTATCATCGACTATCGTTTTATTACATTTTCCAGAGTATGCAATATTTACTTCTGACATATTAAATTTTGATGCTAATGCAACTGAATATCTGCCTTTGCCAAGAATAACAACAGATTTATCTGTTCCTATACGTTTTTGTTCACCGAATGTGAAACTACAACCATTAAAAAATATCATCCAAAAACCTTAACTTTGTATGTGTTTTCAAATAAAACCCCATCATAACGATTATTACAGATAGGCTTTCCTTTAACATTTAGGGAAGTATTTAGTAACATAGGAACTTTTGTGCGTTCATAAAATTCTTCTAATATAGGTCTTATGATAGATCTGCAATCTTTTCTTACAATCTGAACTCTGGCAGTTCCATCAACATGAGTCACTGATTTATAGTCATGTTTTGCTTTTGAAACATATTGCATGTACTCGTTCATTGGACCCTCAAAATATTCATCAGCAAACTCTTCTAGTATAGCAGGAGCGAATGGTCTAAAAACTTCTCTTTGTTTTACTCTATTAACAGTATCTTTTATATCATATATAGGATTAGCCAAGAAACTTCGATTTCCTAATGCTCTAGGTCCAAACTCAGCTTTTCCATGAACAACTCCACACATTACCTTGTCTAGTAATGTATCAACAACTCTTTTAGGATTCGTATCAGTAATATTTTCAAACCCAAGATAAGGATCTATCCAGTTTATTCTGTCTTTACCTGTGGCTAAAGCATAGCTTCTAGCAGCAGCACCTAAAGCCCCACCGCCATCCGTAGGGTTTATTGCTATCCACATGTCATCGAACAAATCACGAACTAAAGAATTGGCAACAACGTTTTGTGCAACACCCCCTGCATAGCAAAGCTTACTTCCATATTTTCTAGCAATCTTTGCTAGTCTAAGCACTTCTTGTTCTGCCCATTTCTGTACTGTAGCAGCAGCATCTTCTTTTTTTATACTTTTTAGGATTTCAACATTTTCAACATCTACATCGACAGGTTCGCCAAAACTAGCCATCCCCATCACGATATATTCTTCTTCTAAAGGTTTATAACCCAATGCCTTTGTTGCCATTGCGTATACTCCACCAATAGATTTTGGTATAACCTCTTCGTGTAATAGATTAAAGTTGTGGTCAAATATTGTTGCTGATTGATATTCTCCTGCCCCATCAATATTCAGCATTACAGTATCTTCACTTGAACTCCAAGGTCTTGTGTAGTATGAAGATGCAGCATGACTTTCATGATGCATCATGCAACTAACTTTTGTGTTCACTTGAGTTTCGATATCTTGAATATTATATTCTTTAACATATGAATGATTCTTTCTAAGACTTGGATCTTCATACCAAGTCACAGAATCTTCTTTCGATATCATGTCTATGAGTTTCCAATGAAGCGATGGATCATTTTTTCTTTTAGAAAATCTTTCGCTTTCTCCAACAAAACCTAAATCACCATTCTCTTCTACAAATGCTATAGCTGCATTATGTAAACCACCACTAATACCACAATATTTCATTATTCTGTTGCAGTTTCCTCTTTAGGTTCTTCTGCTAAAGCATCTTCGTAGTATCCAATGATAGCTTGTGTGTCTTTGATATACCTACGCATCTCAGCAATACCAAGTGCTAGGTTTTCATATCCTTTTGGAGTAATAGCGAAGAAAACTACATTACCAGTTTTTTGTTCTAGTTCTGCTAGTTTTTCTTCTAGGTTATCTTCTGTGACAACATACCAATCCACAGGTGGGAACTGTACCGCTTTTGGTCTTTCTTGAATAGGAATGTTTTGTTTGGCGTATTCAGTCTGAAGAACAACTTCAGCCTCAGGTGCTCTACTGCCCAGACACCCCATCAGCAGGAGCGGCATCATCAGAAGGAGGGGTAGTTTCATCTTGGATACGTCCAATAAGTTTGTTGACTGCATTGTCAACTCTGTCTTCAAGTCCTTGTGCATTTGTTAATGCCTCCATAGTCAAATCGATTTTAGCAAACACACCTCTAAGCTTATCAAGGTGTTGTTGCGATTGCTGTAGTCTCTTGGTCAAATCTTTATTTAGCTGCTCATTTTTCTTAGCATCAGCTTGTATTCTCTCTACAGTTGCCTGTAAAGTTTCTGCAGCCGACTTTAGCTTTACATTGTTTTCTCTGAGAGTTGATATGGTTTGTTCTGACCATAAGTAATAGTTGTATGCACCATAACCTACACCACTCAACAAACCCATAACAATAATAATTAAATATAACTTAGCCATTTTGATATACATGCTGCCTAAACTGTTTTAGCAGTCTAGGAGTTTTATCCTTTTTACGTCTGCGATCTGTCACATTGATTGGCAGACCTATTTTACGTCTGAGTATATTCATAGGCAATCTAGCCCTTGGACCCATGTTTTTTGTGTCCTGTGGAATACCTGCATCTGCAGTTGTCATTGCTTCTTCTTTCATCGTGCTAGTTCTCCCACTGACACGTAAATGCTTTTGTTGGTTCTCATGTGAGTAACCTCGTATATATTTATACCAAAGATTTCTCCTACAGGATAACAGTCATTGCTAACTCTAACTTTGTCTCTAGCGTTGACCATTTCATCCATTGTATCATTGATTAGTTTACTAGTCAAGACTTTATATGAACCGGGGGATAATCTATTATCTTCTAGTACAAACCATTCACTGTGCTCTGTCAAAAAGTCTGTCTCATCTATGTTAAGAATATCTAAAGCTTCTAGGATCTTACCCTGAGGCATACTAAACTTTTCCTTGAGAAGAAATAGTGCAGCCGCATAAGAAGCAAGTTTACTGCCACCACCTGGCGCCTTTGCCATAATCTTTTTTATATTGAAGACAAGTCTATGAAATGGAGTGTAGTAGTTGCGATAGTTATCTCTATCTTCCATGTTGTCAAGAGTAAAGGATTTCTGCCTCTTACCGTCTTTGTCAATGATACCTAACTTAAATGCTTCTGTATCTTCGAATGATGTAGTAAGCAGCCGTAAAAACCTGAAGGTGTATACCAGATCACCTGCTCTTTTGATGATGCCCATTATATTTTCCTCAGTCTTTCTATTACTGTTTTATCCATCTCTATCTCTGTGTATTCTTCATTTTTTATATGCCTTAAGAATACTAGAAAAGGCTTTATGGTTGACCAATATTTATTTTCCATATGATATTCTAACATTTTCAAAGATGGTTTAATATCAAACACATTAAATATGACTATCAAGTGATTTAAGATAAGCCTTTCAGATAACTCACCTGTATTGTGATAACGATTTAATAGACGCTTCAAGTACATGAATCTCTTAAGATCATCATAAAACTCATCAGCGTCTATTACATTTGGTTTATAATAATGCCTAGCAGCATATAATAGTATGTTGCTATCATCTAGTGTTTCAAATAGTTTCATTGTTCATCCAAATAAAAATCCTTATTGATTTTATTTAGACATCAAATCTTTCATCTGTTCCACTAAAGTAGCTTTTGTCTTGCGGCGATCTAACTCAACACCATGTTCACGCCCTAGAAGTTCTAACTCTAGTTTAGTCATTGCTTCTAGATCTTCTTCATCGGTGTGATCATAAGACATTGCATCCTTAGACACAGCAGCAAAGCTTGCCATATCCATTTCAGCAGCATCCCACTTGCCTTCTACAGTAGCTTTATCATCAGCAGCAACAAATGTTTCAGTTGCACCATACCACTCATCTACTTGCGCCTGAGTAAATCTAGAGGAAACCATTAGCTCTCCCTTAGGACTTACCCAACCTTTTGCAGCCACAGGAACTGCATCACTACACCACTTTGGAGCTTTAATCATTTACTTTCCTTTCATTGGGGTTGCAGAAGGGATCACCTTCTTGTCGCCTTTCATATTATCTGCAGGACGTGCTTTGGCACTTGGTCCAACTCTACCTGCTTTGCTTGCATCTTCATGACCTTTTTCGTCATCATCGTTAATCTCTTTTGGTTGATTAACCATATCCATTGCACCCTTAGATGACTTAGAGTTGTCCATCATTCCTTCAGGTTTTGTAGCACCCTTGTAATGCTTTTCTCTTTCTTCAAGAATACGTGCATATACAGGTGGTAACACATTTTCGTTTTGTACTTCTTCTTTATGTAACTTAAGATCAGAAGCTTTTGCTCTAGCAGCACCCAAACTATATTTAATCTGTCTTCCGGTCAGACCATCTGGTGATATGTTATAGTGTCCATCACCAAAATCGTGAATGATTGTATGGGGATGACCTTTGTGTGGACCTTTATTTGGAACAACAGTGTCACCTTTTTTCAAAGATGCTTCTTGAACAGATTCTGCTGCCTCATTCATACGCTTTGCTTTAGTACCCTTATTTCTTGCTTCTTGAGACATCTTGTTAGCATGCATAGTTAGATGGTATGCCATATGTAGATCCTTTGCTTTTTTTTGAATAGAACCATCTTTATCTGCACCTGAACTAGAATGAGAAGCATTAAAGTGTGCTTCTGCTGCCTTCTTATGATGGACTGAGGCTTGGTGATGCAATCTTTGTAAAGTTGGACTAGAAGATTTTTCTTTTGCCTTTGTATGAGCATCCGCAACTTCATTGTGATGTGCAGCAGTTTTATCATGAGCATCTGCTTGACTACTCGTTACAGTATGACTCTTATTACCGCCACCTCCGATACTATTTGTGTCACGAGAATCTTTCCCAGAAAACTTTTTAGTATGATTCGGTGGCTTTACTGTCTGGTGTGTAAGATCTTCATCAAGATCAAAAGATTCATTAGCCATTGTCTCACCTCCGGCTTTTTTATCTTTTTCTTTCTTAGGATTCATGATGACTTCTTCTTCGTTGTTAGCTTCATTCTTTTCCCAAGGAGCTTTCTTCAAAGTGACAGCTTTCTTACCCTTTTCAGAAGGTGCAGAAGCCTTTGCTAACTTCTTAGCAAGTGCAGCTTTACTACTTTCTTCTACTTCTTCTCTTGTGCCGCATGAAGATGCATAGAGTTTTTCGAGTGTTGCGTTATCCATGTGGTTATACTTCGCCATAATAGCTTTTTTGCCATAACCTTCGTCATGCATTTTTTTCATTTCTTTTGCTACGGATTCATATCCTTCTTTCATATGATACCCCTTTCCATCACAGTGATCACATCCTTCTCCATCACATTTAGGACATTCCACTTTGCTTTCATCCATTGCTTTCTTAATAGCTTTTCTACGATTGTGCAGATATTTATCAGACTTATCCACATCACCATCGTTATCTATATCTGCATCAGCTTGACCCACAGGGTCTAGTTTCTTTTTTTCGTTGACTTCTGCATACGCCTCAATCAACTTTGATGTTACATTGCCCATTTCTTTTCTCCTAAATCATAAGTTGAGCGGCGATTGATCCTGCAATAGCAATCAGTACTACCCAGAACAGTTTGTTTATAGTATGAACTGTACGTGCATTATCGTCTACAGTTTTTTCAATTTTATCTAGCTTCTCAGAGAACTTGTTCATACGTTCCCATGAGTTTTGCCTATAATCATTATAGGCGTCCATCTTTTCTTCGAACCTCGCAAGAGTGACAAGTACTTCACCCATTTTGTCTAGTTTTTCTTCAATGCGATCTAGCCGCTTGCCTGTTGTCTCTGCCATTTTTATTTTACCACTTAACCTTGTCAGCCCAATAAGCAGCAGACATTTTACCCTTTGCAATATTCTTAGCATGTCTAGCCTTAAATGATTTGCGCTTCTTTTTCATCTTATCAGACTCACCTGCCTTTGGATCTCCTGCAGTGCTTGCACCTTGCTCTCCAAAACGGATTGTCTTTACTTGATCACCTGATTTAGCAACAACAATGTGCGACTTCTTAGGGTGACTAGGAGTACGTTTAGGTTTATTAAACCCCGATACACCTGCACGTGCAAGTCTAGGATCTTTTTCTTCTAAGAAGGTCTTAAATGTTTTCATACCTTAACTCACATACATGTTTAGTTCGTAGCTCTTGTTATCCATGTTGTACACTTGGATATGTAGCTTTTGTTTCACAGGCTTACCGTTCTTAGATAGACCTAAACTATAAGAGTTCGTTTTACCTGATGATGGTTTCTTTGGACCGAATGCAACCTTGTTGTCAATATCATCCTTGTCAATCTCATAGCCCTTTTTCTTGACTTCATCATAGGCATGCTGTAATGCTGCAGTCATTGTTTTGTGGTGCAGCTTGTACTTCTCATTCACTGACTTTTTACGGATATCAGCCAATGACTTTTGAGTTGAAGTCATTTTCTTTGGCTTATCGTGTCTAGCCATATGTGCTGCAAACTTTACAGGATCAACCTTCGGTGCAGCCTCAAACTGCATAGAATGTTGACCATCTTTTCTTACCTTCTCAGCATCTTTTTGAGATTTATAAGGCTTACCTTGATCGACAAACTTACCTTTGGTCATACGTTGTACTTGGAAACCTTTACCTTTTCCCATACGCCCTAAGTCAATAATGCGGATTGTACCTTCTTTTGATGCTTCATCAACGAAATCAAATGCACTTGACTTAGCCCAAGACTTATCAGCTTTGCGCATATTTTTTAGTTTTTTCAAGTTCTTATCTAACCTTGAATCTGCAGGTTTCTTCTTGAAAGTCTCAAGACCTTTTTTACCACCAGAAGCCATGCGTTCAGCTTTATTTGACTGAGTAGTGGCAATACGCTTCATTCCACCTTCAGTCATTTCGTTGCGAAGACGGTTAAATGTTTTACGTGTAGCATTTCGGTTCGCTAGTTCAGCACCCTTGGCACGTTTATCTCTAGTTTTAACTTCAGGCGAATGATCCGCTCTATTGCCATCTTTGTCTTTGCCACGTAGAATCTTAGCTGCAGCCGAACTTGCTGCACGATCTGCACTAGCCTTATTTTTATTAAGATAGCTTTGCATTGCCTTTGGTGTGTCAAGAACTTCGTCAATCTGTACTTCTTCTTTGATTTTCATTTTTGCGAAGTAGTCTGCAATATCCTGTGCATCGTCAAAAGATTTTTGACCTTTCTGACCCTTCATGCTAACAAAGAAACTATTTGCACCACGATCAAAGTCACCTTTACCAACTACTTTACCCTTAAACATAACACTAATAGCACCACCGTCACTAACTATCTTGTATTGACCCTTACCACCATGTGCAAGAACTTGTTTTGCTTCATCAAGTTCAACTTCTTCTTTAAATGCACCTTTTTTATGAGCAAGGTTGATCTTATCT
>Ga0213863_10002563_pt1 | contig 12852 bp, 4 predicted proteins | sample PICome_8_FD_160128 | JGI IMG/M metagenome (GOLD analysis project Ga0213863, IMG submission 160128) | Coastal seawater microbial communities near Pivers Island, North Carolina, United States - PICO497 | ecosystem: Environmental > Aquatic > Marine > Coastal | place: USA: North Carolina | collected... | reverse complement strand
ATCGAAGACTATTATATTTTAGGAGGAGTTGTTAAGTTAGAAAATCCATTCTTTTTTTCCATAGTTCTTGCTATCAAAGAAGATACAACACCTATATATTTAGACATTCAATCATCCCACTTGGATGAGTATTTAGATTATGTAAAAGCAAAAGAAACATTAACAAATTATGACAGAGCCAATTGAATTATTAAGAGAACGATTCGAAGAGATAACACAAGCTAGAGATTCAGCAGATGCTAATGGATTGTGTAAGGAAGATTTAAAAAAACTAAACAATATCCATCACCAATATTATGTTTGTATGGAGATATTAAAAAGAGCAATTGATAAGTCTTTTATAGATAAAGGCGTTTTATACAGAGCATCTATAGATTTTTTTCATGGTCAAGAAAGAGAAATAAAAAGACTAAAAGCCACTGTTAGTAGGCTATACCGAGAAAAGGGTATAAAAAACCCAGACGAATAAAGTGATAAATAACGTTAAATTTTTTTTATGTATTTTTATTTTATTGAAATCATCCAATAAAAAAATGCAGCATAGACCAAGGTTAAGTAAAGAGGAGTATAAAATAATACGAGACCATAGAGCATTAACCGAAGAGTGTAAAAGGATTGGAATACCAGTAGATGAAGTAGATCATTATTGGCACAAAGGAAAACATTTTTCTGTTCATGCTAGAAAAAAAGAAGTATCTGTATACAAACTTAGAGATATGATAATAAAGGAAATGAATAAGCATTCTCCTTCATATCCTACACTAAAAAGAAAAAAGAATAATGACTCTCATCTTTTAGTTATTGACCCTGCTGATATACATATAGGAAAACTAGCATCCTCATTTGAAACTGGAGAGGATTATAACTCACAGATAGCAGTACAAAGAGTTAGAGATGGAGTTGCAGGTATAATAAATAAATCAAGAGGTTTTAACATAGATAAGATTTTATTTATAGGAGGCAATGATATATTACATGTTGATGTTCCCTCTAGAAAAACGACATCAGGAACACCACAAGATACAGATGGGATGTGGTATGACAACTTTCTTACTGCAAAAAAATTATATGTAGATATATTAGAAATACTATTAAGTATAGCTGATGTTCATTTTGTTTACAACCCTAGTAACCATGATTACGTTTCTGGATTTATGTTGTCAGACTCAATTAAATCGTGGTTTAGGAAATCAAACAACATTACATTTGACTGCAGCATTGCACACAGAAAAGGTTTCAAGTATGGCACAAACCTTATTGGAACTACACATGGAGATGGAGCAAAGATTGGTGACCTTCCCCTTATAATGGCAAATGAGTTTTCTCAATGGTGGGCAGAAACAAAACACAGGTATGTGTATACGCATCATGTTCACCATAAAAACGCAAAAGATTATCATGGAATTACTGTGGAGTCTCTAAGGTCTCCGAGTGGATCAGACTCTTGGCATCATAGAAATGGCTATGGAGTTGGTGGAATAAAAGCAGTAGAAGGATTCGTTCATTCCAAAGAGCATGGACAAATAGCTAGATTAACCCACATATTTTAAAATAAAATGATTAACCCATTAGATGAAAAAAGATTAAAATACATTAACCATCTAATGGATGACATTCACGACAAGTCAAGTGAGGTATATGAAAGCCTAGTTGATAAGGATTTCAATCAGGCAGAGCACAATATCAATCAACTTATTTCAACCTTAAACGATATAAAGTCTAGTTTTAAAGACGAGATTTAGAAAAAAATTGTTATATTTGTTGTGATATTAAAATCAATATTCTGTTTTGTTGACAAGTGTTTCGTTCTCTCATAACGTATGCTTTGATTAATAGCCTGAAAGGAGTCTCTTTAAAGAGACTCTTTTCTTTTTAATCCATTTCCATTTCTATTCCTCCTCCAGATTTTTTAGTAGAAGAACTTTTCTTTTTCTTCTTGCCAGTATCTGGTCGGTAAGAGTAGCTTACTCCTAATAAATCATAAAATGCATCTTCATCAAACTCACCAGTAAATGCTTCACCTAACCCTAAAGCAGGATCAAACTGAACACCTAGTCCTATTTCAGCTAAGTTTTTAGCAGTGGCATATATTAAAGATGAATCATCATACTTCACTTCATTGCTTATTCTATTAACTACTGAGTTTAATGGATTAACTCCTTCACTTACCTTTCTTCTTTCACCTCTGTAGTTTATAATTTGTTGCTCAACTGCCACACCAATAAAAGGGATTGCATATATTAAGTTTAATCCAAACATAGCATCTTTCATTCTTTGGTATGCTGCTGCTCTATCTTCTGGGTCATCACTAGTTATTTTAAAGATATTAGCCATAGCAGTAAACATAACATTGGCAACTGCAAGGTTTAAATAAAGTCCTCTAATATCTTGCAACTTAATATTCTTTGCTGCTTGTTTAGCTTTCTTCATATCTCCTTTAGCAACTGCTTGACGAACATCATTCATACCCCTTAGTATGTTGGTGCTACTTGACATTACTTTATTCATTTGTAAAAACAAAGTGCTACCAAACATCAATAAACTTCTGGTGATTGCATTCGCATTCATCTGTAAAGGAATTTTTTCTGTAGCTCTTCGTGATTGCTGAGTAGCATTATAATCATTAAACTCTTTCAAAGCTTGTGCTTTGCTCATTCCATTCTTTATGTTACGTCTATAGTTGATCATGTAACCCATTACCCCTGCAATATCTCCAATAACAGTTGGAGAAGCAGCAACCCTACGACCACCTCTACCGAGCTTTGCCCATAGAGCTTGATTAGTTTCCTTGTTTCTAAACGTTGGCTGACCTGCTTCTAGTCCTACTAAATCCCCTTGTACACCAAGTTCAATTCTTTTTTTCAATGAACCAGACATCCCTATTGCTTCTGTTAATGGTCTACTTTCTAAACCAATGTTTTTTCCAGAAACTTTTTCTGCTCCTATTACTGCGAGCTCTGCTAATATATTAGCATAAAGAACAGAAGCATCTACCATAAACATTACTAAATCAAGACCAGGAGTTTTTACTCCTTTTCTAAATGAATAGTTTTCAAATGCATTGACAAATGATGACATCTGTTTAGGTATCTGCATTATCTTTAACGCTAAAGCAAAAGATGTATATCGGCTTTGAAGCTTTGTAATGATAGGCATCTTTAATGCATTCTGTTGGTAAGAGTCAGGGTTTATAGCATAGTTAACTGCCTGTCTCATTATGCTTTGCAGATTCATAGAATCTAAAAGAGACTTAACATAAGGGTCACTGAATATTCCTTGAAGAATTTTAGTAGGAATTGCATAAGCCTTGTATCTTTCCATGGCTTTAACATGGTCTACTAAGGTTGCAGTAAACTCTACCTTTAACTTCACATCACCATCTTGACCTCTACGTTTTAATGCAGGAGAACTTTCGGCATTAAATATAGCATTGAAATTACCACTAGTAAGCAGAACATCCATACCTTTAGTTGTACTAATGGTTTGAGTTGGAAAATAGTTTTGTATGTAATTAAGGTTTACATCATTAGCAGAACGATACACGTTATTTGTTTCGTTGTAATATTCGTTACTTAAAAAGTAAACTATTTTATCTGCATAATCAGTAACCTCTGGTCCAAGAAACTCTTCAATTCGTTGCATTGTTTCTCTGTCAAATCCTTGCTTCTCAAGTTTACCTCTTTGAATATCATTCTTATATAAAGAATAAATTCTTAAAAGTTGGTCTCTATTAAAAGCTTCGGTTTCGAATGAACCCATTGACCCATCATCTTTACGATCTTTAACTCTTATGTCTATTGTTCCAGATTGATAAATCTTGTCACGAATCTCTCTAAATCCTTTTGTTATACCATCTACACTATTAGCAATCTCATCTAACTTCTCCATTGTTCTGAAATAACCTTTCATGTTTGATTCGTCTGCACGATTCAATCGATTGTATAGATTCTCTGTAAAGAAATTACCTTTTCTGTCTAGCTTATTTGCTAATGTTCCTAGATGTTTAAAGTTATTTTTAAAACTTCTAATCATTTCAGCAAACGAACTGTACCTGTAATGGTCTTTGTAAGCTTTAACCCATTCCCATATTTTTTTGTCTCTATAAAGCTTTGCTATTTTATCTTTATCTCTTTGTAATTGGTTTGTGTTTTTTGCATCACCATCCTGGTCTATTACTTCTGGGAAACCTTCTTTGATTTCAGTTTCAGCCTGCTTATTTATATTAGCTATCTGTTGTGCACGAGCTGCTTTTCTAGCTTTAAATCTTTTTATTCCCTCAGCATTAACATCCTTGAAAGCATTATACAATTCGATAGTTTCCTCAAGACTCATGGTTTCAAGTTCAGAGAAATTATCAAACGCATATGAAAGGTTTACAAGTCTTGTTTCTTTTTGATTAAGACTTTCACCATTAAGTTCTTTAATGATAGCTTGAGTAATCACATCTTCATTTACACTAAGCTCGTTCAAAATATTAAGCATAGCTTCAGTGTCATTCTTTTTCAATATTCTAAACACTTCGTTTGATGCTTCAAAAAATGCTTGAGCCTCTGCTGCTATACCTTTGCTTTTAGCTTTCTTAGAATCTGATATAAACTTTTTACTCTTATCAGAAACAAGTTTTGCCATTTTTCTAATCACTTGCTTCTTCATCTTTTGTCTCTGAGCCTCTACTTGTTTATCTACAAACTCTACATCACTAAGTATAGTTGTGGAGGTTGCTTTGGCAATACGTGAAACAAGCTTGGTTATACTACTCTTGGTATATAAATCTGACTTAGGTAATGCTTTTCTAATATAATCTCTAAGAATACGTTTAGCATCTTGTATATCTTTGATTCCTCTCTGATAGTCCTTTATCCTTTGTTTAAGAGCATTTATTTCTCTAGAGACTACTTTGTTTGCACGAGTACCTATAGTCTTGTCTAAGGCTATTATAAGTTGTTGTTGTGTAGTTTCAGGTTGTGCCTGGAATGCAGCTTCTGATTTCAACAACTCCAAAGCTTTTGCTCTAATCTCAGATTTAGTTTTCGGTGGTATTGTTACAGTCTCTGTTACTCCTATTCTTGGGTAACGTCTAAGAATTTCTTGATCAGTTAATGCAAACAATGTTGGATTAGCAGCACGAAGCATTGTTGCTCTCTCAGCTTTTTCTGCTTCAGTTTCTTGACGTGTTCTTCTGGTAGTTCTTGGTTGTGCGTAAGCTTGTAGTTTTTTTCTAATCTTATCAAACAACTCTTGACCCTGCTCCATACCACCTTCCATATTACCAAACTCAACTGGCACAACTACATCTTCAAACAATGTATTGTCCAAGTTTACAATCATGGCTTTATTTATATCAGTGGCTTTGAATCCTCTACCTTTCAATACTTCCTTTATAACTGCATCAGAGAATCCTTGCTCTCTACCTGCAGATATTATGTTAGTCATAGATGCTTCATCAACAGTTATACCTGTCATCAACTGAAGCTGACCAGGGAACTCTTTGACTTGAGCATCTTTAAATACTTGCTCTCCTGATAATAAATCAACTACAACTCCTTGTAAAAATTCATCAAGTGTTATGTCTTGTAATTGCTCATCCGTATACTGAGATAACCCAGTCATTGATTTTACGAAACGATACAGTTTCTTTAACCAGTTCTTAAAGTCTTTTTTTACGGCTGCATTAGCAAATGACTCACCTTTGTCTCCGATAGCAGTCGCTAATGCTTCTTCCAGGATAAACTCACGAACCTCTTGTTCTGTTCTTCCTTCTTTTTGCATTTGCTTTATCACCCTTTGATACTCAGGACTATTTTCAATCTGCTTAACATATGTATCATCAGCCTCAATAAGCTCTAAACCTTTTTTATAAAGTTCTGGTCTTTGTTGTTTGGCAATGTTATTCCATATGTGACCGAACTCATGTATAGGTGTATTAAGATTAGCAGCACCAGGATTTAAATATAACTTACCTTGAAATACTGCACCATAAACTTTCCCTTGGTCTCTTTGTCCTTTTGTTGTTAATGCAACAACCTCTGGATTAGCTAATAGATTATCAAAACCTTCTTGACTATCAATTACCTCAACATTAGGGAATGATCTTTTAAGTAGGTTTATAAACTGAGAATACTTTGATATTCTAGGATTAGTAATTTGGTATAGTTTATCTGCGTTTAACTGAGCTTGATAGTAAGCATCATTGAAAGCTTGCTTGGCAGTAAACTTTACCTTAGTTGCTATTTTTTTACCAGTCTTACTAACCTTAGTTGCTTTTCTTTTAATAACACCTGTGATTTTTTTCTCTATAACATCTCTAACATTATCTACCATATTCCAAAAAGGAGTAGTCTCTTTAAGGAGACCAATTGCTTTACCTCTAATAAAATATGGATAGTTAGGATGTTTAGGTAAATCTTCTTTCTCTTGTTCTTCAGGAGTTATAAGTGCCTCACTTGCAGTTTCTTTAGTAATCTTGTTTCCATTCTTATCTGTAACCTCAAGAACTGTAGTTAATGCACCTAGAGGTAAATCAGCAGCAAAGTCTTGAGCCACATCAGATGTCAACTTCTCCATAGTTAAACCTATGTTCTCTAAAAATATTCCTATGTCTGTACTGGATTTCTTTTTAGTAGAAGGTATTATGGCTTGTAAAAATTCTTTTCTTTTAGTGGAAGAAGATTCATTTATAGCATCAAAGAATCCTTTTAAAGTTGTAGCTTCAGCAGCTTCCTTTTTAAATAAGTTTTTCTTCTGTGCTTCAGCATATCTTTGAATCTCTACTAATAAATCTTTTTGTTGTTGCTTATTAAGATTCTCTAGCAAGTTGGCAGTGAAAGCTACATTACCAATAATTGCAGTAGGACTCATATTAAACACAACTGTATAGTCTGATTTAGTAGCACCCTCAATAATTGCTTTCGCAGCAGTCTCTGTAATAGATGCCCATGCAACCTTACCAAACAACTTCTCCATAAAAGGAAACATTGGACCTCCCATAAAATTACCATCTGCTACCAATTGGTCAGCCATGACTAAGTTTATTTTTTTGCCAATCAATTCAAACAGACCCATACGTTTTACTTTGTCAGCAAACTTAGTTCCCTCTTTTACAGTAATAGGAACTATACCAGGCATTGCTTTATTCTTAGCGTCTTGAATTACAGAATCTCTGTACTCTATCATTTGGTCATAGCCTGTCTCTGGATTAGAAAAAGTTTTCTCTTCAATATCCATTACATTTTCTGGATCATACACCATTGCAATTACATCAGGTGTTCCATCAGTTTCTTTGTTCCAACCTTCTGGTGCATACTTCTCATTGAATGGAGTTCTAGAAACTACTCTAAAACCATTACGCTTATATATATCTGTAAGGTAATTATCAAAGTTATCTAGCTTGATACCTCCAAAGTCTACTGCTTTTTTTAATATCCTATCAGCAACTCCTTTTACTTTTTTCTCTACTGCCTCTGTAAATTTATATACACCTTTGATGTCTCCTTCGGCATCTACAAAGCCTGAACCACCTTCAACATCTATAGGCACAAGACCAGTCTCGTCTTCTACTTCAGATACAGTCCAGTAATTTTCAGGCAAAGCATCTTTAGTTTGTTTTAATTTCTTTATAGAGAATGCAACAGAAGCCATCTCCTCCTCTTCAAAGTTTTCCATTAACCTTAAAGCTTCAGCCTCAAGTTCTTTCTTCTTATTCTCTGGAGTAACTTTTGTGGATAGTTGAAACTGTGGATTAGCTTCATTAATAAATGCTTCTAGGTCAGCAACCTCTTGACTAAAAATTTCACCAGGAGTAACAACCATATCAGATTCAACCTTTGTTCCCTCACCAAAAGCTTCTGCGTAGGCAGGAGCATTAGCAATTATATTTCGAGCATCTTTTTTTGTATTTGCAGTTACCATTTGTCCTGTAACTTTATTACGAACTGCCCACTTACCATTCTCTTCGACTGGTCCTAACTCTAATCCATTTCGATTATCTATAATTTCAAAATCTTTAGACCAAATCTTTTTATCGGTCTTATTCATTTCGTAAACTACTTCTTGTGCAGCTTCTACTTCTACTTCTGGTGCAGCTCTAAATACTGGAGCAGTTTTATTTGCGACATCTAACGCTGCCTCTTTAGTCTCAATGTTATCTTCAATGACAACATCGTTTTCAACAACTGCAAATGTATTATCTTGTTTAGTTACAATCTGTACACCAGTTGGTTCTTGAGTCTCCTCTACTATTACATTCTCTACAACTGCATCAGGTGTAAAAGTTTCGGTAATAGTTTCACTTGCCTCTACTGGTGTTGGTGAAATTGTTACTGCTTGTTGCGTCTCTTGCGTCTGCGTCTCATCTTCGACTTGCGTAACCTCTTCGGTAACACTGTCGACTTGGGTGTCTCTCTCTCCCAACGTTTCGCCATCTCTGGTTTGTTGAGATACATCCACCTTCTCTGTGCTTGGCTTTTGAATGGCATCTAATTTGGCTTTAAGTTTTAGAGCAACCTCTGGGTCACCTACTACTGTAGTGCTTCCCAAACGTTTTAAGCTCGTTAAATTATCTATCTTGTTTAAAAAGTCATCCTTAGTAACCATCTTACCACCCCATAAATACTTGGCTGCTTTTTTTCTTTCAGTCTTCCCTAATATATTATTAAGGTCAACACCAATACCCACAACTTTACCATCAGCATCTATTGATTGTTGTGCAGGTATTTTGTTTGTTTCAGATATTTCAGCAATTTCAGCATTGATGTCACTAATTTTCTTTTTAAATATTTCTTTTGTATTGGTTGTTTGCGTAAGTTGATTCCTTGCTTCTATCAACTCAGACAGTCTTGTTCTAACTTTTTTAGTTTGAGAAGATGGTAACAATGGTGCTTTACTTACATTAAGTAAATCATTTACCTGTCTCCTAATACCTACATTCTCCTGGATTCTTTGTGCCTGGTCTTCATTTATCTTACCAAGACTTAACATGTTGTTTGCCCAGTTTGAAATACGAACATCGCTTGCACGATCATTTACCATTCCTGCTAAATCATTTGCTAAAAAGTCTGCTATCTTTAAGTTAGTATTTCTCCTTGCATCCATCATGACATTGATTCCTGCAGTTGAAACTTGATTTCCTATAGCTCCACCCATCTCAGCAAGTATTTCTTTAAAATCTACTTCTTGACCAGAACCTACCTGTGCTAAGTATTCACCAAAACCTTCTGCAGCAGGGTCATAGATAGCACGTTCTGCAGCAAATAATCCCATTCGTGTACCTTTAGACGCAAGCTTAGATGCAGGTTTAAATACCCTACCTGCTAACCCAGAGGAAGCAAAGTCTACTAGACCAATTATAGTACCTCTTTTTGCACCAACATCATTGGCATAATCCCATACCCTTTGGTCCTCTAACCCCTTTTCTACCTGCTTAGGATCAAGATAATTATATCCATTTTTTTCTAACCCCTCTAACACAGAGTTTGTGTATTCCATTGCAAACGATGTTGCAGCCATACCTGTTCTTACACCATAAGAAAGACCTGTTAAACCTCCTGCAACAGTACCTGCTCCAGGTGCAACACTACCCACAACTGCACCTGTTCCAGTTCCAGTTCCTGCAGTAGTTGCTACTAATTTTGTTCCATAAGGAAGCATTTGACTTAATGATTCTCCCATCAAGGTAAGTGTCCACTCAAGTGGATTATCTAAGATAACATCTGCTACTTCTTTAGCCGTTCTAGCTTGTGCATATCTACTGCTTACACGACCTAAATTTGGTGACTGAGAACCTAAATATTTAGATATTAATTCTGCATTTTTCTTTTTACTGTTTGTGGCATTTAAAAGACCTAAGTCTTCTATACCTAAAGACATAGCAAGTATCACTTCCATTGCTTGACCTCTCTTATATCCATTACTGACTGCAGTATTAAAAGCTTCAAGGTTGTCTATATATTTTCCTTGAAGAGATTTATTTACCTTCTTGTTGTAAAAGGTTTTTGCTACCTCATATTTTAAAGCAGCTTGTGATTTTGCAGCATCAACAGTAACTAAGTCTTCGATGTATTTGTTTTTAAGTATTACCTCACGTTCAGTTTTTGGAACATAATTCTGTAATTCATCAGGACTTATACCAAGGTTATTTTTTATACTAGCATCTACGTTAGCTTGTGCGATTTTAGCGTCTTGATTAGATTCAGCAGCGACAGTTGCAGTTTGATTTACTCTATCGATTAGGTACTCATCAAAATCTTCTCGTGCTCTCACCTGCTCTTCATCCAACATAACAATCCCTGAAAGATCATCTCTTCTTTTCTTTAATTCATCTACATATTGTTGAGCATCTGATCTTATTTTTCCATTTACATATAACTCACCGAACTCTGCTTTCTCTTCAGGAGTTAATGACTCTTCGTATCTTTTTTCAAATTCTCTACCTGATATAGCATCTTCTAAAAAATCTATCTCTTCAGTTAAATCTTGGTAATCATCATATGCTTTTCTACTAGCAAAATAATCTAAACCTCTTTCGGCATAAAACTTATCAGCTTCAGAATCAGCAGTGCTGACATCCTTCCAACTACCTTCAGCAAAATCCTCAGCATCTTCTTCAGTATCAAACTCAAATACCTCACCTCTTTGTTTAGCAAGCATTATAGACTCATTCATGTTTAACTCAAACCAATCACTTGGTTTTGAAGTTGGATTGTCTGGGTCTTTAGGAAATAAAGTTGGAGCAACATAATACTTACCATCTTCCTCATATGACATGAACTTAACAGTAGACTCTGACCCATCAGAATTAACCATAGCAACAGGTCTCATTTGTTTTGCTCTAAAGGCTTTATTTATTTCATCTTCTACTTTTAAATCTTCCTCGGTTTGTACTTGAGTTGAATCTTCAATAGACCTTGCATTGGTATTTATAAATTCTTTTATTGATTCAGCTATAGGCTCTCCTGTACTATCAAAACTAAATGCATCAACCTCTAATACAATTCTATTTTTACCATCTATAGTTTTTAAGTGCACTGCATCTCTTCCAAATTGCCCTACTGGAGTAGCAATAAAACCATACTTACCAAACTTTTTGTTTAGTATGGATGCAACCTCATCTTGTTCTTTGTATGCTAATTCAGAAGTTACTGTAGATACGTCTTCTATAAATTCTTTTGAACTGGTTAACTCTTCGAAGTCTTTTTTCTGTGCCTCAAGAATTTTTTCTTGCTCCTGCTTTTCTTTCTTTTGTAAAGCAGCTAAAGCTTCTTCATCAGTTATATCAAATCGAGCTTGTCTTTCGGCTTCTCTCTGAGCTTGTCTTTCGGCTAAAGCTTTTAATTTATCTGCTTCAATTTGAAACGCAGCATCAACCTCTTCTTTTGAGGCATACATTCCTAACTGATCAATAGTTTTTGCTTTTGGTTTAGGGATAGAATCAAAGCCTTGAAATTCTGAAATGGTAACCGAAGAGTCTGAATCGGTAACATCTTTTTTTTTAAACGTACCATCTTCAACTAATGTGTCAAACTGTTCTTGACCATATCGTTCTACTAAAAATGACTGAGAATATTTTTTACCATCAGGTGCAGTAAACTCATCTTCATCTAAGATTGTTTGTTCGCCTTCTGGCATCTCTAAAAAAGTTTGGTCAGCTACAAAAGCATCAAACTTTTCCTGACCATATCTTTCAATTAAAAATGATTCCTCATATTCTTGTCCATCTGGAGCTTTAAATCGTCTGTCAGTCATAGTTTATTTATATACATTTTTGTAAAATCGTATCGAATGTTTTTCCATCAGGACAAGTTGTAGATGTTGGTGTATCATCATTTCCACCTTTTGGTTTACCACCTCTTGCCATTTGTGGTATTACACCTTGAGTTAATAACTCTTGAAGCACCCCACCTTTTTCGTTTTTAAGATACCCTTTAAGGAATTTAATAAATTTTTCACCAGAGCCTTTATATTGGGTAGAAATTCTAGTTATTTCTTTATCATCTGGACCAAGTATTTTTACTACATCACCTGTAATATCAGCTTGCTCTATAGTTAATCCAAGTTGATTAAACACATTTTCAAATGCGTCAACAAAAACTTCTTCTGTATCATTAAAATCTTTTAATGAAATCTTTTCTCCATCTTTTGTAGTTCCTGTTAGGTTTTCTAAGAATACATTTCTAGATAAGACAGGGTCTACCTGTGCTTTCTTTGGAGCAGGTTTTCTTTCAAAACCTCCAGTATTTTCTTTGAAGTCTTTTATCGTTTTACCTTTTAAGTTTTTAGTTCTCTGTATAACTGTGTCTATATCTTTCATTCCAGGAACAAGTGATGAAGAAATTGATTTGACAAATGTTGTAGGGTCAACTGGAACACCATCAATAGTAAGAGGGTAAGAACCTGTAGTTCCATCATCAAATATCACCTCTATAGAGTAGTCTTCACCAATTTTTGTTTTCTGTATAGACCTAACCTGATTACCACTTATACCCTCTAAGAAACTTGCTGCAGCATTTACCTCTGCTTGATTTTTAGCAAAGTATAGGTCACCTATATTAGTCATTGCTAACGTGTCGTCTTTAAGTTTTCTAGCAGTTGATATTTCTGTAGCAGTAGGCTTATCAGGTTCTCTTTGTGTCTCCTTGCTTCCTAGTTGCTTTTCTATTTGTCTTTTTAAATATTCAGCAGCTTTTGCTTTTTGCTTTTTACCTATCTCACTGGTTACATCCATAATCATTCTACCTGATCCTGGTTGTTGTGGGTCTTCTACCATTAATATGGCATTTTCGTTATGGTCATCTTTATTATAAACAGTATCATACCCTCCAACATAATCCTTAAGAACACTACCTACGCTATTTGGTA
>Ga0213863_10002562_pt1 | contig 12852 bp, 20 predicted proteins | sample PICome_8_FD_160128 | JGI IMG/M metagenome (GOLD analysis project Ga0213863, IMG submission 160128) | Coastal seawater microbial communities near Pivers Island, North Carolina, United States - PICO497 | ecosystem: Environmental > Aquatic > Marine > Coastal | place: USA: North Carolina... | reverse complement strand
CAATTATATGTTTCTCAGAAGGAAATAAGAGAACAAATCCGTGCAGATATTAAAGAACAACAGGGTAACATAGACAAGTATAGAGACCAAGCTCAGAATACTATAGACACTGCAAACGTAGAAATCAGTAGACTACAAGACCTCTCAAACGGTAATGCAGACGAAAAACTAGAAGAAATCGAAGAATACAATAGACAGATTGATAACATATATGATACAATACAAGGGTTGAGAGAGGAAAAATTCCCCTTTGAACAAGAAATATTAGGATTTGAACGAGAAGTAGGGCCGATACAGTATATTGCAGAGGTTATATATGGACAAGAAGAGTCTGTCAAGTACCTTGACAATGCAATTAGATGGGTGATTTTTGCACTTATCTTTGTGTTTGACCCACTTGCAGTGTTACTATTGATTACAAGTATTGCACTTATATCTAATCCGAGTGGAAAGACACCAAGAGTATTAACACAGAAAATTTTAGATAGACCAACAATCATAAGAGTACCAAAAAAGACTAAATAATTTACTATAGGAGATATTATGCCAGATAGAGAAGAATGGACAGGAACACTTGAAGAACTCAAGGATTTCATGTTGGCTGAATATGCAACAGTAGATAGAGAAAATACACCTAAATCTAAACTTGCAGAAATTGACAATGCACATGTGATTAGTCTTCAACAACTTGAAGCACAAATACTTGAACAGAACGGTTAAAACCTAAATAAAAGGTTAAATTTAACAGGAGAACAACATGTCAGAAGAAGATAAAGGTACTTTCTCTGCTGCTCAAGCAAAGGCTGCTTTAGAAGCCGACGCACCCGTTGCACCAAGTTCAGACCTAACAGGAGAGGCTTTAACACTTGCAACAGCAAGTTATGACGCTTCTATGGTTACTCATAACGAGAAACTTACAGAACTACAAGCAATAATTGACGCAACAGTAGAATAAACCCACTTGTATTTTCTCTCTTTTCATAGTATAATGAATGTATGCTATGGTTAGAGAGAAAATATCTTTCCCGTATTGTTTCACTCGTTGAACTGGGAAAATGGAAAAACGACAATACACTGAATCATCGGTGTCTCTATTGTGGTGATTCCCAAAAGAATCAATTCAAGGCACGAGGATTCCATTTTACAGTGGGTCAAAGTTTTGTGTACAAATGTCACAATTGTGGTCATTCAACGTCTTCAGTTAATTTTATCAAAGACCACTTTCCAGTAATTCATAAAGAATACTTAAAAGAGTGGTTAAAAGAGAAGGGTGTAAAACCTAAAAATCAAAAAATGTTGAGTGCAAACGAATTCAAGTTCACTCCAAATGAAGAATTACTAAATATGAAGAAAGTCGATTTGAGTGCAGTAGCCTTTAAAGTTAAAGACAAGGTGATTGCACAGGAATTCGTTGATTCAAGACAGATTCCAAAAGACCGACAAGAAGAACTTTGGTTTACACCTCATGCACAATCTTTAAATTTATTATCACATAAGTATAAAGACAGAGTGTTGGGACAAGACCCAAGACTGATATTACCGTTCATTAGAGAGGACGGGGAATTGGTTGGTATCACTGGTCGTGCAATAAACGATTCACCTCTTAGATACTTAACTATGAGATTCCTAGATGATGTTCCACTTATCTATAATATACAAAACGTGGACAAAACTAAAACTATCTATGTGACTGAGGGGCCGATAGACAGTTTATTCCTACCTAATAGTATAGCAGTCGGTGGTAGTGATTTCAAAAAAATTGATGACTCATTAAAAGACAATGCAATTATCATTTATGACAACGAACCACGAAATACAGAAATAGTTAAAAAGATTGAAGAGGTTATAGACCTCGGATATAGAGTGTGTATTTGGAATGAAAGAAAAGTGAGTGAATTTAAAGATATTAATGATATGATTCTTGGTGGTTTTACACAAGAACAAATAGTAGAAATTATAGATTCTAATACTTACAGTGGTCTCTCAGCAAAAGCAAAATTACAGGAGTATAAGAAGATATGAATTCAGACATAAGAGTTGTAAAATCAGACGGGTCAAAGGTAGAAATCAATTTAGATAAAATTCATAAAATGGTACACAAGTCATGTAAAAAGATTACAGGTGTATCAGAGTCATTAGTAGAAATGAACAGTGGTTTACAATTCTATGACGGAATCACAACAAAGGACATACAAAAGATTTTAGTCAAATCTGCAAGTGATTTAATTACACTGGAAAATCCAAACTACCAATTCGTTGCAGCTAGATTATTACTCTTTGGAATTCAGAAACAAGTATTCAACACTAAGTGGAAAGACTCAGAAATCTATCCACCACTCAAAGACATTATTCAAAGAAACATTGACATAGGAGTATACGACAGTGATATTTTAAAATGGTATAAGGAAGAAGAGTTAGACCAATTAGACAAATATATCAAACACTCACGTGACCTTACCTTTACCTATGCTGGATTACAACAGATTGTAGACAAATATCTAGTGCAAGATAGGAAAAGTGGAATTGTGTTTGAAACCCCACAATTTATGTACATGTTGATTGCCATGACTTTATTTAAAAAGTATGGTGGTGAACTAGGAGACAAATTAGAGTATGTCAAAAAATACTACGACGCGATTTCACAATTTAAAATCAATATCCCAACCCCCATCATGGCTGGAGTTAGAACTCCTTTACGACAATTTGCATCGTGTGTCCTTGTCGATACAGACGACACTCTCGACAGTATCTTCACAAGTGATATGGCGATTGGAAAATATGTTGCACAAAGAGCTGGTATCGGAATTAACGCAGGAAGAATACGAGGAATTGGTGCAAGAATTAGAGGTGGTGAAGTCCAACATACGGGAGTTATCCCATTCCTTAAGAAATTTGAATCAACTGTTAGATGTTGCACCCAAAACGGGGTAAGAGGTGGAAGTGCAACAGTACACTTTCCAATATGGCACCAAGAGATTGAGGACATATTAGTATTAAAGAACAACAAAGGTACTGAAGATAATAGAGTAAGAAAATTAGATTACTCAATTCAGTTATCAGAATTATTTTATAAAAGATTTCTTGCAAATGAAGATATCACACTATTCTCACCACATGATGTGGAAGGGTTATATGAAGCATTCGGTACACCCGAATTTGACGAACTCTATGAGAAATATGAACGTGCAACTTCTATACCAAAATCAAAGGTAGGTGCAAGAGAACTGTTTTCTAGTCTTCTAAAAGAAAGAGCAGAGACAGGTAGAATTTATATTATGAACATTGACCATTGTAACTCACATAGTTCATTCTTAGATAAAGTGAACATGAGTAATCTATGTCAAGAAATCACATTACCAACAGACCCTATCCAACACATAGACGGAAGTGGGGAAATTGCACTTTGTATTTTAAGTGCAATCAATGTGGGTATTGTTAAAGAAGAGGAGTTGGAATCTCTTTGTGACCTATCAGTGAGAGGACTTGAAGAACTGATAGATTTCCAAGAGTATCCAGTAAAAGCTGCAGAAATGTCAACCCTTGCAAGACGTTCCCTAGGAATAGGTTACATAGGACTAGCACATTACCTTGCAAAGAATAAAGTTCAATATGGTGACTCAGAAGCACTAAAACTGGTTCATGACCTAACAGAGAGATTCCAATACTACCTTCTTAAATCGTCAAATAATCTTGCACGAATCAATGGTGCATGTATAGACTTTAACAGGACAAAATATAGTCAAGGACTATTACCTATTGACCACTATAAGAAAGACGTAGACGAGTTGGTTCCAAATAAACTTAATATGGATTGGGATAAACTCAGAAAAGACATACAGGAACATGGGTTAAGACACTCAACATTGACTGCACAAATGCCCTCAGAGTCCTCTAGCGTCGTCTCTAATGCAACGAATGGAATAGAACCACCTAGAGACCACCTAAGTGTCAAGAAGAGTAAAAAAGGAACACTTAAACAGGTAGTTCCACAATATTCTATATTGAAGAACTCTTATACATTACTATGGGATATGCCTGATAATACAGGATATATCAATGTGGTTGCAGTTATGCAGAAGTTCTTTGACCAAGCAATCAGTGGAAACTGGTCTTATAATCCCGAGAACTATGAGAACGGAGAAGTTCCAGTGTCAGTAATGGCAAGGGACATGTTAAACACATATAAATACGGGTGGAAAACAAGTTATTACCAAAACACCATGGATGGAAAAACAGAAGATGTTGTTGGTGATATGCCAAGTGCAGTAGATGACGCTGCAAATGTAATGAGTCAATATGATGAGGGAGAGGAAGATTGTGAAGCATGTGCCATTTGAAGAAAGAACAGTAGAATTACAAAAAACAATTAAAACTCCTAGTGGTAAGAAAAAAGTATTATCACTTAAAACAAATCAAGTTACTGCAGATTTCATTAACAACCGATATGTTGTTCTAAGAGATTTTATCCCAAAAGAGATAATTACCTTTGCACTTGATTCTTGGAAAACTGTAGAACACAATCCCGAATTATTAGATGCAATATTGTACAAAGAGTTACATGATATCACAAATAATTCACCAAAAGATTCTATAGGAAAATCAAGAGGTGGATACTGTACTCCATGGGGTGTTGCACTAAATAGATTTCTCAAAGACAAACTTAGAGGTGTTTTTGACATAGAGTTGGGTGAAACTTATTCATTCACTAGAAAATATGAAAGAGGTGCATATCTATCTGCACATAGAGATAGACCTGCGTGTGAAATATCCACTACACTATGTTTAGGATATAAAACAGACGATGGTAAACCTTGGAGAATATGGGTAGACAATTCTATAAACTGGGTTGATAATGACGATATTGATTTATTACAAAGAGAAACCCAAAAGATACCAAACAGATTGAGAAAATCTGTTCCCATAGATTTAGAGGTTGGTGATGTCTTAATTTACCAAGGGCCTAATGCAGCTCATTGGAGAGACCATTTAATTGGTGATTATAGTTATCATGTATTTTGTCATTTTTATAACAGAGAAGGAAGAATGGCATTAGACCACCCTAAGAGTAGGTGGAAAGGATTTGATAAAAATACTCATAAAGTTAAATTTAGAGACGGATTTATCCCTGGCGGTGGAAGATATGAACCCCCTTGTGTTTTAGAATATGATGCAAGAGAGAGTAGATATCATATGGAAGAACATAGACCACAGGAATTGCAAGATGCATACGATAACTTTAGAGAATCATATGAAACTGGAGAGTTCGGCCCAAGGTCTGTATTCTCTAATTTTTACGACATGGAAAACGATAAATGACAGTATTTAATAAGAACAAAGTAGATTTCACAAAGAACAAGATATTCTTTGGTGAAGAATTAAACACTCAAAGATTTGACGAGTTCAAATATCCAGTATTTGATAAACTCACTCAAACACAATTAGGATTCTTTTGGAGACCCGAGGAAGTGTCTCTACAGAAAGATAGAAGTGATTATCAGAATCTTACTGATGCACAAAAACACATATTTACCTCTAATTTGAGGTATCAAACCTTACTCGACTCAGTTCAAGGTAGAGCTCCATCCATAGCATTTTTACCGTTTGTAACTTTGCCTGAACTTGAGTCTTGTATTATCACTTGGGATTTTATGGAGACCATACACAGTAGGTCTTATACACATATCATTAAGAATGTATATGCAAACCCAAGTGATATCTTTGACACTATACTAGACGAAGAAGCAATCGTAAAACGTGCAGAAATGGTCACTGAAAAGTATGACGAGTTCATTGCACTTGGAAGACGAAGATTACTAGGATTAAAAGTTGACGACTATGACCTTTATAAAGCATTATATCTTGCACTTATATCTGTAAACATATTAGAAGGAATTAGATTCTTTGTATCTTTTGCATGTTCTTTTGCATTCGGTGAGTTAAAACAAATGGAAGGAAGTGCAAAAATCATATCTCTGATTGCAAGAGACGAGTCACAACACCTTGCAATATCACAACACATACTCAAAGCTTATAAGAATCAAGAAAACGATAAACTTATGAATCAAGTTATGAAAGATTGTGAACCCGAAGTGTATAAGTTATATGAGGACTCAGTAAATCAAGAAAAAGAATGGGCAGAGTTCCTATTCAAAGACGGGTCAATGATTGGACTAAGTGTTCCATTATTGGGTCAATATGTAGAATTCATTGCAAACAAGAGATTACGTGCAATAGGACTCAATCCTATATACGATATCTCTAGTGCAAATAACCCTTTACCATGGACACAACACTGGTTCAACAGTAGAGGACTTCAGAATGCACCACAAGAGACTGAGATTGAATCATATCTTATTGGTGGAATTAAACAAGACGTATCAGACGATACATTTGAGGGATTTAAATTATGATTGAGATATACGGAAAACCACAATGTCCGTTTTGTGACAAAGCAAAGGCATTATGTGAAAGAGAAGGTAAAGAATACACATATAAACAATTGGGTGAAGATTTTGGTAGAGAAGAAATGTTAGAAATATTTCCTACTGCAAGAACATTCCCACAAATTATTGTGAACGGAGAAAAGATAGGTGGATACACCGAACTAGAAGCCTTATTGTAATGAAAACGTATCGTTTGTATCTGAACCCACCACATAAACAAACAGTAGTGGATAGAAGGTGGGAACACTTATTTAAAAACATAGATAGAATGTATCAAGAAGTCAGAGTATTGACTGCTGGATTAGATTTTTATCAACCCGAAGCAAAACACCCACTTCCATATGCAACACTTGACGGAAAGAAAAAGAGTTTTGAGAACATGTATAAACTAGTCATGGTTCAAACGGGTAAAGTAGAAGACGAATATATTCCAAAGGAGGACTGAAATGGAATACGAAGTAGGATTTAGACTATTTTGTCAAAATTGTAAATCAGAGTGTGAAGTGTATCATAATATGGATTCACACCAATACGAACTAGATTACTGCCCTTTTTGTGGTGCAGAGATTGACGAAGACACTAGAGAAGAAATACACGAAGAAGAATAATGGAACTGTACTGTAAAGACCATAAAATGTTAGACAAAGCTATGAGTCTTGCAGAACAGTTGAATATTGCAGACGAAAAGGGAGTCACTGTATACATAAAAAGACTTCCACCTTCATTCAAACAAAAGGGAATCATAGAATTTCCACGTCATTTCAAAGATGAGACACATATTGATATCTATATCAAATATGACTCAGAAAGATATGTTACACTTGCACATGAAATGGTGCATTTAAGACAAGTTATTACAGACGGAGTCTTAGACGAAAACGAAGCATATACACTCGAAAAAACCCTAAAAATAGACTAAACAAAGCTTGACAATAGGTGTCATTTTTTGTTATACTATGTCTATAATGAGAAAACAAAAGATTAAGGAGAATACGATAAAGCTTGACAATGGGGTCAACTTTTTGGTATACTAACAGTATGGAAAATAAAGTAATAAAAAGAATCTTCGTTGATATGGACGGAGTATTAGCAGATTTCAACACTGGTGTTGAAAACCTAACAGGGAGAGAATTCCCTAACACTGACGCTGGTCACAATGACTATGACGAAAGAAAAGAAGAGTTAACCAACAAGAGATTATTCAGAAATCTTCCACCTATGGAAGATATGTATGACTTGGTTGCATATATCAGACACACTGGACTTCCTTGGGAAATCCTAACTGCTGCTGGTGTTATCAACAGAGAGTTAGTAGTGTTTGACAAAAACGAGTGGATTAGAGAATATGTCAGTCCAAGTGTTGTTGTCACTTGTACTATGACTGGTAGTCAAAAAGGTATGTTTGCAATAAAAGGTAGTGTCTTGATTGACGACAGAAAGAAGAACCTTGAAGCATGGGAAAAACATGGTGGAATTGGTATCCTTCACACTAGTGCAGAAGACACAATCAAACAATTAAAAGAACTTAGAAAAGGAGTATAATATGGGATTAGATAGAATTAAAGATGGGACTGCAAGGTGGTATGTGGTCAACACTCAGAATCTTGAGGAATATGGAACGAACTTCCATAAGTTCAAGGGTGGTTCCGAGTATGTGATTGGATTCCACGTGGACAAACTGGTCTTTGAGGAAGATGCATTTGGTGAGGGTGAACACTCTTATTACAATTCCCCTTCACTCACTGAAGCTAGTGTTGCAGCTTTGGTTATGAAACACGTCAACAGACTGAATGGTCTGAGTGGTTCTTTTGATTATATCACTAACATTGAAGTGATTGATTCACCTTTTAACACACCCGACCACCCAACGTGGAGAGGTAGTGCAGAGGACTTGATTTCTGAAATCAACGACTTGAGGGAATACAACAAAAATCTAGTTGCATAAAAACTCCTAAACAATTCACCTATATATTACCATGTTTAAAAAAATATGGAATTTTATCAAGCGTATCCCTTATTACTCAGTGAGGACTGGTAATTGGATTGTTGAGACATTCAAACGTCTCTTCACTAGTCGTTTTAAAGTCACTGTATCATTTAATAGTGTATACGGAGATTCAGACGACAGAGTGTTTATTACAAGAAAAGTGTTAATTCAGAAAGAAAAGCACTTGAAATTTCGGGACGATGATGGTAAAATAGTAGAGTATAGAAGTTCAGGCGGACTGAACTATATTATTGAGGAGTATGAAGGATAATGCAACAGATGTTAATCACACTAATCCTTGTTCTCGGATTAAGTAGTTGGTATCTTTATAATCAGAACCAAACACTTACTGCAAATAATCAGAAATTGGAATATGCAGTAGAAGAACAAAAACAAGCTATCGAAGCAATAAAAGAGAACTTTGAAAGACAAGGTCAATCTCTTTTACAAATGACTAGAAAAGCTGCAGAAGCAGAAGCTGAAAAAGCAGAGTATCTCTCTATTTTTTCAAGACACAACCTAGATTTACTTGCATTGAAAAAGCCAGGTCTTATCGAAATAAGATTTAACAATGGAAGTGAGGAAGTAATGGAGGGACTAGAAAATGACACAAAAGAACTTTATAAGCTTAGTGTGCCTGACACTACTGATTAGTGGGTGTTCACTGATTCCTGCGAGGAATGTAGAAATCGTATCAAAACCGATACAGATTGATATCATGCAACCCGATTTACCTCGACCAATCGAATTGACTGCACCTAAATGGTTTGTAGTATCTGAAGCAAAGATTGTCAATCCATGTCGTGCAACTATTCCATTCGAACCTAAAAAGTTTGACGATAAGGGAGTAGAGAAATTCAAAAGACCAAAGACTTGTGAACTAAACGAGAGAGAAAATCCCGACTGGCCAGTTGGATACACATATCTCGATAAGTTCTTAGACGAAATGAAAGCACAAAACAATGGTGAAGTGTTGTTTGTTGCAGCCACCATTGGTGACTACAAAGTCATGGCAGAAGATATGCAAGAATTGAAAAGGTATATCAAACAACTCGGAGAAGTTGTAATCTATTATCGTAATGTAACAATGCCTAACGGAGAGAAAGGAGTAGGTGTTGGTGTGAAAAAGAATGACAAAGGAAATTAGACATACACCATTCAGTCCACTAAGAGGGGTTACAACACCTCTCTTTCCTATTCAGATATTCAGAGGTACACTACCTCTCAATCATGATACGGTTGCACAATCAGTTAGAAATGCAATAGACCCTATCAGACAAAAAACCGAACAAACCGACATGAATTACACAACTTACTTTTTTGACGAAGTAAGAGAAGAAATGCATAATGAATCATGGTTTAAAGATTTCTCAGATATAATAAAAGATACATATGTCAATTGGTTGAGTGAAAATTATGGTTATGATTTCACTAAAAACTGTAGAGACGATATACACTTATTTGCATGGGCAAACCAATATCTAACACCAAATTATCATGAACCACATAACCACCCCGACACAATTGTGAGTGGAACATATTATGTCAAAGTGGACAGTGATTCATCACCAATCAAATTCTATAGTCCAAATCCAGCAGCTTCTGTATTTGGTGGTTCAAGACCTAAAACTATACACCACACTACACAACCACATACTAACATTGCAACAACTGGATATGGTGTTACTCACCAAGAAGCATTTGTACACCCAACTGAAGGTGAAGTGTTAATGTGGCCTTCTTACCTATTACACGGTGTTCCCTCTACAGAATCAAAAGACCCAAACTATGAAAGAATATCAATATCTTTTAATCTACACCATAGAGGAATAATCACCAATAATGAAACAGGTAGAAATCTAAACTATGATTTTTTAGGAAAGACAAATGAGTAAAGTATTTTCATATGACGAAAGATTCAAACAGTCTGCAGATTGGGATATAACCTATGACGGATTTGCATTGACCATTGACAACTTTTATGAGAATCCCGAAGAGATATACGAGTATCTTTCAACTACTGATTATCCATTGTGGAAATACAATCCCGAAAGAGAAAGTAAGAATGGAATCGAATACAATGACTGCAGAGTCATAGACAAGATAGGTCACCCCACAAGATTGTATATCAATGACATGGAAAGAATTCTTGACCAATGTCGTAAACACTGGTGGAAATTTGATTACCAATTCGATATGCAGTTTGAAGTAAATTGTTTTCAGACTATAACACAATTTGATAATACACTTCAACACTACCCACATATAGATTCTGAGTTTGCAACACCCGACCATCTATCCACACTCAATATGTTAGTTTATTTGGATAAAGAAGAGGACGGTGGAACTGCAATATATGAAGGAACATGGATTACCAATAATGAAGAGAGGTCTTTACTATATCCAGTCGAACAGGATTTTGTATTGGACAAAGTGATACCTGCTAAATTTAATAGGTGTGTCATATTTCCTGGCAACCGATTGCATGGTGCATATATAAATGACTACAATAAATACAGTGGAGATAAGTGGAGATACTCACAAGTAATTTTCTTCCACCCAAGACAACATGCCTAACGCAATACCAGTACCAACAAATAAACTAGACGAGGGAAGAGTCAGAGTACTCAGGCCTCTAAAACATCATGATACACCACCTACACTTATAATGATTGCAGAGGAATGTTTGAGTCAAGAAGATTGTGATATCATTCTCATTGAACATAAAAATACTGTAGAAACAAAGGTGAGTGTTGGAGACGGAAATGTTATTACTCCACATAAGAAAGAACTTTTAGAGAATCGTGTCCCATGGAAATACAATTTAAATGGAACGAAGATTACAGTTATACCACAAGACACAAATGCATTTAATATTATAACAGAAATCGTTGACCCTTTCTTACCAAAGAATGACGATTATGGAATGATTACTTACATGACCATACAGGAATATCCACAAGGGACATTCTTTGGAACTCATAAGGACGATGCAGATTCAAACGATAGTGCAACAGTGGTATTTACACTCAATGAAGAATTCGAAGGTGGTCAGTTCCATATCAAAGGACATACCATTGCACAACGTCAAGGTTCTATGGTTGCATTCAATAACAACACTGAAATATTTCATAGTGTAGACCCAATACTCAGAGGTACTAGATTTGCACTTTGTATATGGTTTTGTCCGTTTGAGGAACTAGACAATGAAGACGTACAAGTGTAGTGTTTGTAGTAAGGACGTGAAGGTAGAAGAAGTGAAATATCATACACCAGTTGGAAAACCACCAGTGCATATATTTTGTGGGCCAGAGTGTAGTTTAAAATATCATATGGAGAAAAGGAATGCCAGTTAAATTTGGAAAGACGACTAAACAAGTCGACAGGGGAACAAAAAAAGTCACAGTTGTTCATGAGTATATGAAGTGTCAATCTATAAAGACACTCATAGACAAATTCAACAACGAGGGAACCCAACCAAAACTTAAACGTAAAATCAGAGTAGAATTTGATAGACGAAATAAGTTAGGTTTGGATAAAGTAATCTTCATTGAAAAGGAGGAACCAAATGGCATTTTGGGATAAATTTACAGACTGGTTAGGATTTGAATGGGTCAGAGCAAGAGACGAGAAAGGTCGTTTTGTTGCAGACGACAAGTCAACACCTAACATAGACGAGTCTAAAAAGAAAGTCTATAAGTCAAGAAAGACAAAAACTAAAGAATAGTTTACTGGGGCTGTAGCTCAGTTGGGAGAGCACCTGCTTTGCAAGCAGGGGGTCGTGGGTTCGATTCCCTCCAGCTCCACCAGTATTCGGAAGATTGGCAGAGTGGTTGAATGCACTGGTCTTGAAAACCAGCAAAGGGGAAACTCTTTCGAAGGTTCGAATCCTTCATCTTCCGCCACTTAAAACCCTCTAGTCAGATTCATTGATATGGGGTATAATAGAAGGTTAAAGGAGGTATATTACATGAAAAATATACTATTAGGACTATTAGTCCTATCAACTACATTTGCATATGCAGATGTGAATGGAAGCATAGGTTACTCAAGTGACTATATGTGGAGAGGTGCAACTCAATCAGCAGGTGCATCATCATTAAACGCAGGTATCGAATTGGATTCTAACGGATTCTTTGTTGGTGCATGGGTTGGTGAAGTAGATTTCGGAGACGAAGCTACACAAGAGAGAGACCTATATCTAGGATATAATCTAGGTGTTATGGACAATTTAGATGTCCAATTAGGTGTCATTCAGTATCGTTATGACAAAGGTGATTACGATACAGTAGAAGAGGGATTTGTAAAGGTTAGATATAACAATCTAAAAGTTGCATATTTCTTAGATACGGATACAGAGGACGACTATGTACACCTACAATATAACTTGTGGTTCATAGATGCACTTGACGTATCTCTCGG
>Ga0213863_10002559_pt1 | contig 12861 bp, 12 predicted proteins | sample PICome_8_FD_160128 | JGI IMG/M metagenome (GOLD analysis project Ga0213863, IMG submission 160128) | Coastal seawater microbial communities near Pivers Island, North Carolina, United States - PICO497 | ecosystem: Environmental > Aquatic > Marine > Coastal | place: USA: North Carolina... | reverse complement strand
TTCACCAATGCCTACCCCGACCCGCGCAAGCAATAAACCTCCAAACGATTTGGCAGTGCTGGTCATCATGGTCATACCGCTCCAGACCAGGATAGCCAAGGCGACGATGTTTTTTCGATTACCCACGTCCGCCCAGCGCGCGATCGGAATCCCAGCAAACGTGTAAAAAAGTGCAAACGCAATGCCACCGAGCAGACCGAGCTGGGTGTCGCTGAGCTCAATTTCCTGCTTTATCGGCTCTATAAGAATTGAAAAAATTTGACGATCAACAAAATTGACGATGTAGACCAGCAAAAACATGCCCAGTGCATAACGAAGATAGGTTGGACTATAGCCTTGTGTCGAAGCTTCTGGTGTCGAAACTTCTGGTTTCGACATATCTTGATCTTTCACAATTGCCCCTCAATCGCTATTTATTGCCATTCCCTTGCTGTCACAGTCATGCAGCTCTGATGCCCCGCGTCGTCAGCGTAACCTAAGACGATGCGAGGGGTAAGACTTCAAAAAGCCAAGCATCCCCTTTTTTAATCATGGCTCGAACAGCCTCAGGCGGCGAATCGACCGACCCAAGACCATACTTTTCTGCGAACTTCCCCATGACCGCCGGAATCTCTGGTGCATCCAATAAACGCTCTAATCGCTGAGGATAAAGTCGACCGTTCGCTCTGATTAGAACCGAGTCGGCCCGCTCGAGATAAGATGGCCACTGTTTCCATAGCTTGCCATAACTGGTGTTCATGTAGCCGCTGACAAAAAACAGTCTAGATTCATAGACGACCAACCAAATCGTTCTCGAGGTCGAGGGGTCCATGGTTTGAAACTCGATCGTGTCGAGACCCTCAAGCATTGAGAAATCATTTGCGGTGGGTTGCAGATCGCCCGATGAAAACTTGCCACCAGAGAGGATACCAATCGGCCCATCTGAGAAACGCATAGCCCCTAAGGCCAAAAAGACAAGCAATGACAACCCCAATGCAACAGTCAACAGGCTTTTTATCAGTCTCATAGTCATCCATCGGTTCTGTAACTCGACTGACACTAACACAGACGAGTGGGCACGCACCCAGAATTATGCTTAATTTGATGCTGAAAGGGCCAACGCTATACATCGCACCCTCTGCCCTCGGATATCAATTCAACTGCTTTTCTGGTTTGATACCGAATCTGAGCATCTGCCAAGACCTTTCATTTGATCTCAAGATCAGGGATATAACCTATGATTATTCACGGCGCGACAATCAATACCCGTAGCTTCGAAGCCGAAACGGGGTGGACCATCAACAGCGAAGGCGCATGCAAGGCTGATACGTGCATACCATTGCCTTTTGATCACGACGGTCAAACGCTTCCTGCGAAGGCATTGGCTGAAGCGATGCATCTACCGTTTGTTGAAGCACCAGAACTCGACATCATGGCCATTGGGCCAGAGAGCTTCGGCAGTCATTCGCTGCAAACTGCTCGAGCACCTGATTTATCCTTGCCCGATCTCAATGGCAATATTCATCGTTTATCCGAATTTTTAGGCCAAAAAGTTATTCTTTATGCTTGGGCGCCATACTGAGGCTGCGCAAATCACTTGTCCGTGTGGCGAGCATTAAGAGACGAGCTTCAACCAAACGGCGTTGAACTGATCACCGTGGGACTCGACAGCCTTGGCGCTGATGGTTGTCGTGCCGCTATAGAAATGGCCCAGCCCAGTCATCCGGCGTTGATCGATACCCATCATCAGATGGCGACCCGCTTTGGCGTTGTTAATATTCCACAATCGATTTGGATCGACGAGCAAGGCATGATCGTTCGGCCAGTTGAATCAGCACCACCTCCCCCGACCGATGTTGCACCACCGCCTCAAGGCGCAGACCCATTACCGCAGCGACTTACCGACATTATGGCCGAGGCGGCACAGATTGAAACGGACCCAGCGCGCTATCACCATGCGCTCAGAGATTGGATCACCAAGGGTAGCGAGAGCCAATACGCTCTGTCTCCGGAGGCTGTGATCCAGCGATCCGCGCCTCTCTCAAAGGATCGCGCAATGGGCCATGCTCACTTTGAGCTAGCATGCGAGGCCGTTGTCCAGAATGAAAAGGGCATTGCCGTCAGGCATTTTCGAGCCGCACATGCTTTGGTTCCCGACAGCTGGACATATCGTCGGCAGGCTTGGTCTTTAGAAGCAGTCGAGGCCGCCGGTCCTTTTGCACGCTTTTGGCAAGGACCGAGTCCCAATGCTGCTGAAAGCTGGCCTTATGACTCCGACTGGTTAACCGATATTCGTCGTGAGGGCCCCGCCAACTATTACGCACCTTGGCAAGACTGATAGAACTTAGGCCAATCGATTTAGTTACATCTGCAGCCTAAGGTCAGCGCTTTTATCTGCACTCGACGAGGCCCCTTTTGGGAAAGATTGGCGGAGGCAGAGCGTAATCTTAAATCAAAGTGCTGTTGATCAAATTTGATTTCAAGAGACGATCCCTCAACGCCCAACCGCAATGAGCTGTCTCTGCGCTGAAACTTAAGTCCCAGCCCCCTGGATCAGAGTGAGTCAAACCCCAAAAGCCAAGGATTCGCCCCACACATACCACTGCATCCAAAGGCATTAGGTTCAATGCAAGCAACTATTATGCAACCTGCTATGCAACCTGCGTTTAAAAATTTCTGATGAAAGCGATTATCCGGTCGTGCCTTGGCGCCGTCGAGGCCGCGCAGATCGCGGCCAAGTTAGACCAATTTTGAAGCCACAACTGGGACAACCTCTGATTGCTGACGATATGGGAAGATATCTTCAAATCCACAAAGCTGCTCAAAGCTTTCAGGATCATCACAGTCCGAAACCAAAGCCCTTGGAAACCCGCCAGCTAAATCCTCTTGAGGCAACACCATCATATGCCGGTAATAATTCGCCACCGACAAGCGTAGTCCAGGAGTTTGCTTTGGAAACGCACCGTGCCAGGTCGCGCCGTGAAAGACAATCATCGAGCCTTTGGGCGCAACAACTGGGACAGCATCCTTTACGGCCTTGGGAAACTGGGCCGGCGTCCCGTACCGGTGAGATCCGGGCACAAAGGCCAAGCATCCGTTCTCCAGAGTGTAATCGGTCAAACACCAGTTGGTATTGGCGGTCAATGCATTTCGGCCCCAAGGCAGGGGCTGCGCTGTTTGGTCTGCATGCATTCCAAGACTGGGACCATAGCCGAACTCGCCCTGCCACTTGATGAAGCTATTGTGGCTACTAAACCGCGTTGCGCGGCGCCCGATTTGGCTTCGAATCAGTTCGAGCGCGACCGAGTTGATCGCAAGATCGCGAAACAAACGATGTTTATGACACAACTGCTGAATCAGGAACTGGCCGGGTTCAGGCGTGTCACGACTTAAATTGTTGGGCGGTCTAGGGAAGAACAAAGTCTCCTTGGGGCCCTCGGCAAGCGAAAATTCGGTGCCGGTCATCAGCTTTGCCTGCTCGAGCAAAACCTCAATCATCCCATCGAAGTCAGCCAAAGCGACGCCATGGACCTCGGGCGGGACCACCGCTAGACCTTCGGTCTCTAGAGACAACAAATAAGGCTCTAAGCCTGGAGTTGGAACAGCCTTGCTCATAAGAAGAACTCTCACCTTTTATCTCCAATTTTGATACTGATCAAACTTGTCCTAATGCGCAAGCCCTATTGGGCAAGCCTTTGGACAACGAGGATTGAGACCCTTGGGCTTTTATGCTGTAGTGCTCGAGCTGCGACTCGACGTCGCTCAAAACCCACGAGAAAGGAGATCTTTATGGCATTAGCAGTCATTGGTGCCGGTTTCGGCCGGACAGGCACTTTGTCGCTGAAGTTTGCGCTCGAGCAGCTCGGCTTCGACGCCTGCTACCACATGATGGAAATACGGCATCATCCCCAACATACCGAGCTTTGGCGACAGGCACACCTCGGTCATCCAGTCGATTGGGAAGCTTTGTTTAGCGGGTATCAAGCTTCGGTAGACTGGCCAAGCTGCAACCTTTGGGAGACCCTTTCCACCGTGTATCCAGACGCGAAAATCATTCTCTCGCTACGCGATCCGGAACGTTGGTATGACAGCGTGATGAACACCATCTATCCTTCCTCGAGCTCACGTTTGGAATCTGCGGAACCTAAGGAGCAAGCTGCAGGACAATGGGCAATGGAAATCATTTGGGATCGTGTTTTTGATGGCCGAATGTCAGACAAACAGCATGTTATTGACGTGTTCAACCGTCACAATGATCATGTCATCAAAACAGCCGACCCAGATCGGCTATTGGTGTTCGAAGCTGTGAACGGCTGGGGGCCGCTGTGCGATTTTTTGGAGAGGCCCGTTCCAGAGCAAGACTACCCCCGGATTAATTCAACCGAGGATTTTAGGCAGTTCTTTCCGCAAAAGCGCGATGAGAAAGCCTAAAGCCAAACGTCCACAGCTCGTTGCGCTCTGCAAGCACATCAACAAACATCGTGATGACCAATACCCGCATTAGGAGAATGACATGAAACTTTGGCACTGCCACGACGCGCGATCACTGCGCGCGTTATGGGCCCTTGAGGAGATGGGCTTGGACTACGAACTCGAAATGATGGCGTTTCCACCTCGTTTTTTACACGAGGGTTATTTAGACGTTAACGTTTTGGGCACTGTGCCCTACTTCGTCGATGGCGAGCATCATTTAACCGAGTCAACCGGCATCTGTCATTACCTGGTTGAAACCTACGATCAACATGAGTTCGGAATTCGCCCGGGCGAACCGGGTTACGGCAACTACCTCAACTGGTTGTATCACAGCGACGCGACCTTGACCTTTCCTCAAACGCTTTACCTGCGTTACACCCGTCTAGAGCCTGACGAGACCAAGGCTCTGGTCGGTGAGGATTATCGTAAGTGGTACCTCGCCCGATTGCGGATGCTAAATCAGCGTGTTGAGAATCACGAATTTTTAGTGGCAGACCGATTTACCATCGCCGATATTGCATGTGGTTACGCCTTGTACCTGGGCGAAAGCCTCGGTATTTCAGAGGCCTACAAAGCCCCTACCCTAGCCTATCTTGAGCGGTTGAAAGCAAGGCCTGGTTTTATCAGCGCTCAGAGAGTTCAAAAGAATGCTGCACCACCCACTGCCTAGTGCTCGACACGCCGCAGCCTGACCCCTGCACAGAGGTGGATGCCTCGACGGTCAGCTCGGGCTGCGGGCGAACAAAACACTGGCCTTGCTTCACTCAAGGCCCAACATCAAGATCAACGCGCACTTGCAGCAGTCGCCAAAGGAGCAGCTCGGCATGGAACAAAATGTTCAGATGATTGACGGAAAATCAGCCGCCCAGGTCCTCCATGACCTCCTCAGCGCCGCCGTCCAGACATTTCCAGACGCCTTTGAGAACGTACATTTACCAAACTCGTTGGCTGCCTTTAGGAAACAGTACGTCGATTTTTTACCCCGGTTTGAGGTGGCTCGCCTAGCCAGCACGGACCGGCATGCCATTGCTCTGCACCTCGCCCGCGCGTATTTAAGTCAGCTTGTCATTGGAGACAGTCAGCCGCTATCTCGGCCATTAGACCCCTCGACGCCACCCTTCCAGCTTCGCACAAAGGCAGCCAACGCTTCGCCAGGATGGACGCCAGCGCTCCACTTTTTGCACCAGGACTGGCAGAGCCTTGAAGCTCTGGGCGAGCATCTTGAAACGCTGTCACTGACCTCAGCGCCTGTCACCGAAGCATTGCGCTGGCTTGAATCAAATCATCTTCCAAATAAAGCCCTTGTCCTTCAGGATCGAAACGTTGTTGTTTTGGGCGCAGGCGCCGAAATGGCGCCCACAGCACAATTGCTAGAAGCAGGCGCCAATGTGCTCTGGCTCGATCTGGCGCCGCCAGCCGCATTAATAGAATTACCACATCGACGAGGGCATCTGTCCTGGATCGAGGGCGGTGCCGATCTGCTACGACAACCTGCCGAAATTGCAGCGACGATCATAGAATTTGCAAAGGACAAGTCCATCGATCTGTGCCTCTATGCCTATGCGCCGGGACAAGCCCGCGAGCTCAGGCTAACCGGTGCCATGAACGCCATTGTGGAGGCTCTTCCGGTATCGATCATTGCGAGCATTACTCTGTTGCTCTCTCCCACCACCGCAACGCCACTCGAGGCGGCAGACGTTCATACGATGCAATCGCGCCAACTTCGGCGACCGACCTGGGAAACCCTCCTAGACAAGCTCCATCTGTTAGGTCGAGGTGGCGGCTGCAGCACCAACGGCACTTTTGCGGCGAGTAGGAGCCTCGTTGGCATCCAGGGCGCTAGCTATCAAGCAGCGCAGTACCTTGGAAAGCTGATGATGGCGGAAGCTTGGACAACCCATGGTCAAGTCTTGCAAAGCGTCTCAAGCACGCTACGGGTATCCGCCAATACAGCACCGATTACTCAAACGCGCTCAGTCACCCATCCAGTTTTCGATGCCGCATTCGGAGGTGCCAAGGCACTGGGCGTCGAGACGCTCACGCCGCTACAATCGCAAACGCTCAACGGCTTACTCGCCATCCACGATTGGTTGCACCCAAAGGCGCCGGTACCTGCAGCCCTGCGCGTTCATGGCGGCATCCATACGCTGCCCTATCCAATGAACACTGCCTTACTCGTGGCAGCGGCCATTGGCTTTGCGCGTAGACCGAGCCTTCTAACTCGGCTTTTAAAATCCTAAGTCAAGCTGAGAGAACGCCACGCTGCTAAACCAGAGTTAACCGGTCGACGATCGGTCTGAGCCACACTGCTGGTCAACGCCCCATAACAGCATCTCTTCACCGCATCTCTTCACGACTGGCAGGTAAGCTGGTGGAACCGATGATGCCCCTGGGTGGCCCAGCAGGCCAGAAAGAGATTAGACCGGCCCCGACCAGACCTCCCGCAAATCCATACGAACATTCGCCTACAGCCGTCGGTGCAGTTCTCGATCGTTGACGAATCAACATCGGAATGAGAAGGTCAAGACTCTGTTATCCGATACAGACGCAATCACGATGAGAATACAAATGGCCAGAACACCCGCCCAGACATCATCGGTTTGCGATCTAACGACGACACCGTATTTTCTTCAGAACCAAACCGCGAGGTAATCCATGACATCATTTTCTGGCGCAGATCTCATCGCACAGGCCCTTGCGGCGCTCAATATCAAGCACGTCTTTGGAATTGTCAGCATTCATAACATGCCCATGTTTGATGCCATCAATCGCCTAGGGAAGACTGCGATCATTGATGTCCGGCACGAACAAGCAGGCACCCATGCAGCCGATGGTTATGCTAGAGCCACCGGGGGCCTCGGCGTTATGATTGCCTCGACCGGCCCGGGGACTTCGAACACCGTGACAGGTCTTTACGAGGCGCAATACGGCTCATCTCGCGTGCTTGTAATCACCGGCCAAGCCGATACGGCTTTTTATGGTCGCGGCGTAGGTTATGTGCATGAAGCCGAGCAACAAGTGGCTATGCTGCAAAGTGTTTGTCGCCGCGTCGAAAGCCCTCGGCACATCACTCAACTTGGACCCTGCTTGCAATCTGTCATCACGGACCTTTTCACCGGCCGCCCAGCGCCCGGGGCCCTCGAAATCCCCATCGATCTTCAGTACGCAGAAACCGAACCCTTTGCCATCGAGTATCCCAAGGCGGTTAACTATCTACCCGAACCTAAAGCCATCACTGCCGCAGCAGCACGAATTGAATCGGCTAGCCGAAGAATCATTATCGCTGGTGGGGGCGTTATTGCGGCAGATGCGAGTGAGGCGCTTTGCCGCCTCGCTGAGAAACTCGATTGCCCCGTGATCACCACCGTCGATGGTCGGGGAGCAATTTCGGAGTTGCATCCTCGCAGTATTGGAAATTACTACAACAGCGCTGGGATGTATGCGGCGCTGCAAGACGCAGATGTCACCATCGCGATCGGAACCCGATTTGCTGTTGGCGTTGACGGCCAATTTCAAGCTCAAACGCCGCCGGGAGATCTGATTCAAATCGACATTGATGGCCCAATGATTGGTCGCACCCATCACGCGAAATTTCCGATTGTTGCCGATGCACGTGCAGCCATAGAAGCCCTTGATGCAGCCATCACGTCCACGGACGTAAATGATGACCAGTTCAACCAAAAGATCTGGGAGGCCAGAGACGGCCTTAGACAAGCCATGCGCAAGCGATTGGGAAAGGATTTCCCTCAAATCATGGATCTTATTCGAGCGCAATTGCCGGAGGACGGCCTATTTGTTCGTGATCAAACCATCTCAGCCTATAACTGGGGCAACCAACAATTCCCGATTCTCCGCCCCAGGACGTCGATGAATCCGTCGTCAGGAGCGATCGGTCCCGGCTTCCCAATGTCCTTAGGCGCTGCCATCGGAGCCGGTAAGAAAACCGTTATTGTGCACGGAGATGGAGGCTTTATGTTTCACGCCACCGAGCTCGCAACAGCCGCTCAATATCAGGTGCCACTGGTCATTCTTGTCTTTAACGACTCAGGCTATGGCGTGCTGCGCTGGCTGCAAGACACCCGATTTGGACGCATCAACGAGACCGACCTTGGCAAGGTGGCGTTTGCAAAGATGGCCGATAGCATGGGCGTGCCGGGCGCGCGAGTTCAGTCGGTCCCGGAGTTTGAGCAGCACTTAAAGACGGCAATGGCAGCCAAGGGCCCCTACCTCATCGATATTGATATGGCGCATCTAGATCCCATGGAGATCTCAATTATGCCAAAGAAGCAAGTCGAACTGGGCAAGGATTAGGCCCGTGGCCAACCTCCACTTAGACAAGCCCTGGCGCACTCTGGTTGACGCCTTGCCGAACATTCGCGGGCAGCTTGGCGTCTTTCAACTGGCCAATGCCAAATTTGAGATCATCTTTATCGGCTGCGCGGGCGCGCGAGAACCCTTCGGATTAAAGAGTGCTGTCGAAACCGCTAGCGCTCGCTGCAACACAGCCGTTCATCTGCGCTATGAAATCACCAGCAGTTACCTTACCCGGTATCGAGAGCTCTTAATGCTCTACCAAGCGAAACACGGCAACTTGCCCCAAGACAACCCAACTGAGCGGCTCGGCCGCCTGAGCCCATCATCATGAATCTTGAACTCACCCAAGAACAGAATCTCATCATTGCAATGGTGCGGCGCTTTGTTCGCGAAGAGATTGTACCTCTTGAACTTAACCTCGATCCCGATGCGGACGAATTGGCGTCAGAGGACCAAGCTCGACTGATCGAAAAAACCAAAGCCATGGGACTCTACGGGTTGGACATCCCTCCGGAGTATGGAGGCCCTGAAATCGATCTTGTAACGCGAACCCTTATTGCCGTCGAGATGGCTCAGCACCGTGCCGGGCTCTACGCGCCTTGCTACGGTACTTTTGGTGGTGCCGGGCTTGCGCAGCTTTTCGAGGCGACGGATGCCCAAAAGGAACGCTATCTTTACCCAACACTTCGAGGTGAAAAGCGCGGTTTTTTTGGATTATCAGAGCCCTCTGGCGGGTCTGATCCAGCCCGAGCAATTCAGACCAAGGCCGTTCGCGACGGCAATGATTGGATTATCAATGGTTCCAAACTTTGGATCAGCGGCGCCGATCGGGCGGATTTTGGCCTGGTCTTTGCCCGAACTAGCCCAGATAAGGGTCGAGGTGGCGTGACATGTTTTATTGTCGATACCGACAACCCAGGCTTCCATGTCCGAAGGATCGTCCACACGCTGCGCAGCGCGCATTATGCGACCGAGCTCCATTTCGAAGATATGCGGATTTCTAACGACAATATTCTCGGTGAGGTCAATAAAGGTTTTGCGATCGCCAATGATCGACTGACGCGCCAACGAATACCCTACGCTGCAGGCTGTATTGGGGTCGCCATTAAGGCACAAGAAATGGCACTCGATTATGTTCCCCAACGGGAAACCTTTGGTGCACCCTTGGCTACAAGGCAGTCGATTCAGTGGATGCTGGTCGACAACGATATCGACATCAAGCAATCGCTTTGGATCACCCTTGAGGCGGCGAGCAAAGCAAGCCAGGGTCTTGGCTTTCGCAAAGAAGCGGCGATGGCAAAACTTGTAGCGACCGAGGCTGGCGGGCGTGTCGTAGATCGTTGCATGCAAATGTTTGGTGGCCTTGGCGTCGCCAAAGACCTCCCTTTTGAACGTTGGTATCGGGAAATGCGCATTCGCCGAATTGGCGAAGGCCCGAGCGAGGTGCAGCGACACGTGATTGCTCGTGAGCTTCTAGGCGCTTCTTTGCGATAAAACTGTAGGAGACTCAACCCATCGGATTAGTAAAACGTCGCCCGATGCAAAACAATGGCCTCCAGACTTCGTTCGAAGCATCTTCCATCACCTCACTCAGGGATTGTTCCTCGGTGAGCCAAACGAGCACCGTGAAAAGCAGCAATCAACGCGTTGAAGCTTTGATAAGGCGTTTGAGGACATAATCACCCACGAGCCAAAATTTGCTAGACTGCGCGCACCTAACCATCAAGGACATTCTGTGAACTTAACGCTATCTGAGACTGTTATCGGCACCTACAAGCAACTGATACCTGCTGTTTTAGGTTATCTCGAGAAAGGACGCGCGCACTATGAAGCAGCTGGTTTAGACATTAACGATGCAGTCGGCATCTCCTTGATCGAGGATATGCAACCCTTGCATTTTCAGATGGTGTCTGTGGTGCATCACTCACAAAATGCCATCAATAGCGCGATGAGCGGGGATGCTGGCATACCGGACTTCTCTTTGGCTTTCGACTATCAAGGCCTTGTTGAGCATGTCGAAGGCGCCCTTGCAGCGGTAGAAAGTGCCGACTTAGCCGCACTCGATGCCCGAGCTCAGGCACCGGTTACCTTTCGATTAAGAGATCGCGAGATGCCATTCACGGTAAGCAATTACTTGTTGAGCTTTTCGCTGCCTAACTTTTATTTTCATGCAACAACCGGGTACGACCTGCTGCGCATGAAGGGTGTGAAGTTAAGCAAATTTGATTTCCTCGGTGCGCTGAGAATGGGCCATTGAGGAACCTCTCAAGTTATCCGCCTATGAGTCCTTGACGCTGGCCGCCTAAACGTGACATCAACCTGCTCCGCTGATGGCGCTTGAAACGCTGATCCGGGATCGTCGGTCTTTGTAACCCAGAATTGCGTGCCCTGATTCCATTTGAGCAACTTTAGCCCGGGGGAACATCGCCGGGCCTCCCGATCAGACCGAGGATCTGACAATGAGCATTGACTTATTTGTAGGCTACGGCTTCAAATGCTTATCGAGCATGACCCTGGTCTTTCGTTGGCCGGTCATTTTGATTCTGAGGTCGGGATTTGGTTGAAAGCAAGTCCCTTATCTGCACGCATGTCCTCCGGCAGACCCAAAACGCGCTCAGCAATGATGTTTCGAAGAATCTGATCCGTCCCGCCCTCGATCCTTACCGCAGGAGAGCGCATCAGCATCGCCTGGAGCTGGGCCTGACTGCGCGCGATTTCGGGATCGGTAACAAGACCACCTAGGCCCTGAAGATCGAGGGCAAATTTCGCAATATCTTGCATCATACCGCCGGCGACAAGCTTACCGATGCTGTTTTCAGGTCCCGGGATTTCGCCTTTTGACAGCGCCGACATCGCTCGAGCACCGGTATTTTTAAGCCCGGCGCTCTTCGCGTACCAATCGGCAAGCTTGGATCGCACGGCAGGATCATCGATCGCTTGTCCGCTCGCGAGCGGCAAGGTATCTACCAGCGCTTTGATTTCGGGAAACCCTGTGGAAATACCACCGCCGATGGCGAGACGCTCATTCATAAGGGTCGTCAGCGCAACTTTCCAACCCTCCCCAATCCCGCCAAGGCGCTGGCTGTCTGGTATACGAACATCTGTGAAAAAGACCTCGTTAAAACCACTGTCTCCATTGGCCTGCTTGATTGGCCGAATCTCGACACCCTCGCTACGCATGTCCAGGAAAAACATAGTGAGGCCGCGATGCTTTGCGACTTCTGGATCGGTTCGAGTAATAAGGATGCCATAATCACTATAATGCGCGCCGGACGTCCAAATTTTTTGACCGTTGATCACCCACTGGTCACCGTCTTTTTCAGCTCGGGTTCGAAGTCCCGCAAGATCACTTCCGCCTTGGGGTTCTGAGAACAACTGGCACCAAATCTCTTCACCGCTCGCAAGCTTCGGGAGGTAATGCCGTTTTTGATCTTCGCTCGCGTACGCCATCAAGGTTGGTGCACACATTCCTTGTCCAATAATGAAGGTCCCAGTGAGTTTGCTGTAAATGCCCTCTTCTTGATTCCAAATAACCTGCTCAATGGGAGAAGCACCCCGACCGCCGTAGGCTTCCGGCCATTGGATGCACGCCCATCCCGCATCAGCCTTGGTTTTTTGCCATCGTTTGGCCTCGGCGATTGGATCAAGATCACCGGTGCGGGTCGAGCCAAACCCACTCTGGGTCAAGGGTTCTGCTAGATGGACCGGTGCATTGGCTTCGATCCATTGCTTTGCCGTTTGCCGAAAAGCGGCTTCATCTTGTGTGTCAGTGAAATCCATTGTTACTCCTAAGCTGCCGCACCTGGCAACGCTTCAATTAAACGGTCTTCCCATCGATTCAGGCCACCCAGAGCCACGGACAAATAATTCGCTCGGCGGTAAAACAGATGACAATCATAGGCCCAGGTAAAGCCCATACCGCCATGGACCTGGATATTATCTCGAGCACACAATTGTGAAGCTTGGGTCGCGGAAACCCGCGCAGTTGCGGCTGCCAAGTGCAAATCAGGCGCATTATTTTCTAATGCCCAGGCTGCATAATAAGCGTTCGACTCCGCCAGTTTGAGTGCAACATACATGTCGGCCATCATATCC
>Ga0213863_10002556_pt1 | contig 12869 bp, 7 predicted proteins | sample PICome_8_FD_160128 | JGI IMG/M metagenome (GOLD analysis project Ga0213863, IMG submission 160128) | Coastal seawater microbial communities near Pivers Island, North Carolina, United States - PICO497 | ecosystem: Environmental > Aquatic > Marine > Coastal | place: USA: North Carolina | collected... | reverse complement strand
AAAAAAAAAGAGAAAAGATTTTTTCATTTTCACTCGAGGGAGAAAAAACGAATCACACAACAAAGGAATTTGAGAGAAGTTTTGCGCAGAAGTTTTGTTTACTATATAGTATACACTTTGCGTTTGTTTGTTTTCTCTCATCACAGAAGAAGAAGAAGAAGAAGAAGAAGACAAATGGAGGAGTTCAACGACCCGCGCTTCGATCCGATTCATTACGTGAACGTCGCGGCGCGACAGTGTTTTAACAACGATGAGAAGAAGAAGCACCTTCAACATCACGCGAACGACATCACCGACGAAAACGTGGAATTGGAACGACTCTTATCGGAGCTGGAAATGCGCTTGCAACTTCTCGGGGAGGACATTTCGTTACAACTGGAACGCGAATCGCAACTCGGGGTGAAACGAATTCCAACCGCGATTGGTGAGATTGAAGTTTTAGAGGAGAACGTGGAGAGTTTGACGAATACGGTGAAGAATATTTCGCGATCGTTGGACGAGACGGAGTTTCCGTCGAAACAAAGCATCGAGCGGTTGAGGAAAATCGACGAGGTGAAATCGAGGATGGAAAGAGCGAGAGATACGCTGAGCGAGGCAGCAGGGTTGGCAGAGTTGATGCATTCGGTGGATTCGGTGTTTAATGGGGAGAACGTGAGCAACATGGCGGATGCGTTGGTGAGGATGAAGCGAGGGTTGGCGATCGTCGGCGACGTGCCGGAATTCGCAGACGGGAGAGATAGGATCGCTGTTTTGGAGAGTCGGTTAGAGAGCGCGGCGAGGCCGGCTTTGTTGCGAGCTTTGGAGATGGATAAAGGGGTGAATATGAGCAGTAGTACTACTATGGTGAGCAGCAGCGGGAGTCGAGATTCGATCAAGTTTGCTCGAGACGCCCGGGACGCGTTGAGGAGCATCGGGAAGAACGAGAGTATCGAAGGCGCGTACGCCGAGGCGAGAGTGGTCTCGCCAGCCATGGAGTTTTGGGTCGCGTTCGAAGAGAAGACCTATAACGATGGGTTGATGATGAATGAAAACAGTCCGCCGAACGATACTAATAGTAATAACGACAAGAAAACGGACGAAGACGCCGCGAACGAGGCTTTCGCAAATTTTCTGCCACAATTTTACGATTTTGTCATCAGCTTAATCGAAAAAGAGGTGAATTGGACAAAAAGTACGTTCCCGGAGGATGTGGCGACGTTAGTTTCGGCAGGTGTGGCGAGTTTACACCGCGCGATTGCGAAGAAAATGCAAAAGCGATTGGATACGTTGTGTTATGGAAGCTATTACGGAGACGGAGCGAATAGTAATACGAACTTTAGTAGTAATAGTACGAATAACAACAACGACGGCGAGAATAACGCGGATATAGGCGCGGATTTAGAGAACATGATGCGATGTAGAATAGCGACGACGCGATATGCCACGCGTTTGTGCGGGGCTTTAGAGCCGTGCGTGCGTAAAATGGTGACTGCTGCGATGAAAGAAACTGCGAGCGGAGAAGACGACGGCACTACAAACGCGCTGGACGAATCCTACTTGATGTCTTCTTCTGACGATGAGGACGATGATTTCAGAAATCGGTTTACGAGCGATGTGGATGCCGCGAACGATGCGAATACAGATGGTACCAGCGCGAAAGGCGACGGTAGTAACTTCGCCAACAACAAAAAGTCAAAGAAGCGCGAGAAAGTCGCCGCGGCGGTTCAAAAGTTTACCGAAGCTTTATCGACCGTTTTCATTCCGTTCGTAAAGTCTGAAAAAGTCTTTCCTAAACTCGAATCGATCAAGTTGCGAGAGGAGATTGTTTCGTTGGCGACTTCGACGGTGGACGCGGATGATTTCGACGGCGACTTTTTAGCCTTTTCCGCCGCCATCGAGAAGACGTGTAAAAGCGCCTCTAAAAGTGCGATGAAAAGTTTTGTCAGTTGCAAAGAATATTCGAGCGGTTTAGAAACTGTCGCTGCGGTGAAATCCATCGATGATTCGTTGACTCGATTCGTGAAAGCGTTGGAGGGGAGATTGAAAGCGGTGCGCATCGCCATCGGTTTAGATAAGAACATCGGCGGCGCGAGTAGTAGCAGCAATAAAAACCCGGAAGATTTCATCGACGCGAGTTTGAGTTTGTTGCGAGCGACGAAATCGGTACCGCAAACGTTTGCTGATCTCGACGCGCGCGCGTCTGCCACTTTGAAGCAAATCGCGAACGAAAGCAGTTTCGCGAATAGTGGCGGCGCGACATCCGACGTGGACTTACTTCGTGCGATTGGTGGTAAGAAGCACGTGGACATTGTTTTCTCGACGCAATCGCGACTCGATGCCGGGCGTTCACGAACGCTTGCGATTTATTTGGAACCGTACGCGGAATCTACGTCCGCGTCTTCGTTTTCCAGGAATAACAGCAAAAATAACGACAAGTCTGGCATCCTCGCCTCGGCGCATTCGGTGTTCCCGAGAACCGCGGACGCGGCTGTGCAGTTTAGAGACGCGTGCGAACGTCTCGTTCGCGATTGCTTGTTACATCGCGTGCGCCGTGAACTCGAGAACATCGAAAACGAACAAATTTGGACGAAAATGGCGGCGCAAACCGCGCACGATTTACCAACGTTTTCAGCGTACCCGCAAGAGAAGGCGACAAATTCTGGCGAGTACCTCTTGTCGTTGCCGACGCGTCTTGAAGCGCTCGTGAACGTCGTTGGCGATGACGTTGGCTCCGCCGCGTCAGCATCTGCCGGCATTTTCGGTAACGATGACGAAGACGAGGATTTAGCTTCGATTTGGATGGAGCGCGTAGCGGAAGCTTCGGCAACCATCTTTCTCGAGCGCGTGAAAAGTATTCGCCGCTTATCCGAACCTGGCGCCGCGCAATTAGCCGCCGACCTCGAATACTTTTCAAACGTCGTCACGGCGTTGACCTCTCGTCCTCAAAGAGGTTTGCTCGCGTATATGCAATGCGCCAGCGTCGACGCGGACGACTACGCTCGATTTGCCAGAGAAATCGTAGAGCAACAACAGCAGCAACAATCCACGGAGAATGCGGACTCCTCGCCGGAGGCGTTCATCGATCACCGCATCGTCAAACAAGTCGCAGCGATGCGTGGTATAGCTTTATAATAATAATAATAATGTACTATGTGATAGTTTTTTACGTGGTACTTACTGGTAGTAGTAAACAAACAGAATAAAAGTCTCTCTCTTTTTTCTCTTCTTCTTCAAACTGGATGCGTCTGTTCGGAACGTCGCGCGCTCGGCCCGATGTGATGTTCCGACGCGTGTTTCATGTTCTTTTGCGAGTAACCTCTAACGATGCAAAAGTTTTCTTTTTGAATTTTCTGATACGCTTCTCTGGTAATTCTTTTTCCCAGTGGCAATATCGCCACCGTTGCGATCGATTTCGCGAGAAACTTTGCGAGCGCTTTCGTTTCTTTCTTCAGGCACTGCGCGTCGCTCACTTTAATCTTCTCGTCAATCTTCTCGTCGAAAAGTTTCATAAAGACAGATCGCGACACATTTGTCGACAAAATAAGTCTCTTCGCATCGACGACGTTGGCGCCGACGCCTGGAATCGCCACGCCGAGTTTATTCTTCGAACCGAAATGGTGTTTTTCTCGGGCGACTCTTCCTCCACCTCCTTCTTCTTCCTCTTCGTCCTCGTCCAAAAGATACAGCGCGTATTTCGGCACCAACCTTCCTCGCTTCTTCCCGGCCAAAAAGTACGCCTCCACCTCGCGCACCTGCTCTTCGCTCAGAGGACAACTCGATTCCACCACGTTCCATCCCGGATTCGAGTTTTTCTCCTCCCACGCTTTGATCGAGTCTTTCGCTTCCTCCTCTTCCTCTTCCACTTCTCCTTCTCTCTTCTTCTTCTCTTCTTTCCCTTCAATTATCGTCACGTTCTTCTCCGCGAACGATCGATCGCTTATGCCTCCTCCTTTTTTATGCTTCTTTTTGTTGTCCGACTTTGTGTTCAGTCGTTCTCGTTGTTGCTGCTTTTGCGGCGGCTTCATTCTTCTTTTCAAACGTTTGTTTTTTGTATCTCTTCTGTCGTATTTTTTGCTCCTCTTCTTGGAAAAAAGAAGCACAAAAGGGAGTCTCTCTTTTCTCAAAACTCTTCGAATAACGAACGAACGAAGAAGCTCACAGAAGAAAAAGAGAGCGAAATTTTAACAGAGAGAGATATGAAGCTGAGAACCAGAGACGACGAGAGCGTCTTCGTTCTTCTTTTACGAGTGGTAAGTAGTATTTTTTGCCCTCTCTTTGTTTCCGGGGGCGGATGCTGCCGCTGCGGTGTCGTATTTTTTGCTTTTAATTCATCGTTTGAAAATTTTTCTTTTCAAAGGCACACTTATTGGAAAATCAATATAAGTATATAGAATACGCAGGCGCGTTTTCTCTCTCTCGAACTCTCTCTCTCTCGAAAAGAACCGCAACGAGATCGTCACTCTTCGAAGAGCTAAAGGAGGCTGATTTATTTCACTCGGGAGAAAAAAGGAGAATAAAAAGAAGAGAGAGAGATATACCTTTAAAGCCGCGCAAAGTTCGGAAGGCAACCTCAAATTCAGTCGTCTTTGGGTAACGAACTCCTTCATCATACACCGAAGAGATGGTGACACCCGATGAGGACGATAATAATAACAACAACGACGAGAAGGAGAAGGAGAAAGAAACCGCGATGATGATGATGGGGGGTCGGACGTTATCACTAATCACGGAAGAGGACATGCTTTTGGAGTTTGAACAGATGCAAAAGAAAATGAACTTGTCCAAGAAGAAGAATTTAACGATTCGAGTGGAGCCGCGCGACGGCTCGATCGGAGAAGGGAAGAACGATAAGAAAAACGCTTCGAATACTAAAGACGGGAGCGATAGTCACCGGAGCAGTAGCTCGAACAACGAGGACGAGGACGAGGCGTACGGCTCGCCGACTGATCTCGAGAATACGGTTCATTTAACCGATAAGTTTCTCACCGACCGGTCAACGAGGAGCGGCGAAACGACGCGCGTTCGATTTAGCGAAGACGCGTCGAGTCGAGGGACGACGTTCGCGGCTGCGTCGCAGAAAGGCCTCGGAAGGAAAGAAAGAGAGGACACGTTCTCGGTGTCTATTTTTGACGCCGGGAAGTTGAACGGCATGTTAGGAAGGCGTTTTGGTGATGTAGGAGGAACAGTAGGCGCGATAGTAGGTAGCAAGAATCATAACAGGAATGAAAATAATAACGTTAGAGTCGGGAACGAAACGTTTCGTTCGTTGGGGGATGTAAAAGTCGTCGAGAAGCGGCGGATTGGGATGTTCTCTGTGATTGACGGTCACGGTGGCGCCGGAGCAGCCGCGCATTGCGCGGCGTCGTTACACGAGATGATATTCGAACAGCTTTCCGATAGGTGCGAGCAAATGGCAGAAGCGACGGAAAAGGCCAGAGATAAGTTGATGAAGATGAAGCGCGTTAAAGTAAACACGAGTCGGTCGTCATCTTCTGAGGATATGAGCAGTTTGAGTTGTAAGATGAGCGCGGATGAGGGAGAAGAGGTCAACGTCAAAACAAGAGAAGAGGATGGAGAAGGAGAGAGCGGGTTCGACGAATTGGTGAAAGAAGCCATTGTAGCCGGGTTCAAACGATGCGATGAAGATTTTTTGAGCCGAAATAAGCGCGACTCTTCTGGCGCGTGCGTGGCCATGGCGTTAATTTGGGATGACGCCGTGTGGATCGCGCACCTCGGAGATTGTAAGATCATCGCGGCGGATTTCTGCGCATCGAAACCTTTGGAACTACTGACCGAGACATTAACTACAGATCATATCGCATCGAATACAAGCGAAGCTAATGCGGTGATTACGCGAGGCGGATTTATAAGGGCTGCTGCGAATGCTGCGAATGATTATGACACGAAAGGGAGAGAGAGCGCCTGCAATTTATTCAACACCTATTTTCTCTCCTCGTGCGGCGGAGTGCTTGGGAGAGGAAAGAATGCCGCCGCTACTCGTGCTTCGAATATTTCTGGTTGTACAAACACAGAGAACGATAAAAAATTTGTGTGCTCGAGGGGTGGCTGCGATTCGATCGCACGAGTCAACGGCGAGCTCGCAATAACGAGATCCATTGGGGATCGCAGTTGTAAGCCGCACGTTTCTTGCGAACCCGATGTTCGAAAGACTCGATTCAAGAGAAGAGAGAAACGAGACGATCAGATCTTTCCGAGTAAAAATAGTAGTAACAATAATAATAGTAAGGGCAAAGAATCATTCTTGCTCTTGAGCACAGACGGTACGTTCGGATGCGGCAGAGTGAAAGATCGAGACGCGGCGGAGGTGGTGGCGAACGCCCTTCTGATTGAATCGTATCAGCAACACTCTCCGAGTGCATCGTCGTCCTCGTGGGGACAGCGCGCGAGACGGGCGTGCGCTGAAGTCATATCGCACGTTAAAAAGAAAGGCGGGAAGGATGATGCGACGGTAATTCTGATCGACATAGAAAGCGCGTTCAATAAATAAGAAGTGCGAGACAATTGGAAAAATGGGAAGTTTGCCTGATTATTTTCGCATTTTGTTTATTATTACATTCTTCTCTTTTCTCCTTAAAAAACCAAGTGCTTCTTCTTCCATTTCTCCTCTCTTATATTTCTTTTTGCTGCTAAGTGTAGTGATTCGTATTATTGCTTTATTAATAATGGGTTGTTTGGTGGAGGTGGTGGTGGTAGTTGGGAATTAGATGACGGTGCCGTCAGGAATCGTCGCATCCTTTTCGATAACAATGATGTAATCCTTGATGACCCAGCCCGCATCCTTACCCGTCTCTACGTCTGTCTCAACGTTATTCTTGTTCGTGATGGAGCAGTTGGCACCGATTCTCGCGTTTTTGTCGACGATGGCGTTCTTAATCGTAGAACCCGGTCCGACGCCCAACGGCATGAAGCAGTCGTCCTTGGAAGCGCAAACCGCTTTGTTCTCATAAAAGTCAGCACCCATCAACAACGTGTCCTCGATAACGCAACCTTCGGAGATGTGCGATCGTAATCCAACCATAGCGTTCTTAATCGTAGACTTTTCGATGAAGCAACCATCACCGATGGTCGATTGGGTGACGGCGCTGTCCAAAATTTTTGTCGGGGGCAAAAATCGAGACGAAGTGTAAATCGGCGCCTTAGCTTCGTAGAAAGAAAACTGCGGATTTTCCTTGTTGCATTGCAAGTTGGCGTTGTAGAAGGCTTTGATGGTTCCAATGTCTTCCCAGTACCCATCGTACAAAAAGGCTTGGACGTGCATGCCCATGTCCTTCGCGTGCGGGATGATTTCACCGCCAAAGTCGTTTTGTTCTTTGCAGTGTTTCATCAACAAATCTTCCATAGCCTTGGCGGAGAAGACGTAGATACCCATGGAGGCGATGTACGGCATTTCTTTCGCTTTTTCCGCGTCCAAACCTAAGACGGTCGTGTCTACAGCCATCGCCTTCAACGCGTCGCCCTTCGGCTTCTCCGCAAAGTCAATAATTCTACCAGTACCGTCGATTTTCATCAAACCAAACGCTTCCGCTCTTTCTTCATCCATCGGCACCGCCGATACCGTGATATCTGCGCCAACTTCTCTGTGCTTCATAATAAACGGCTTATAGTCCATTCTATACAAGTGATCGCCGGACAAAATGAGATATTCGTCGCACTTGGAGGAGTTGAAGAGCCACGTGTACTGTCTGACGGCGTCCGCGGTACCTTGAAACCAAGTCTTGTTCGTCGGCGACTGTTGAGCGGCCAAAACTTCGACGAAGCCCGTCTTCGTGTACGAGCCAATGTTTGCGTTGTAAGCTTGCGCCAAGTGTCTGTTCAAAGATGCCGAGTTAAATTGCGTCAAGCAGTAAATCTTGTTGATGTCGCTGTTGATGCAGTTGGACACCGGGATATCAATCAAACGGTAGTTCGCACCCAACGGAACGGCCGGCTTCGCTCTTTTCTTCGTCAACGGGTACAAACGAGAACCCGCGCCGCCACCTAAGATGATAGAGAGGACGTTTTCCATGTTGTCCGAAACGACGCGCGCACCCGTCGCCGCCGTCGTCGTCGGCGGTTCCGCGACAGCCTTGTTGCGGATGATGGTGCATTTCTTTTGCGCAGACTGAGGTTATCATAAAAGTGAATAATAGAATAATAGGAATCAATGTTAGCGATCCGACCCAAAACGAATCATCGACAAAAGCGACGATGGGGTCTCTCATCTTCTCGTCAAACGCGTCAAACGCTGCCGCGTTCGGAAAAGAAAAGAAAAGAAAACGTATATGTTTGCGCTCTCCGAGAGAAACGAGCGAGATATCTAATCCAAAAGAAGAACAAAAATCACTCACCGAACGCTTCTTCGATTGCGCGACGCGCTGGCCACTCATCGACCCTTTCGCTGTTACGAGAGAAAACAATTCTGTCAGCACAAATATCCAAATCATAAAAGGAACGAAAATTCGTCTCGCGTTTGCGTTCGCTTCACGCGCGCGCCGTCGCGTTTACGACGAGGAACGAAACATTTCGGTTAAAAGATTACTCGTTTTGTTGTTGCGAACAAAAATCGCGCGCACAAAAAAAAAAACGCGCGCGATGCTCGAAAACGGCGCCCCTAGGAAAAAACGCGACGCACCTAAACCGCTCGAGGAGCAGTGCATCGCAAACATATCTGCGCGCGGGTGACTTTAAACGTGAACTGTTTTTTGTATTCGCGTTTGTGTTATTGTGCGGAAAATCCGGAATACTTTGTTGTTGACAAAAGAGAGTCCACTCGTTTGTATCTACATCTCGTGGCTCAAAACGCTTCATTCAGAAAAACCAAAACGTGTGCTGAAGAATTTTAATTCTGAGCACCGTAACGAGTGAATATAATTCCTCTGGGGGAGTTGACCTCGATTTGTATCTATTTTTGTCTTTTTCTTTCTTTATTCTCAGCATATCCTCGCGTGTTCATTTACCACCTTTCTCGAACGAAGAGGAGCCACTTTTGCGACGAGAAAGCTTTTCTCTTTCCCGTCTTCAAAGCTATTATATTATACACTATTATAAATACACACGCACGCGCAGAAGAAGAACAAGAAGAAAAAGACGACGATACGATGATGAAAAAGCAGCGCGTGTTAGCCTACGCGCGCGTTCGACCTTCTTCAAACTCTTTTCCCACGTCTCCTCAGAAGGAGAAAAAAATACGCGGAGAAGACGGCGACCGCGAAGAAGAAGAAGAACACGAAGAAGAGGACTCGAAGAAGAACAAGAAGACGAAGAAGAAAACGCGCGCATCTTTAACCGACCCTGGCATAGTGGAAACCGCGAGAGGTCACTTTCGCGTCGACCACGCGTTCGGGGAAGACGCCACGCAAAGGGACGTGTGGGACGCGATAGGGGAACCGGCGTTGACGGACGTGATGCGAGGCGAGGAGGCGTGCGTCATCGCGTACGGGCAAACCGGAGCCGGGAAGACGTACGCTTTGTTGAATACTCCGGGAATGACATCGTCGATGGGCGGCGGCTTGGAGAAGGATTTTACGTCCAGGAGAAGAGAGGAAGAAGAAGAGGGAGAAGAGGATGATGATGATGATGATGAAGAAGAAGAAGAAGAAGAAGAAGAAGAAGAAGAACGGCGCAACTCCGCCGGACTCGTTCCGCGGCTGGCGGTGGAACTTTTCTTGCGAATTGATAACGAGGGGAAGAAGAAGAAGGTGATGAAGGAGACGAAAAAGAATCGACGGACAAAGACAACGTTTGTCGTAGAAATATCGATGATGCAGATTTATAACGAAATCGTGGACGATTTGTTGGAAGATTTGGAAGATGGCGGTAATAGCGCGACCAAGAAGAAAATGAGCGAAAAGAGCAAGAGGAGCGCGTCTGTGAGTTTTAACGAGAAGAACGGAAAGACGAGTCGAACGAAAAACGTCGTTCGTATGAACGATGTCTGCAACAACAACAATAATAATAATAATAATAATAATAATAACAACAACAACAATAACAGTATCAATAACAATCACGGCGAAGAGTGGGAAGTTGAAGATTTGACGTGGATGCGATGCGAAAACGCCTCGATGCTCTTGCAGAAATTCGCCGAAGGCAGAAAACGCCTGAGATACGCAGAAACTCGCATGAATAAACACTCGAGCCGAAGTCACTGCGTTCTGAACGTAAGAGTCAAGAAAATCAAGAGGAAGAAAAGAGGTCGCGGTAAAGATGCAGTTTTAATCGTCGAGCAAAGCGAAGGTGTTTTGACCGTCGTCGATTTGGCCGGGTCCGAGCGACAACACAAAGATTACTATCGGCATCAAGAAGTCAAAAGATACCCACTCGTCAACAAGAAAGACCGCGTTCTTCTCGAAGAACTTCGATTCAAAGAGGCTACTCGCATAAATCAAAGTCTGCTCGCGTTGGGAAATTGCGTGCGCGCGTTGGCGAGTAACGCCGCTCACGTACCCGTACGCGATTCCAATTTAACGAAGATTTTGTGTTCTAGTTTGAATGGACGAAGCCGGACGTGGCTGCTAGTGTGCTGCTCTTCGGAAATTGAGCATGCGTCCGAGACTGCCGCTGCGCTTGATTTTGCCACACGCGCTATGCGCGTGGAAACTCTTGCGCGGTGCCCTGGGCATACTAAGGAAATCATAGAAATTGATTCCGCGGAGTTGTCGTCGACGACGACTGTACTTTCTACTACGCCTCGGGAATCGAACGCAAGCCGGAGCAGTACTAGCAGTAGTATCACTAACGGCACGTTGAATAGCGACAGAGAAGAAGACGATTCGTTCGACGACGACAACGACGACGACGACGACAAAAATTTCGACCGCAAGGAAGGCAGTTTCGATCAAAGGGAACTAAACGAACGAAAAGAAGACCAACGACAACGCTGCACTCTTCAAGAAGAACATCATCGTCATCGTCGTCCGTTTACGACAAATGTTCGTGAAGGAAAATTGCGGAGAGAGATACAAAGTTTGCGCGACGAGCTCGAGTCTCTCAAAATAGAACGCGCCGTAGCGAAGCAGAGAGCGAAAGAAAACGACGAGCGAAAAGGCGAGGAACTCGAATCGATGAAAGCGAAACTGAACGAGAAGTGCTCAGAAGTCTCGCACTCTTTAAAAGCGATGCAACGAGAAAACAGAGAAAAAGGTGAGCTCGTGGAAAGTTTGCAAAAAGAGAAGAATGTTTTACTGGCGAAGTATCGCGAGAAGTGTCGACAGTTTGACGTGGAGTCCCAGAAAGCACAAACGATACTCGACCGAGAAACTCGCGCAAAGAGAATCGCCGAATCAAATCACGAGCGCGAGGTGATCCTGCACACCGAAACGAGACGAAATCTCGAACGAGAGAGAACGAAGAGCGAGAAAGTAGTCGCTCGGTGCGCAGCAGAGCGTTTGAAATCGGAAGCGAATCATCAAGCCCGACTCCAAACTCTCCTCGAGAAAAACGAACGAACACGTAAAGAAGCGGAAGTAAACGTAAAAACGTTGCGCCTTTATCACGAGGCGATTAAACCATCGGGTATAATTAAGATCACGCGCGTCGAGGATGAGAAGGACTTCGCGCGCCGACTCTCCATCGAACAACGCAAAGACGCGCAGCGCGCTTTACAATTTCGCGCTCTGCGAGACGACTTCACGACGAAACTCGTTGAAAAAAATAAACTTCTCGAAAACGAAAAGCGCCGCTCGCAGCGCTCGCGTTTACACGCGCTCGAAATGAAGGAAAAATTAAAAGCCGCCTCCAAGTCGCTGACTGATTTCAAACTCGCCCAGAGAGAAGGAATGGACGAAATATGTGCGCGAGGCGTGGTCGTGTATAAACGAGGCGATAAAAATTCGAATTCGAATCGCGCGTACGAGCGAGTCGTGCGCGTCGCTTCGCCACTCAAAACCTCGAATGCTCACATTTCTGCGCCTTCGCAGTATCGCGTTTTGCAACAAGGCTACGTTCGATGGAACGCGTCGAAAACTATACCTTCGCGAAGGCTCGAAAGAATTGGTCTCGACAACTCCAACTTCCTTTTGCGTCAGTTGAAAAGAAACCTGAAAAGAGCGCAGTTTGCCCCGTTTTCGTTCGAAGAAGAAGAAGAAGAAGAAGACAAAGAAGACAAAGAAGACAAAGACGAAGAAGACAAAGAAGGTTTGACTCCGTCCTTTTCTCATCGTAGGATTTGAAACGAAAATGAAAAAAATAAATTCTCCTACCAACCACAAAACCTCCCCAAAACCATATGCCTCCCCGCCGAATTATCCCCGGCGAAGGCGCAAAGTACCAAAACGTCGTCGCGTATAAAGCTGATTTGCACCTCAAAACCTCGGAAAGTTCGCAAAAATTGCTTCAGCAGTTGAAGAATCAAGCGCTGCAGCACATCTGTAAACGATGTCGAGAGAAGATTGAATGTAAGTGTTTTTTCGTTTCGTTTCGTTTTATGCAAGAAAAAAGTTTCCCTTCTCTCTCTTTCGCGACGCTCTGTTTCCCTCTACGACGAGAAAGACGACGACGACGAGAAAGACTGACCTCTCACCACCGCGCAGGGAAATTCAAGTACGGGAAATACAAGCACAAAAAAAGCGCGAGTGTACAGAAATGTCAAAACTGTGTTAAAGCGACGGTGAAATTGCGGTATCGGAAGTTGTGTCCTCCGTGTGCGCAGGAGACGGGGAGATGTCCGCAGTGCTCAAAGAGTCAGAAAGAGCAAGAGTTGGAGGATCGGATGAAGAGAAATAGTAGTGGAGAGGAGAACGAAGAAGAAGACACGACGGATGATGAAGCTTACGTTGAAGAGGGGATAGTGATAACGCGAAGATGACCAGGATTTTGTCAACCGCTAGATTAGTTTAGTTTAGACGTGATTATACACTCATGAACCTAGCGGACAATAAAACGCGGATAAG
>Ga0213863_10002554_pt1 | contig 12871 bp, 18 predicted proteins | sample PICome_8_FD_160128 | JGI IMG/M metagenome (GOLD analysis project Ga0213863, IMG submission 160128) | Coastal seawater microbial communities near Pivers Island, North Carolina, United States - PICO497 | ecosystem: Environmental > Aquatic > Marine > Coastal | place: USA: North Carolina... | reverse complement strand
TGTAGCGCCAGCGGTACCTGTAGGGCCTGTAGCGCCAGCAGGGCCTGTGGGTCCAGTAGCTCCGTTTGCACCAGCAGGGCCTGTAGCACCAGCAGGACCTGTGGGACCTGTAACTCCAGCAGCCCCTGCGGGACCAGTAGCTCCAGCAGCCCCCGCGGGACCAGTAGCCCCCTGAGAAGCAGCCTCTCCAGGCTCACCCTTAGGGCCTCTAACGCCTTGATTCGTTATAGTCAGCCCAGGAGCAGGAACGGAAGAAACAGAAACAGTGCTGTTTGCGGGAGACGTTACCGTGACCGTATTCGACCCCTGTAAAGTAACTGTAACATCACTCATATTAGCTTGAGATATCTTCGTTTACTTTAAGACTTCCTCTTAATATAGTTGTTACAGAAGCATCGACTTTTTGCTGAATATCATACACATAAGTTCCCACAGGAAACAAGCTCATGGTTTCTGAGGAGGCCGTAATTCTTACAGTTCCGTCATCTGATTTTTCAACAAATTCAAATCCGTTAGAAAGTGAAGGGTTGATTTTTGACTCTGATTTTGAAAGAGAACTAGAAGCTACCACCTCTCTCTTTGAGTTTCCCGACCTAGACCTAGGGGGGTTTGTTTTTACATCCATCAAAAACTCATAGCCTAAAGTTTCAAGTTGAATAGCGGTTCCGCTAGAATCCTTTAGGGTAATTGTTAAGTTAAAGGTGTCTCCCCTTCTGCACGTAACATCAAGCTTTTCCGATACGTCTAAGTTTACTTTTTCAGCCATGTCAACCTAATAATGAGTTTACAATATTATCTACGCTATCCCCCGACTCTGGAAGCTCACCTCTTTTCCCTTGCCTTTGAGACAATAGCTTACTTTGTTCTGAGGATTGCTTTTTAACTCTGTCGTCTTTTCTGTCTTCTTTAAGGACCTCAAGCTTTTCTTTAAAGTTTTTGTCATCCTCCTTAAAGCCAAGAGTTGCCTGAGCTTTGATCATTTCAATTTCTTTTCTAAACTCATGCTTGACCCGCTCTAGCTGACCGTCTAGCTGCGCTCTAAGCTGCATTTGTTGAGCTTCTAGTTGAGCCTCCATTTGCATCTCCTGTTGCTTTGCTTGAGAGGCAGCTTGGGCGGCCTGCTGAGCTGACTGGGCTTGCATTTGCGAGTTTTGCATGGCGATCTCTTGTTGCTTCGCCATTCTCTTTTTTCTTCTAACCACGAGAAGACGTTCCGCTTGAGCGACATCTTTCATGTTGCGAATAGATATAGCATCTTCAATGTCAATCTCCTTTTGTTGAATCGACATCTGAATGTTCTGTTCAAGATAAGCTCTATCGCTATCCTCCATTTCCTTGACCACCTGAACGCCAAAGTTGTACATAGGAAGATCTTTAAACGACGACAAAACAGACATATTTTCCTTGCCTATAGCGTTCTCATAGGCTGTAAATATCACAGAGTCTGTAGGTAAAACCTGAATACACTTCACTACATCTTCACAAACCTTTTTAAACAGGATCATAGAAGCGTTAGTGATGTCGTATGTCGCGTTATTTCCAGCTGCTATAGCATTCTGCTGAACACCAACAAGCGTGTCACCCTTAGGTGTAGAGGCGTCCATCATTTCATTGATGCCTGTAGCATCTCTGATCAACCGAAGGTAGTGATTGTAGAGACCTATAAGTTCGTTGATGTTTCTAATAGAATTACCTATCTCTCTAACTGGAGGGTTCTGAAATCCACCCTCTGGGTTCTTGCTTCTGTAGTAGAAGACACCCGTTTGCTCGTATATATCATGAAGGTCAAGAGGCTGTAGGTCCCCTCCTTTTCCGAGCTGAACGTTTTCCAGCCCCTCAATGTCAATGATCAATCCATCAGGCTTTGCCTTGGCAATAGCCTGCTGTATCTTTAAGTGAGTAAGCTGAAGCATGTCAGCAAACCCCTTACAGCTATCAACCATAGACTTCGGCATCATGTTCCTGAGGTTCGTAGAAACAGCAGAATAAGAAAGCGACACCTTGGATAGGTCGTGAATGTTTTTAGGCATGTTTTTTTTCATGCCATAATCAAAGATTATTTCGCACCCTCCAAGGATATAGCTACCTCCGTACAGGGTAGCAACCTCCATCTTTTTAGGATTCCGATCAAAAACGCTACCGCTTTTTTCTTCGTAGTCAAACCCCTTCATATAAAGGTTCGTGTTTCCAAAACGATTTTCCTTTTCCTCAAAGTATATACAATCGACAGAAATAAACTCAAAGTCCAGGATGTCAACCATGTACTCATCGTAACCGAACTCCTGCCTTAAAAGCCTGTTATTGTAATTGCTTTTATTAAACAGGCTAGGATCATTTCCGTCGTTGTTTTTTACGTTCTCAGCAATCTTCTTAAACTCTTCTTCGGTGAGCTCGCCACTTGCAATACGCTTGAGCTCAGATATAGACACCTTCTTTACATGCCCTCCATACATGAGGTCATTAAGCCCTGGGTCCTCAGTATAGCTATGAATAAAAGTGGACGGATCAACATACTCCGTCTTAATACCTTCGCTAGGGTGATTACTTCTCTTTACTACAGCCATGCCCAAAGAAACAAGGTCGTTGACACACCGTCTAAAAACAGCGTCATTGAAGTCGTTCCAAGAAAGGGTCATGTTTGTTCCGATCTGAGCTGCAATCTCAGCGTCAGTCTTGATGTTAGTTCCTAGCAAAATCTCTGCCTCCTCCAAAGAGTCAGGCAGGTTGTCAGGATCTTCACCGATAACCATACCCGTCTGCTGCTTTAGTTGTTGGAGCTGCTTTTTCGCTTCAACCTGTATTTCAATGCGGCGCTTCTTGTTATTTTTTTCTGATGATGATAGTGGATCAACAGCCTCTAGATTGGGGTAAGGGTTTCTCGAAAGTATTTTGTTTACTACAACTCTAACAAACTTAGGTAAGATAGGAACTGGAGTGTAATCAATGTTAAGTAAGCTTCCGTCACCCGCATTTGGCGCTAAAGAACGAAGAAGCTTTTTATATATATTTGTATCTTGAGTTCCGTTTGCGTAGTCTCTGCTCTTTTCGAAAACGTTATTTCTTTTCCCATATAAAGAAGTAGAGCTGTTTATCTTACCCCACTGGGACTCTATCGACTTCGCATACTCTACACCATAAGCTTTTTGCTGCTTTGTTTCTGTGCTTGCTAGAGGATCAGGAAATGAGCTTTTACGCTTGTTGTTTGTATAGTTCATATTTTATCTGACGATATGCGCGTATTCTGCAAATATAGCAAATCAATGCTAGACCTTATATCTCCTGAAAAACACCTTTTCTTTGAAGTCAGCTTTTGGTTTTTGCTTTTCTTTTTGTGCCGCCAATAAAGCTAGTCCAGAACTAATGGTAAGGTCAAACTTTGTTCGTTTATCAATCTTAAATCCTATCCAGTCCTCCAGGGTTTTGTTAAAATACATCCTACCTATTTCTCCAGACTCGTAATTAATCCCTACGTGATCGTGTATGTACGCTTCAATTGCCTGAGCGTGGGACTGTATTACGTCTTGTGAATTAGAAGGTATACCTTTGGTCCTTACGTTAATTGAAGAGTTTCCTGTTTTTAGGTGGTTTGGTCTATCCATAAGATAGCCGTCGTAACCCCTTGACTCAAAGTATCTTGCGATACCGTACTTATTGTTCTCTATAAGTAAGGGATAGCCATAGTAAAAAGAACACATCAACACATCCTCATAAAAGATGCTGGCTAAATCTGGACGAGAAGCATACTCCACAACAAACATATTGGAAGGTCGGTTCATGCTAAACTTATTGTACATGTGAAGAGCCCCTTTAGAACCCCTTCCATCTACAGTGGCGTCCAGATCGTAAGAGTCAACCCCTCCGCAGCCGTAGTTAACAAAAGGAGGAACCTTTTTTCCTCTTTCTGTTTTCATTACGTTTCTTTCAGAAGGGTCTGGCATCCAGGAAACCCTAAACCTTCCGTTAGGCGTGGGGGAGAAAACAACCTCTTTGTCTTTTTCTTTCCAGGTGAAGTTACCTACAACGACAGGGTTTGGAAACAACTCATCGTTGTGCTCAATCTGCTGGTATATCTTACCTATATTAAATAAGCTCCCTTCGATGCTATCTCTAAAGGCTTCGTCTTCAGTAAAAGGGAACTGTCGAGTCACCTCATTTAACTCTGAGGGATTGTCCTTGAAGGACTTGCGCTCATTCTTTAAATAGGTTTTACTGCCTATTTCGATAGTATCTCCATCTATACCATGTATGTGTACGCTTTGAGGTGGATCCTCTACAACGGCGTTTCCGTATGCGTCAAAAAAGCCCTCTAGAGCATCATAAGCTGGGATAAAGATTCTATAAAGACCTGTCTTTGTTCTTTCGTTGTTATTGCGCTCGTTGGGGTCAGAGTCGCACCATAATCCCTTGTATTCCTCTCCTCCTTTATTCATGGGGTTTACAGTGCTACCCACTAAAGCTTTACCTACAATTTTACGACCTACAATTAAGCATGTTCTTTCAATTCTCCACGCCTCTCTAATATCAGTAGGTTTTTCCCACTTACCAGCCTCGTCGAGATAAAGCATATGAAGTTTTTCTCCGTCATAAGCGTTATTAGTGGTATTCTTCCAGTTGACAACCGTATTAAGAGCGTCACCTTTATGAGAGGTCTTGTTGTTTTTCGTGATACGCTTAGATGGTTCGCGAAACGCCAGTTCCATGCGAGGGTTTGTAGTACCGTCCTGGATAGGTTTAAAGAAAAACGGGTAGCTGCGAAAGATCGCAACCACCTTCTTCATGAAAATGTTCTCCTGCGAGTCTTTACCAGTCTTCGACTGTATGCCAAGAAGCTTCTCTTTAACTTGACTAGCTTCATCCACCAAGACAGCAGAACATATATTAGTGTAGCCAGAACGACGACACTTAGTATAAAGCTGACCGAAACAACGAGGGTCAGCTTCACAAGCAGCCATGTGCGTAAAGATGTCCTTTTGGAAAGCGAGGTATGATGGATATCCGATATCAATTTTAGACCATTGTAGAAACATATAGTGTCTCCCTGTAATATACGTAGGTTCCCCATTATTGTAAAACCAAACACCGTCGCGCCTACGCTGAAACTCTTGTTCGATGTAAGAACGAAACTTGTTGCGAAACTCGGAAGGTTTTTCGAGCCACTCATCCATACTGCGTATTTTACGCATTTCCTCTGGCATAGGTGTGCGTTTCCACAGCTGCAACTTCTTTGGCTGGTCATGGAAGAGAATTTCCGATTTGCGCGGTTTCTTCGGTAAGACCACGAGTAACCCGTGGAGCTCGACAGCTTGTCCTTCTGTACCGTTAGGGTCGATCTTAATCCCTTTAGTTTCATACCCTTTTATAGCTATAATATTATTCATAATGAGTGTACCAGCCTTCACCTACGTATACATTTCTTACGTCTTTAAAGTACCTTTCATACTGAGAAGAAACATTCTCTAGCGAATATTCTTCACCGCGAAGCCTGCATTCCTTGTATTTTATCTGAAGATCTAAACACTTTCTTCCAGCGGAAACAAAATCACCCATTGTCCTGCATCTGTATCCAGTTTTTCCTTCAATATTTACCTCAGAAAAAGCCCCCCAATCTGAAGATATTACTGGAGTCCCACAAAGCATGGCCTCTACTTGAACTCCTGCAAATGGCTCTAAAAAAGTACTGGGACATATAATTGCTTTTGCCTCTCTCATGAGTTTGTTTCTCTCTTCTACCCCCGCATATCCCATGTATTCTACGTTTTCTGGTGTTTTTCCGTCAGCCCAGTGAGCGTACTCTTCTGCAAGCTGACCAGCCACCTTTAATTTGACTCCTATTCTGTTACACATGTCAACAGCTATGTTTATTCCTTTTCCGTCAAACACCCTGCCTAGGAAAAGCATATAATCTTTCTTTTCTTCACAAAAGTCAAAGTCATTTAAATCAAAATAGTTTGGTATCACAACGTCATACCAATTTATTTTACCAGCAAACTTTACCTTGTCTAAACCAATAAAAGCATGCATTATGGCGTAAGATTCAAAAACTCTAAACTGACACCAACTTCCTGACCCATAGCCTATACCAGGCTCTACGACTATCATGTCTTCCTTGTGGGCTTCACATATAGGTTTTACGCCATAACCCCAAAAAGGTAAAATAAAGTCGTTCTTTTTCTTTCTTTCTTTTATCTCTTCGATGGCGTTTTTATAGAATGTTTTGTAAGCCTTGTCTTCTATGTCGTAAGAAAAGAAATTTTCTTTATGTTTATGATCTCCGTAGACCTCAGTCCAGACCTTATTAGACAAAACTGTTACATGCTCACTACAGTGAGGATTACTTCCTTCTGTACCATAATGTATGACGTGATGACCTCTGTTTGTCATCATTTTACAAAACTTAAAAACCTTTTGGGTAAAGGCACAGGCGGTAAATTCCGTGGTAGTTTTTGTGTGAGGAACCCCAAGAACATGAAATGTAAACTTCATTTAATTGCAATGTATTGTTTAATAGCTCTGACCGTGTGAATTCATTCTTCCTAGCGAAGGCACACCCTCTTTCGGGTTTTTAATTTCCATTTGTTCGCCACATTCGCACTGTCCTTCAGGGTAGTAGACGCTACCATCCTTAAACTTCATCGTAAGGCTTCTAACAGATTTCTCTGCTTTACATTTTTCGCAAATTAGATCAGGCATGTTGTTTAATTTAATTCGTACACCAGACAGGATTCGAACCTGTGACCGTCTGCTTAGAAGGCAGATGCTCTATCCAACTGAGCTACTGGTGCATGTGCTCCCTCCAGGACTTGAACCTGGGACCTGCCGATTATGAGTCGGACGCTCTAACCAACTGAGCTAAGAGAGCTTAAAGTTTACCTTTAAGTTGCAGGCTGTATTGTTTTGATTATCAAAGTTGTAGTCCTCCCAGTAGATCAATCCACTAGCGTTATTTTGAGAATCTTTCTGCGAATCCTCCTGAGTAGTCTTTTTCATTTTCGATTTCTCCATTGTTCTTGAGTTCTTTAACCATTTGTTCTAGCCTCTGGCGCTCCACCAAAAGCTCTTTACAGTCGATAGCGGTTTGCTTTATGGATTGGAGCTCAGCCTTACGCGCTGACCCACCTGCTTCAGGATCGACTGGCTTCTTGACTTCTTCGATCATGTTGTTGATCGCTATTTCCATGCTGTCCATTAACCTTTGAGCGGCGCTGACCGTAGTAAACTTAGACTTCGACATACATAAGGTCTTCGGTTCGCGTTCGGTAATACTCCTTCCCGTCTATATTGATCCTGTAGTCTCTGTTTTCCTTGAAGCCTACCACATCCCCTATTTTAAGACCTAGTTCATCCACCCAAGGCGCTTCAAAAGCAACCCTCCCTTTAGTGACAGGATTCTCTGAAAGCTTGACAACCTCAATAAGACTAGACTTCTCTTCTTCTGGTTCCTCAACTCCTTCGAGAAGAGACCACCCCGCAAGCGGACGTATCTCACCAGTCTTTTTAGACTTGTAAGCAATAGCTTGATTAGCAGCGGTATAGCTAGGGTTATACTGAACAATAAAGTGATTGTCTTCACCAGTAAGAGGCTGGCCGTCGTTAATAACAACATGATGATGGAAGTAGAGAGTGTCACCCACTTCGACTCCAGTATCGTACTTGAACGGAGACGCCACGACTGGGCCTTCTGTGATTCTGTTTTCAAACTCATCGAATTTAGTGTCTATGTAAAGTTCCAAACCACCTTTCGTGGTGATTGTATCGTTAAGCTGTTTGTTCAGCTCCACGACAAAAAGATCAAATGTCTTCATTAATTAAAAGTTTAAGTCATATTCTAACACGCAGGGCATTTCGTCAATAGATTTCCAGAGCATTATCTCCGAATCGCTTTCTACGTATATAAGGTATCTCTGCTTACTGAACTTATGAAGGTGCCGCTCGTCTTCTACGATAGCTGATATCTCTCCATGTCCTGCTCGCATGCCAATATAATAAGCCATGCCGTTTTTAGGGTCTCTTCCGACCACAATCTTCCTAATAAGTCCGTCCATTTTAGTTTAGGGATATGCCCAATTCACCAAGGAGGTCATCTAGTGAGTCGTCTTCCTGATAGGCGCTGTCCATTACTTGCTTTACCGTTTCCAGTTCTTCCCTGCTTTCCAGGTTGAAGCTGTACATGGTTTTCATTTCGGCGCTTTCGTCTCCTTCTTCCACGGCGTCTAGGTCTATAACACCAACGACTATAGTGGCTAGGGTACGATCTTTCATTTCGAACTCATCGATTGTTTCCTCCATCTTTTTGACGAGGGAATACATTTCGGCAAAGAAGAGGGTGTCTTTCGGGTTCATGATGTAAATTTGTTTAAGTCAAATATACGAATTAATATGCCTAGGTCTCAAGTTAAGAAAACGAGGATGTTCAGGGACTTCTCAAAGATGCCTTCTAGGTTCATAAAAAACAACTATTTAAAAAACCTTAAGAGCGCTACAGAAGAGTTTGTTGATGGCAGCGAGATCACAAAGAGCTATCTATACTTTATGCTGTTCGTTTACGAATTGGAGTTCTTTACCATATCGTGGGTGGCAGGGGAATACGGAATGAATAAAAAAAACCTAGCTGACAGGATGATATACCCGTTAGTGTCTTTGGGGTATCTGTATAAGCACTTCGACAAGCTGACCCCTTCTCAAACCCTGGAGGATCACTTGTTTAGAGATGAGACCAAGTTTAACTACCGTGTAAGATATGCGCTATCTCAGAAAGGCAGAATGGCGGTACAGCGTTTCTACAACTCACTTTAAGTGTAAGTTATGGATATGCTAAGATCTTTAATGTATACTTCAGCTCCAGCGAGAGGAAGATCTTTCGCTTGGTAAAGACCTTGCCTAAGCTGAATGGTATTAGTCGTTAAGGTTGCCGATATTGAGTTAGAGATGCTTGTATGGGTTGCGCTTCCAGCTGTTACGGGAGTATTAGCGCCTACTTCGCCGCCATAAAAATTCTGCCAAAGAATAACGTCATCGTCATTCTCTGAGTCGTCTCCCCAAAGGGCTGCTGTATCAAGAAAAATCTTATAGGATATAGTGGCCGTTGATCCAACCTCTACCCTTCCGTTAAGTAGGGTTAAATTTTGTAAAGTCCAAAAATCAGTTTGAGTTTCATTAAGCGTAAGCTTCATCCATCCATCAGTTGAGTCAGGAGCTGTTTGATTGTACAGTAACGTATAGTTGTCATTGAGTACTGAATAAGCTTCCCATCCGTCGCCAGACCCAATAACTTCTTCAGTATAAGTAAAATCCTCTCTAATTTCTCTTTTTACCGAGTTTTGGGTCAAGCTATTTCCTAATCCTAACATACCCCAAAGATAGTCAAATCACTTTATAGTAAACTCCCTTGCTGTCTCGGTAGGCTCGCTTGATCTGCTTCCTGTTCTTCCCGCTCTCTTTAAACGACACATGAATCCAGGCAGGGTTCTCGTCATCTCCGAACTCCCATATCATCTGATCCCACTCTAGGTTCTTCTTGATGAAGTCGAATATCTGAGAGTTAGTTACCTTCCCATACATATCGGCGTCTATATCAATAGCCTCCCCGATCATATGCTGAGAGTATTTACTGCCCCCAATCGCCTTGTTTAGCTCTTTTGATCTAAATCCAGAGGTAACTCCGATAGGTACACCGAAGTGATCACGTACTGGTTGGAAGATGTGGTCTGCTACGGCCTGGAGGTTATTGATTGCCCATTGGTCAGGGGTGTTGTCTATCCCCTTTCGGGTCGCGGTATTGGACTTCACCACCTCCCTTAGTGTAAGGTTTTTGCTTAATTTCATTTTTCTGAGCCACCCAAGAAGGGTTGATTCTTTTGATTCGAGGGTTGTGATAATATTTCTTCAATCTATGATTGAATATAGCAAAGTTAGAAAAAAATTTGTGAGATCGAAAAGTTTGTCTTACCTTGAGATCAGCAAACCGAATTTACGAAACAATTTAAAACAGTTATTTGCTATGAAGAATCTTATTTTAATCCTTGCTCTTGCAGTTTCGAGCTTAGTATCTGCACAATCCGTGAGTTTCACAATTGTAAATGACACTTACACGGATTTGGCCTTCTTTGATATTTTCTCTATCAATCCAAACACGGGGGACGTCACCTCTTACTGTAGAAATAAGCAAGCCTTCAATGCTATTATTTCCACCACAAACTTCCCGTTGCCTGAGAACGAAGAGTTGGTCATTCAGCGCAGAACATACCCTGAGCGTCAACTTATCGGTGAATACTCTGCCCGTGTTACTTACACAAACGAAAACACGGAGCTTTTAGTTATCGGGTCGTCTGACCGATTCCAAGTCATTGAAGGTTTGGGAGAGGTAGAGGCAATTATCGCTGGTTGTAATCAGCCAACCCACTAAGCAACTGTCTCATACGGTCTTCGCGGCTTTTTCCCTCGATTCCCTCGTTTCCTCCTTGCCGCTGACGAGTATCTCCTGAACCATAAGACCTCTGAGCTCTAGCCTGCGGGCCGCTAAAAGTCTGACCTGGAACATAGCCTGGTTTATTTATTTGAGCCTTGATCACGTCTGTTTCTTGAGCTTTGCTTCGTGACGAGTTGAGCCTAGTGTTATTAAACCACTCATTAAAACCCTCTTTAGGGCCCATATTAGAAGCGTAATAATCAATAGCTTCTCTGGTTGTTACGGGGCGGCCATCCACTAAAAATTGAGTTATAGACCCGCCTTCTAAATCTGGGTCTGGCTTCGTGATGAAGGTCAGATCTGGCTCTGTTTCATGTGAGCCTCCATTCTCATATTTCATCATGCCGCCTTCGAGGTACTTCTTTACCATATCGTAAAGAGCTGCCTTCCCTCCTTTGTTGTACTTCTTAGTCTCCATAATATCAAGTTGTTGCGATAAATACCTCCATGTTTGACGCTGAGCTAGCTGACTTAGCATAGATAGCATCTATATCTACTAAAGTCTCTCCAGTTGCGTTGGTGTTGGAAGCAAACACATGTGAGTTGCCCAGCATGAAGGTCTCTCCAGCTTCTAGGTCCACATAATACTGACCTGGCGTTACGGAATCCTCAATTCTAAGGGTGATCTTATTTGTGGAGTCCAAATTAGTAAGCCTTAAGTGCTTTACAGTATCGTCTATTACGGTCCCAGCAGATAAAGTGGCTCCAAACAACAAAACAGACTGCTCTGAAGTACCTACAGAAACGATCCTATGCTCTGCATTTTCTACGCCAGAGATAGACAGGAAGTTTTCATTCCCCATATCCTTGCCATTAAGAACAAGCTCCTCTTTGACGGTTACTTTAAGTACAGCCATTACTTACGGTTTCTTCTTCTACGACCCTTAGCAGGCGGCACTGGAATAACAGCTTTACTTTTCTTGAGCTTCTTTGCTGGTAAAGGCTTAGAGGCTACAGGGCCAGCCTTCTTTGGCTTAAGTTTCTTCAAAGGACCCTGAGCAGCTTTCTCTTGAGCAATGTATTCAGATCTTCCTGGACCATCAGCAATCCGCGTATCCACTGGCATGTTCAGCGGCTTTTCCTTCTTTTTTCCTTCACCCCTGGTGTTTACGTTGGCTGTTCTTTTTACCTTACCCCCGTTGTCAAATCTACTGCGACGCTTGTTCTTCTTTTTAGCCTCTTCAATTTCAGCTACAGTCTTTCCTGGAGCCTTCAAAGATTTATTTCCTGAGGCGTTAGCCTTCATTTGATTCATAGCACCCTCAGCGAACATTGCGCTTCTAGCGCTTCTACCAGGGGCTGCTTTCTTTAGCTTAGCTTTCTTGCCTCCCATTCCAAGAGGTTCAGGAGCTCGGCCACCAGCTTTATAAGTCTTCTTAACTTCCATAAGACAAATATAAGTTATTTATTTTTCTTCAATCTGGACTTCTCTCGCCTACCACGATTCGTGCTCTCAGCCTCAAACCCTACGATCTTACCACCCTTATGAGAGGCATCAAGGCTGTCCCCATTCCCATAGGTTCCTTTCTCTCGGTTGTACTTGTTTAGCTCAGCCCGTTTCTTCTTTGCTCTGCCGCCAGATCCAAACTTCTTGTACTCCTCTTTGTAGTTACGCTTCTTAACTCTCATACTGCAAATATAATGAAGACAGTTTTTGCGCCTTTACAACTTAATTAGTTTGATTGACGCTCCGTAGCTACTGTTTTATTACTTACTTAAGTAATCCTAAAGACAGCTTCGTAGGTTTAAAACATCTATGAAGCTTTATCGCTGAATAGCTTTGGCGAAGTTACAACTTTTTTCTTTAAAAGTCAAGTCAGCAATATACTTTAAGTAAACCCTATAAGTCTCTAAGCGACAGCCTCTTAACCCGTATATAGTGGTGGCGCGTTGATAACTTAGTTGATAACACACCGCAAGAAGCGGCGAAAAAATGGGATCGCCAAAAAATTCCTGTGTAATACAGAGTTTGGGGATTATATATATTATACACTGCTTGGAACTACGTTCCAAAGTCACTTTTCTCGACCCCCTCCCTCAGAATCTCAAGAGATTCTGGCATACATTTCAGCTTTTAGTACCAGAGGTTAACCCTCTGTTACTAAGGAGGTTAGCCACGATTGATTCTCAATCGACAGAGAGTACAGCAGGTAAACTGCTGAGAGTCAAGTCGGGACAATCCCCCACCTCGACTAAGAGTCGAACTATTAACCTTCATCAATGAAGGTTTACTAACACTTCAAGAAGTGTTAAGCAACCCTCTAAAACTCAGCGGTTTGCCAACGCATTGAATCCCTTAAGGGATCGTTGTTGGTAGTCAACGTAGGAGTATCAACAAGTTGATACCGTTGTTGAATGGAGTAGAGATAGAGTATATGAAGAAGGAGTCTTATGACTTCTTCATTT